>Ga0209783_1000091_pt1 | contig 40621 bp, 46 predicted proteins | sample WorMetfiPIANOSA1_FD_187395 | JGI IMG/M metagenome (GOLD analysis project Ga0209783, IMG submission 187395) | Marine gutless worms symbiont microbial communities from Max Planck institute for Marine Microbiology, Germany - Olavius filocauda... | ecosystem: Host-associated > Annelida > Digestive... | reverse complement strand
CTACATCGGCTTCTACAATGCGATGCGGCTACATTCGACGCTGGGATATCTCAGCCCGATTAATTATGAAAAAGAACAATTAAACAATGCTGCTTAAAACCGTGTCCGTTTTTACTGGACCACTACAGAGGTTATATAAAATGCTCTTGAAGCGATTTCAAAACCTTCAATCGGGCTTAAGGTCAAGGCGGGGCGAGGGGGTCAACCGGAGGAATATATGCAATATTTCGAGGATTGAACGCCGCGGCCCAACGCAGAGATTGAGTTCGAGGGAAGGTTTTGAAACCGCTTCAAAAAGAAGCCCCGGAGTCGATCAACTCCGGGGCCAAAGGAGGTATAAATGCCCGTTGGGATGGGGTCTTATGGGCATATATCCTTTGCATCGGGCTTTCCTGGGAAACCTTTAATAAATATTCACCCGACGGTGTAAGCATTCAACACGGATTTGCCCGATTAACAGCAATCTGCTAATAGAATAGGCAACTTCCGGCCGGCAATACTTCCCGGCTGTCTTGATCCGGCCGGTCTACCCGCTATTTTCAGGACAATACCATGAATGATGAAAAGCACATCATAACCATGCTGGTGGAAAACGAACCTGGGGTAACTGCCCGGGTTTCAGGGCTTTTTGCGAGCCGCGGATACAATATCGAAACGATTTGCGGTGCACCGACCGCCAACCCCGAAATGTCACGCATTACCATTACCACCAAAACAAATCCTGAAAAGTTCGAACAGATCCTCAAGCATGTCCGGCGGCTGATCAACGTCATCAAAGTGCGCGACATGACGGGCGAAGATGCCGTCAAGCGTGAAAGCGCCTTGATCTGCGTGAAGGCTGATCCGGAAAATCGCAGTGAAATCAACCGGATCGCCGATTCGTTTCGGGCCCGGATTGTGGACACGGGCCGGACCCACTATATTCTTGAAGTGACCGGCCGCCAGGCGAAGGTCGACGCGCTTATACGGGTTCTGGAGCCCATGGGGATCAAGAAGGTGGCGCGGTCGGGGATATTGGCACTCTACAGAGAACCCGAATAAAAGTGGTTTCAAAAATTCCCATCGCGCACAATCTCGGCGTTGGACACGATGCCCCAATCCTCGAAATACTCAAAGTATTCCTCCGGGTGGCGCCTCGTGTCCGCCTTGACCTTGAACGCGATGGAAAGTTTTGAAACCACTTTTTCAGGGATTGAATACAGTAAATAAAGCCTTTGGATGCGGTCTAATATCTCATTATCGTTCAAGTTTTATAAGGTGAGCAAAAATGGCAAGACATTTAAAATTGTTACAAAAAACTATCATTTGGTTGGCAGTTGTTTTGATGGTTCTGGCAGGCGGCTGTTCGAAGGCGTATTACGGGGCGATGGAGAAGGTTGGGATCCATAAGCGGGATATTCTGGTGGATCGGGTGGAGAGTGCCCGCGACGCCCAGAGCGAGGCCCAGCACCAGTTTAAAAGTGCCCTGGACCAGTTTGGGGCGGTGATCAATATCGAAAACAGTGACCTGAAGCAGGCTTACGAAAAATTGAAAGCAGAATACGAAGACAGCCGGGATGCGGCTGAAAAAGTGTCCGCCCGCATAGAGAAGGTGGAGGATGTGGCCGCGGCCCTTTTCAAGGAATGGACGGATGAACTCAAACTCTACAAGAGTGCCGAATTGCGCCGTTCCAGCCAGCGCAAGCTCAATGAGACCCGTACCCGCTACCGCCGGATGCTGGCCAGTATGCACCGGGCCGAAAAAAGCATGGAGCCGGTGCTGCGCTCCTTCCAGGACAATGTTCTTTTTCTCAAGCATAACCTCAATGCCCAGGCCATCGGTTCCCTGCGGACGGAATTTTCCACCTTGAAAGGTGAAATCGACGGTCTTATCAAGAGCATGAACGAAGCGATTCAGACGTCGAATCAGTTCATCGCTGAAATAAAACCATAGAAGCTATTCCATAAACGGCTTTTGGCCCAATATCTGCGTTGGGCGCGAAATCCAAATCCTCGAAATACAACAGTATTCCTCCGGTTTGAATTTCACGTCCGCCTTGATCTTGAACCAAAATCCATTTATGGAATAGCTTCTATTCTTTTAAAAAATTGGTTGGTATAGGATACTTATCGCTTGACTCCCCCCTGTTGATTCCTTATGTTCCTCCAGGAAATATAGCTATAAAGTAACTACATAGCAGGTCGTCTTCTGGTCGCAACCTGTCAGGCGATGACTTTCAGAAAGAGAGTTCATGGAAGTCAATGAAATAGAGTTATTGAGCGTGGGTGTGGATGTCGGCAGCTCGACCAGCCACCTGGCATTTTCAAATCTGCTGCTGCAAAGAGACGAGCGCTCCAGTTCCCGCCGGTTCCTGATCAAGGATCGCAGGGTAATCTATGAGGGGCGCATCATCGATACCCCGCTGCTGGACGATCGCACCATCGATATTGACCGGTTGGCCGACTTTTTGAAATCTGAATATGGCCACGCGGGTATCGACCCGGACGATATTCAGACGGGCGCTGTTATTATCACCGGGGAAACCGCCCGCAAACAGAATGCCCAGCAGATTGTCGAGGTGTTATCCAAAGACGCAGGCAAATTCGTGGCTGCCACGGCCGGGCCGAATTTCGAAAGCGTGATCGCCGCCCTGGGTTCGGCCGCCACCCGCCGGTCCCGGGAGACGGGCCAAACCATCCTGTCCTGCGACATCGGCGGCGGAACGGCCAACAGCGCCATCTCGGTAAACGGCCGGATCGTTTCCACAAGCTGCGTGTCGGTCGGCGGCCGGCTGCTGGCGGTGACGGACGCGGGCAAGATCTGGCGGCTGGCGGAGCCGGTCAAAAAGGTCATTGCACACCTCGGCCAGGAGTATGCAGTCGGCGACCGGATTACCAAAAAGGCGATCGATACCATTGCGACCAAGCTCGCCGAAGTGCTGGTGGAGGTTATTACCCAGCCGGCGGAGTCCGAGTTGGCCCGGATGCTGATGGTGACCGGAGACCTGGATTTTAAAAGAGAAATCGATGCCTATTCATTCTCCGGCGGCGTTGCGGAGTTGATGTATGGCGGCAACGGCCGGCACCAGGATATAGGGCCCCTGCTGGCCCGCAAGATCAAGGCGCTGATGAAGCGCCGTGCATTAGCGGTCGTTGAACCTGAAAACAAGATTCGGGCCACGGTCATTGGGGCCGGAGCGCACACCCTGTCTATTTCCGGGTCTTCCGGTTTTTCGGATGAAGACTTGACGTTCCCCATGAAGAACATTCCGGTGCTGCGCGTGGATGTCGAGCAGGCCAAGTTGAGCGAACCCCACGTGGTCATCGAAACAGATAGGGCGTTTAAGCGCTTCGACCTGGACGAGGGTGAGCGCGTTGCGGCCCTCTATTTCAAAGACCCGGTCCGGAACCACTATCCCCGGCTGGAGTTATTTGCCAAAGCGGTGGAAGCGGCCCTCCCCAATTCGATTGCGAACAACCTGCCGATCATTTTAATCTTCGAAGGCGATATCGCCTGCAGTGTCGGGAATGTCATGCGCCGGGAAACCGGCCTGAAGACCAACCTGCTGACCCTGGACGAGTTGGAGCTCAGAGAGGGCGACTGGATCGATATCGGCAAACCCCTGGTGGCAGACCAAGTGTTTCCGGTTACTGTTAAATCGCTCGTTTTCCATGATTAGGAGCTATTTCAATACTAAATACTAGATGAGGAAAGATTATGCCCTCCATTATCAACGCGACCCTGGCGTATCTGTTTACGCGTGCCACAGTTGCCGGTATTCGTAACCGCTTGCATGCGGCCAAAACCGTGCGGGCCGACAAGCCGGCTCTGGTGCGGCTGCTCACGGCCTTGGAGTCTTCGGAATCAGCCCACATTCGACGGTTTGCGATGTACCTGCGTGGTAAAACCAGCGACAGCGAGGCTTATCTGGACGACTACCGGCAAAGCAAGGAAACGGAGCTTCCTCCGCTTTACCTCGAACTGGCGTCTCAATACGAGCAGGCCGGTGAGGCCGGCAAGGCCGAGAATCTGCGCCAGTTCTCCCGGGTGCTGTCTGCCCAGGCCGACCTGATTGCCCGTTACCAGTCAGCAGCCGAAGCGATGACAACTGATGTGTATGTATGCCAGATCTGCGGCTTCGTGACCACAGCGCTGCCGGCTGCCAATTGCCCGGTTTGCAACGCGGTCCCTAAGAAGTTTACCCGTTTTGAGCTCGATTAGATCGAATGGGAGCAGTCCCGGTCCAAGACGCCCGTCAGGTCAGGTTAAACCGTTCGTGTCTGCGTTTGAACACTTCCTCTTGAAAGGCACGGTTCAGTTTCAATTGTGCAGCCAGTTCCTGCTGCTTTTTCTTGATGCGTTTTTTGGCGCGGGAGTCAGATTTGAGGCCGCCAGCCACCGCCAATCGGAGTTTTTTTAGCATGTCAAATTCCTAACTTCGCCCATTTGACGCTAATTCGTTCTCATTCGCCCGATTGCCGAATTTGCTTGGCTGCATGCCTGGGCACGCAGTTGGTAGGTCTGCGGAGAACATCTGGTGATTCGATCCGCGGAAACTATGCATACCACAGAATGGTTGCCCTGAAAAGTCGATTTTCAACCGATACTAAAAACAAAAAAGGCTTGCGATTGATCGCAAGCCCTTTCAATTACAGATAATTTTGTGTTTTCAGTCTTCCTGACATTTCTTTACCCGCTCTTTGCTTAGCGCAATCGCGGATTCGTAGCACGCATCGCGCACCTCTCCTTTTTCAAACTGGGCATCACATTTGGCCAGTTCAACATTTAACTGGGTTCTTTCCTGCACGGCACAATGGTGGTCATCTGTGATAGTAATATCTTTTCCCATGTTTGCGGCTCCTTCCTATAGCTGCGTTCAATTCCATATATGAAATTCAGGGCTGCACTCATTTCTGTTCAAATCGCCCTGCCTGTTAAATAGATTAATTACGCCGGTTTCGATGTCAATATCATGGAGGGAAGATTGAAGGATGATCAAGCGCTATTTTGCTGGTCGAAATGCTGAACGGATGCCGCAACCGACGCCTGTTCGGAACCGCCGGTTCCGATCCGTCTCTAAATCGGACCTTGCATTTCATATCTGAAAATCTTTTGATTTCAAATGGTTAATTTTATTCCACCTCAGGTTTCGGTCTTACCGGGCAGGGTGCATCTGATAAGCGGAATGTACGGTTCCAGCTTTGGCCGGTGATCGAAAATAACTTATATATATTAGTCGGTTAAATAGTTGGCACGCCTATTGCTGATACAGTTTCTGAAAGAGTAGAAAGATACCCGCATACCCATGCGGGTGAGAATAGACCGAGATGTGGCGACCCTATTTCTTTAATGGCCGCACCGGCCTTCATACTTAACAAGCGGACATTAGGGACGGGCACGCATGCGAAAAGATGCAACCACGGGAGCCATAAGAGGGCTGGTTATACCCGATCATTGGAATAGTGACGGAAAGATCGTTGCAATAACGATTCAGACCAACCAGGAAGAAATCTTCCTTGTCGAACACAATGAAGCCAGCCGGAAGTTACTGGCGTTTGTTCACGAAGAGGTGGAAGTCAGCGGGAAGCTTACCGAAAGAATCAATGGGACCACGCTGCTGACCGTAAAAAAGTTTCGGCCGGTGGCGATGGCTGAGGATAGAGTACCGAATTAAAAAGAGGTGAATGAGAATGGAACCGATTGAAATCGAATGTTCCTCATGTGGCTGTGATTTTGAATTCACGATTGAAGAGCAGATGGCCTATTGGCGCAAGGGCTTTGATGCTCCCAAACGGTGTCCGGAATGCCGACGCAATCGTACCAGGGTTAAATCATACGAACGCACGCGGCGTAACCGGAACAAAGAAATTGACTGGGCTCAGATGTCCCTATGAGGAGGCGAGATGAACTATTCTGACAGCATGTACTTTTCAAGGTTTTCAGTTGATCCCGATGCGGATCTTATGGGGCTGGACATTAATGAGGGTGTGCCTCTACTTGATACGCCTGCTCATAGCCTGGAGGGTGATGACCTTTTCGAAGATACAGATAGGGACATTGCATGCTAAGCCGATAATGATCGTCAGCTGCAGGTGACTTAATAAATCGACGCTGACTCCGCGCCCTGTCCCGAAGGTCGTTGGGAAAGGACGTCGTGCAACCCGGATTCCAGTGGAGGGCTTGTATAGATGCATCCTGATGATTTGGATTACTTCAGAAAGAATTTAGAGGCACTCCTCTATGACTTACAGCGGCAGGCAAATGATACGGTCATCAGTCTCAGAGAAATTCAAGGAAACGAACCGGATCCTCTGGACAGGGCGGCTGTCGATGCGGAAAACAACTTCAGGCTGCGCATTCGCGGCCGGGAAAGCATCCTGATCAATAAAGTTCAGAAGTCTCTGGAAGCCATGGAAGAGGGCGAGTACGGGATTTGCGAAGATTGCGGCGGCGACATTTCCATCGCGCGTCTGCATGCCCGGCCGGTTGCCAGTCGCTGCATCCGGTGCAAGACCAAACAGGAACAAAGAGCGCGCGCTGTGGGTTATCAAACCCCTTAAGAGCGTTGGGAAGAAGCGGGGCCCCTAAAGCGCCGTTTCCAGCATGGAATATCAGGCCCCTCTCTTCTCAGTAAAAATCCGAATCAAGCTCAGTTTTGAAATAACGAGACCATACCCGGTCATGCCCCCAGTCAGTCTTGATTTACTCTGCAAACCTTACTTTGCGACCCTGGTTATTGGTAGTATATTCGACATTATGATTCTGGGTGTTATGATAGAGTATGCGAAAGAACATCGGTTTCATATCGACGCGTTTCGCGGGCACCGACGGTGTCACCCTGGAAGCCAGCAAATGGGCCCAAGTGCTCAGGAGCATGGGGCACAATTGCTTCTGGTTTGCCGGCAAGCTGGATAAACATTCCACCCGCAGCATGCTGGTGCCCGAAGCTTTTTTCCACCATGCAAAAAACCGTTGGATCAATGCACGTATCTTGGGGCGCAAACGTCGCGATCCGGCCGTCACAGAGGTCATCGAAGATCTCAAACACCTGCTCAAGCAGAACCTGCGCGCTTTTATCCGTCAGTTTGAAATCGATCTGCTGATTTCCCAGAACGCACTGACCATCCCGATGCATATCCCCCTGGGGGTCGCACTGACCGAGATCATCGCCGAAACGGAAATCCCCACCATTGCGCATCACCACGATTTTTACTGGGAACGCGATCGCTATGCCATCAACGCGGTGGGGGACTACCTGCGAATGGCCTTTCCCCCGAAACTGCCCAGCATGGAGCATGTGGTGATCAACTCGGCCGCCCAGGAGGAACTGGCCCTACGTACCGGTATCTCTGCGATTATCATTCCCAACGTACTTGATTTTGAAAACCCCCCGGAAATATCCGCTGCCTGCGATCCGGCCCTGCGCGCTCGACTCGGTTTCAACGATGAGGACATTGTGATTTTACAACCCACCCGCATTGTCCGGCGCAAAGGGATTGAGCACACCCTGGCCCTGATTGAAGAACTCGACGATCCCCGGTGTAAGCTGCTGATCTCCCACGAGGCCGGCGATGAGGGGTTTGAGTATGCGGACTGGCTGAAGCAGGCCGCCCGGAATATGGGTGTCGATTTGAGAATCATGGGCATCGATATGCGCGACCCCTGGAACGATGTCGACGAAACTGTCACTGGATACACCCTGCTGGACGTTTACCCCTGTGCCGATTTCGTTACCTATCCGAGTCTCCACGAGGGCTTCGGCAATGCGTTTTTAGAGGCCGTTTACCTCCGTAAACCGGTCCTGATCAATCGGTACTCCATCTTCATCCGGGACATCGAGCCCAAGGGTTTTGACCTGGTGGTCATGGATGGCCTGCTGACCCGCAAGACAATTGAGCAGGTCCGCGAAGTACTGGTATCGGAGGAACGCCGCCGGACGATGGTCCGGCACAATTTCGACGTCGCCTCCCGCTACTACTCATATGCCATGCTGCGCCGGTGGCTGAAAACCCTGCTGATAAACTTCTTCGGTGCGGATATGGAGGTTATGAAATAAGATGAAATTATATACCGCTTTCCTGGTGATATTGTTGATGGTGTGCACAGTATTACCGTTGCAGGCACAACCGGGCAACCAGATCGATCCCGAAATCAAATCCGAGGTCCAGTCGGTTCTGAACACCCTGTCCCGCCGCCTGGATCTGTTCGAGCTGTATCAGAAGCAGCTCGAAGTCTCCGGCCGGAATCAAAAAAGCTACGATGAGAACAAGAATATCTGGATTTCCACGGTATTGGCCGTGCAGGCCATCGCTTCCATCTGTGAAAATCAGCTGGACCTGCTGAATTTGTTCTGGGATTTACGGAAATCTCGGCAGGCCAAGTACCAGGATATCCTGGTCAGGAGCCTGGAAACGTCCATCCGGCAAATCGAGATCATGCTCGAGCAGCTTCGGCTCAACCACCGGTTGCTGCCGCCGGACCTCGCCGAAATCGATCTGTTTGGCAAGATTGTTAGGAATACCGAGGCTACCCTGGCCGACTTTCGGGTGAGTATCGCCTTGATCACGGCGACTGTGAGTGATTAACCCGTCCCCTTCGGGGTGCCCTCAGTGGGTGATGGAGGTATGGCCGGCTCTTCCCGGGTCAGGGGGGTAATCCGGATCTTTCTGGCCCGGGTGCCGCTAATTTCCAGGACCTCGGCAACGGCCCCGAGAAGATCGACCCGGTCACCTGTCGCCGGGACCTTGCCATGTAGCGCCATGAGGTAGCCGGAGAGCGTATCGGCTCGTTCGGTATCCAGGTCCAGGTCCAATGCCCGGTTCACCTGCTCTACGTGTACGCCGCCCAGCACGATGTGACCGCCGGAATCACACGGCACGATGCCTGGTTCAATGCTATCGAATTCGTCTTCCACCGGCCCGACGATCTGTTCAATAATGTCCTCCAAGGTTACGATACCCACTACTGATCCGTACTCATCTACGACGAAGGCCAGATGCCGATGGGAAGCCTGGAACTGGCGCAGCAGTTGGCTGATGGGAACCGTTTCGGGAACAAAATGGGCTGGCCGGATGATCGATGACAGGTTGAAGCTCTCCCCGGCGGACATGCCGATCAAATCCTTGATATGCACGAAACCCAGCACGTTGTCCAGCGACCCCCGACACACCGGGTAGCGGGAATGGTTGCCGGCGAGGGCCAGTTCGACGATCTCCCGGGCGGAGCAGTCCACGTCGAGCGTCACTACATCCACCCGGGGCTGCATGACTTTGCGGCACACCAGATCGTCGAATTCGAACGCGGCGGTGATCAGGCGATGTTCGGAACGGCTCAGGTACCCATGCGCCCGGGCCTGCTGGAACAGGACCCGCAGCTCCGCCTCGCTGGGCACGTCATGATGAGTACCGGCCGGGTCCACCCCGGCCCGCCGGAGAATGAAATCCGTGGCGGCATTGAGGGATGCCATGAGCGGATAGGATAGGAAGTAAAACACCTTCAATGGCGCAGCGCCCCAGAGCGCCATGGTTTCCGGACGCCGCAGGGCAAAGATCTTGGGGACCTGCTCGCCGATCACCAGGTGTGCGGCGGTAATCGTGGTAAACGCGATAAAAAAGGCAATCCCGTGGATCCAGATTTCCGAGGAAATCCCCAGCCAGAGCAGCACGGGGCGCAGCAGGTGTGCTACGGCCGGTTCACCCACCCAGCCCAGGGCCAGCGAGGCCATGGTGATGCCCAGCTGGCAGGCAGACAGGGCAGCATCGAGCCGCTTATGGAGCCAGCTCGCAGTTCCGGCAAAAGGCCGCCCCTTCGTGACCAGATCATTCAGGCGGTTTTCACGGATTTTGACCAGGGCAAACTCAATGGCTACGAAAAAGCCGTTTATCAGCACGAGCAATACGGCCCCGCCGATCATCAAGACATCTTTTGTCCATCCATCCATTGGTAACCCTTTCACTGCAAGTCTTTATCTGTCAAGGCACTAAAAAATTTTGAAACATTACGGCAAAGCCCAGAAAGGCCAGAAACCCCAGAACATCTGTTACGGTCGTCAGGATAATACTCGAACTCTGGGCCGGGTCGATACCCATGCGTTTCATGGTCAGCGGGATTGCGGCACCCGAGAGCCCGGCCACGATGAGGTTGACCAGCATGCCCAGGCCGATCACCAGACCCAGATAGGGATTGCCATACCAGATCCAGGCCACCAGGGCCGTGACAATCCCGATCACGACACCGTTTACGGCACCGATCTTCCCCTCTTTCCAAATTAGCGGCAGAATCCTACCCTTGGGTATCTCGCGCATCACGATACCACGCATGACCACGGCCAGCGACTGCGCCCCGGCATTGCCGCCCTGACCGGCCACCACCGGCAGGAAAACAGCCAGGATCGTCAATTTGGCGATGATGCCCTCGAACAAGGCCACCACGGAGGCAGCGAGAAAGGCGGTTGCCAGGTTGATATGCAGCCAGGGCAACCGTTTTTTCAGTGAAAACCAGAGAGTTGACGAAATGCGCTCATCGCCACCGGCCCCGAACATCCGCTGGATATCCTTGGCGACTTCGTCCTGGACGCCGAGGATCATGCGTTCCGCCTTGATGAGGCCCAGAATACGGTTTTCACTGTCCACCACGGGGGCGGCAAAAAATTTTCGCTTGGCCAGTTCATTGGCGGCATCCTGCCGATCGGTAAAGCAGTGCAGGGTAAAAAGTTCTTTCCTGGCAATGTCTGTCAACTTTGTGTCAGGCCCGGCCAGCATCAGGGCCCGCATGTTGAGGACACCTTCCAGGTGGTTTTCATTGTCCACGACGTAGACATAGGATGCGGGGAATCCTTTTTTGGCCAGTGAGCGTATTCTTTCAATGGCTTCCTCCGCGCGCAGGCCTTTTTTTAAGGCGATGAAGTCGGTTGACATGTTGCGCCCAATGCTGTCCTCGGGATAATCCAAAAGTTCACGGATTTTGCCCTTGAGCTTGCCGGAAAGCCTTTTGGCCAGGCGCTCTCTTGATTCCGGCGGTAAATGCATCAGGATCGAGGCTGCCAGCTGCGGCTCCAGGTGGGTGGCCAAGTCGCTGATATAACCTTCGTCGGCATTTTTCAGCAGGGTGGCCGCATAGCTGATCTGCAGGCCGTTTACAATGCGGACGGCCAGCGGCAGCGGTAATGCAAGCAAGACTTCAGCCGCTTCCTCTTCCGTCAGACTTTCCAGAAGCTTGGCGGCCTGTCCGATGTCATGTTCGAACATTTTTTGCACCACTACCAACAAAGCTGTGCTGTCTGTCATGATAGCCTCACTTGAGATATATTCTTTCTGTTATAGGTCGGCAGCTCGTTATTTAGACACCTTTATCACCACTTCCACATCCGGCCAGCTGCCGTTTGCCGGCTGGGCGGCCGCCGGGGCGATTACCTTGCAAAAAATACTGGTATCACCGGCAATGCTTTCCAGGTAGACCGGCGTGGTGATGACGTTGATGGGAATATGCTGCCGGCCGATCCGCGGAGACAACACCTTGACTCTGGCCGGGATGATTTCCATCGACAGGATTTTCAGATTGTTGGGCAATTTGCCGACGAGCTGCGGTTGAATCCGGACTTCCTGTTCCACGATCTCGGCCAGTTGCAGCTCGATACCGGACGGGACGATTTCCAGCAGGTTGATGTTGCGGGGCAGCCGCAGATTGTCGGCTGTCAGGCCAAACACCTGCTTGCCGGCGACGGCCTTGGATAGATCGATCTTGGCACTCAAACTCGCGGGTTTGAGGTCATCCAGGTCCGATTTGGACCCGGAAAGGTGCAGCTGAATTGTCCTTTCCCTTTCTCCAACCAGGACCAGGTGGGGCGGTGCGGATGTAAATTCAACTGGTACCGTCAACACTTTTTGCAGGATCTCACCCTGGGTGATCACCAGGGTCGACCAGAAAAAAACAGCCAGACCCAGGCTCACCGCGACTTGCGCCAGGGCATGGCGCCGGGTAAGGTCTTCCGGCATCCGGGGGGTTAGCGAAGCGAGCTCCTTCCAGTGCCGGACGATGGCTGCGGTCAAGTCGCTGCGACTACGGATGGGTTTCATCCGGCCGTTCTGGAAGATCGTCAGGGTTCCCCGTTCCTCGGATACGACAATAACCAGGGCGTCGGAGCGTTCCGCCAGTCCCATGCCGGCATGATGGCGGGTGCCGTACTCTTCCGGCAGGCGCGCGCTCTGCGAGATAGGTAGCCTTACGCCGAAGCGGTCGCACTTTCCGCGGGAAACGATCAACGCACCGTCGTGCCCAGGTGAGTTGTGGTCGAAGATGCTCATGATAAGGGGTGTACTCGGTCTGGCATCCAGCGTGTGCCCTCCCTGGAGCCACTCCGCGAGTGGATCTCTGCCCGGCAGGACGACCAGGGCGCCTTCGCGTCGGTCGGCGAGTTTATAAAGGCTCTCGGTCAGGATCTCCGCCAAATTATCGTCCGCGCCGACGCGCTGCGAGCGGCGGACCGAGGCCGCTCGTTCGAAAATTTTTCGTAACTCGGGCTGAAAGATAATGATCAACGCAATCACCGCCACCTGACTGAGATTGTCGAATATCCATTCGATGCCCTTGAGGTCCAGCAGGCTGGCCAGCAGGTAGGCAACCATGGCCACGAGAATACCGACCGCGATGCTCCAGGTGCCGAGTCGTTGCAGGGTCCGGTAGAGAAAAAAAAGGCCGGCCGCCATCAACACGATATCGACCAGTGCGCGCCAATCGACAAACGGCTTTAATATCAGGAGCAGATCCATATTCTTTAACCTTTATACTTTTCAGTCCACAAGTGGGTTGGTTTGGACAACCTGTGACTTCTAACCGATGGTGGTAACCGCACCATGTAATTATCATCGTGCCCCTTAGCAAGGGGCAGTGGCTGTTTTTATGCTTTTTTACAGGAATACTAGAACCTATCTCAAAAACGGATTTTGGTTCAAAATCAAGGCGGCTGCGAGGTTCAACCCGGAGGAATACTGGAGTATTTCGAGGACTTGAACCGAGCGCCCAACGCCGAGTTTGGGCCAAAAGACTTTTTTGAGATGGGTTCTAGTGTTGCCGGGACTGTTTCCACTATACACGGTTTTGTTCTTTTGCTAACCAGGCAATACTCAATAGTATCTATCTTTGCCTGCTAACAAAGAAACGGCAGACTCAGCCGCTGGATTCCGTTGACAAAGCGATTCCGGTCATTTGGGCTTGGAACGTATAGTGGGCAATCCTATGTGTAAAAGAATTGTGCTGTTGATTACAGTTTGCCTGGTTATGCTGCCGGGCAATCTTGTCGGGAGTGATAGCGGGCTGTATGCAAAGGCGCACTTTAATACCGATCAGTCCGGCCGTGATGTTGAACGCATCGCGGTCATGCCGTTTTTAACCGGGCAACTGGAATCTCCCGACAGTCCCATTGAAAACCCGCTCAGCCAGCCCTTGGCAGCACTGCAGTCCGGCGAGCTGAATCTTGCCGAGGGGGGCGAGCAGGTTCTGACCCGGTTGGTTCACAATTACCTTGACGTTCGCTACCGGGGGCAGATCGTAGCACTTGAAGATTCCTCAGCCGCTCATACCGCAACCAGACAGGACGCGACCCTGGACACGCCGCGAAAACTGGCCGTACAGTTCGGGAAGATTCTGCAAGCCGATCTGGTCATCGTAGGGACGGTTTGGCGCTTCAGGAACAAAGGCCCCGACATGGCCGGACAGGACAAGCCTGCCGCAGTGGCCTTTTCAATCTACCTGGTGGAAGTCGAAAGTGGTGAAAGACTGTGGCGTGGTGCTTTCGACGGTTCCCAGAAGGTTCTTTCCGAAGATGTATTGGGCGGCTTGAAACAGGCCAAAATCGGGTTGCGCTGGATATCGGTGACCGAGCTGGCTCGCCTGGGTGTAAAGCAGGCCTTCAAACGATTTTCCATCCAGTGAACGCGGCGATCAGAAAAAAATTTGGGGAGGATCGCATTGTCTGAACTGATTATCGGCTGGAAAGAATGGGTGTCCCTGCCGGATTTGAACATCCCCGCCATCAAGGCCAAAGTAGACACCGGCGCCCGCACTTCGGCTTTGCATGCTTCCCGCATCACAACACTTGAGGAAGCCTCCGAGCCATGGGTACAGTTTGTGGTGCAGCCCTTGCGCAAACACCCGGAGATTGAAATTCAATGTGCGTCAAAACTTTTGGATAGGCGTGATATCAAGGATTCCGGTGGTCACGTGGAGACCCGATACGTCATTGAAACCGCCGTGACGCTGGGTGACCGGACCTGGCCGGTGGCATTGTCCCTGACCGACCGGGGCGACATGTTGTTTCGGATGCTTCTTGGCCGCACCGCATTTGAAGGGGCTGCTATAATCCATCCGGGCCGGAAATACCTCACCGGAAAAGCGCGTCTTAGCAAACATTATCCGGGATTGGAAAAGGGAGGTAGCCGATGAAAATCGGGATCATATCACGTAAGACCGAGTTGTACTCAACCAGCCGATTCAAAGCGTCAGCCGAGGAACGGGGACATGAGGTCCGGGTGATCAACCCCCTCCTGTGTTATATGAACATCACCTCGCATCAGCCGGCCATACACTACAAAGGGGAAAAACTCGAGGGCTACGATGCTATCATTCCCCGCATCGGGGCTTCCATCACATTTTTCGGCACGGCGGTTGTCCGCCAGTTCGAGATGACCGGCGTTTACAGCCTGAATGAATCCGTCGCCATCAGCCGGTCCCGCGATAAACTGCGCAGCCTGCAGCTGCTGGCCCGCAAGGGCATCGGCCTGCCGGTGACCGGCTTCGCCAACTCCACCAAGTTTACCCAGGACCTGATCGACCTGGTGGGCGGCGCTCCCCTGGTGATCAAACTGCTGGAGGGCACCCAGGGGGTCGGGGTGGTCCTCACGGAAACCGACAAGGCCGCCGAAAGCGTTATCCAGGCGTTTCGGGGATTGAAAGCCAACATCCTGGTGCAGGAGTTTATCAAGGAGGCCGGGGGCACCGATATCCGCTGCCTGGTCGTCGGCGATAAGGTGGTGGCGGCCATGCGCCGCCAGGGTGCGCCGGGTGAATTCCGGTCAAACATCCACCGGGGTGGCTCGGCAGAGCCCATAAAAATCACCCCGGAAGAACGTTCCACCGCGGTGCGGGCCATGAAAACCATGGGGCTGCGCCTGGGCGGGGTGGATATGCTGCGTTCCAACCACGGTCCCGTGGTGATGGAAGTCAACTCCTCACCGGGGCTGCGGGGCATTGAGGCCGCTACGGGCAAAGATATTGCCAAGCTCGTCATCAAGTACCTGGAGAAAAATGCCAAGCCAGGGAAGACTTTAACTAAAGGCAAAGGGTAGTCAATTTGGGAGGAGCATCACCATGCAAGCACCAGTGACCATCCTGGATGAGACTATCCAGCCCGGGCAGCGGGTTATCGTACGCCTTCCGGTGGCGGGCCTCTACACCCACACGGAAATGTTCCTGCCGGTCCATGTCGTACATGGACGGCAGCCTGGCCCGTGCTTGCTTGTCTGTGCCGCGGTGCACGGCGACGAGATCATCGGCACGGAAATCATCCACCACCTGATGAAGATAAAAAGACTTAATCGAATCAGGGGAACCCTGCTGGCGGTGCCTGTTGTGAATGTCTATGGATTCGTGCAGCACAGCCGGTATTCGCCTGACCGGCGGGATCTCAACCGTTTTTTCCCGGGTTCCGATAAAGGTTCGCTTACCTCCCAACTGGCGGATGTCTTCATGCGGGAGATTGGAGCCAGATGCACCCATGCCATCGACCTGCATGCCGGTTCCAACCATCGGACCAACCTGCCGCAAATCAGGGTGGACACGACCAATCCCGCGGCCTATGAACTTGCGATGGCCTTCCGGACACCTGTCATCGTGAATGCCCAGTTGCGCGAGGGCTCCCTGTGCGCCGTCCTTTCAGAGAAACAGTCCCCTATCTGCTCTACGAGGGGGGCGAGGCGTCGCGGTTCGACGAAACCGCCATCAGGGCAGGCGTGAGAGGGATTCTGGCAGTGATGGAATCCCTGGCCATGCTGCGGCCGGGCAGGTCGGCCAGAAAGCCGCTCGAACCCCTGGTTGCCGAAGCAAGCCGCTGGGTAAGGGCGCCGGCCAGCGGCCTGCTGCACATGAGCGTTCCGCTGGGGTCGCGGGTGACCGCCAATACCAGGATAGGGGCTATCGTCGACCCCTTCGGCGGCCCGGAGACCGCTATCAGGTCGCCGGTATCGGGCATGGTCATCGGCCGCCTCAACCTGCCGCTGGTCCACCAGGGGGATGCGGTTATCCACGTGGCCGAAATCGAATCCCCGGGCGATATCGATCCGCTGATCCAGAAATTCAACGAGGACATTTCAACCAGCACGTAGAAGCAGGAGGCTTAAAATTAGGTAACTGCCGGAGTGGTTCCAAACCATTGTGTGGCTACGTGTACGCGCTCGGCAATAGACATTCCTTCGACAGCCTCGTCCTCTATGCGTTCCAACCGTCTGCCAAGGCCACTGCGATTGGCCAACTGGATACTGAGCCCTGGGCGGGCATTGAGTTCCAGGATTAGAGGCCCCAGATACCGATCCAGCACCAGGTCCACGCCGATATAGCCCAGGCCGGTCAATTCGTAGCAACCGGCCGCCAGTTCGAGCAGCCTGGCCCACTGGGGGATACATACGCCGGTAACCGGATTGCCGGTGTCCGGATGTTCCGCCACAATACTGTTGCGCCAGACCGCCTGCAAGGTAGTCCCGGTGGACAGGTCGATGCCCGCCCCAATGGCACCCTGGTGGAGGTTGGCTTTTCCGCCTGACATCCGGGTCGGCAGGCGCACCATGCTCATGACCGGCACCCCTTTAAACACGATGATCCGGATGTCCGGTACCCCCTGATAGCTGATGGATTCGAAAACCGGATCGAACTGCACCCGGTACTCGATCAACACCCGGTCCGGCTGACCACCGAGACTGTAAAGGCCGCTGAGAATGTTGGATATGTGAAACTGCAGTTCCTCTTTTTGCAGCAGCGTGCCGTTAACCCCCTTGAAGTGATCACCTGCGCGGCTCGCGATGACTGCAATGCCGTTGCCCCCGGAACCCCGGGCCGGTTTCACCACGAAATCATCTCTGCCGGCGAGGATATCATCCAACCCGTGGCGATTTTCGTACTCGGTGGCGATAGTGCCGTAAAGCTCAGGGACCTTGAGCCCGTTGGCCAGGGCCAGTTGCTTGGTCTGGAACTTATCGTCAACCAGGGGGTACAGCCGGCGCTGGTTGTACCGCAGCGTATAGTCCGCATTGCGGCGATTCAAACCAAGGATGCCAAGGCGGCGCAAGGCACTCGGCTTAGCGAGTTTCACGGGAATCCTCCACCATCGCCTTGAAACGCTTGAGTTCCATTAAGCGGTAGCCGGTGTACCTGCCCAGCAGCAGGGTTGCCGCCAGGATAACCAGCATGAGTTCTGGAAAGTGAAACATGATGTGCTCTACAATCTCCCGGGTCATGACCAGGTAGCAGGCCACGGCAACCAACAGCGTACCCAGGGCCTGACGCAACGCAGTCGCAGCCCCGAGTTCGTCCCAGACGATCGACATGCGTTCGATGGTCATGGTCATGATGACCATCGGGAAAAGGGCCACGGAAATACCGCGTTCAAACCCTATCAGATGGGTGAGAATGCTAAGAATCAGCATCAGGAAGATGACCACGATCACGATGGCGCCTAGACGCGGCACAACCAAAAGTTTCAGGTGCTCCAGGTACAACCGGGCGATCAACCCGCTGCCGACCAGCAAAACGAACATGACCAGCCCCCAGGCCAGCTGGGTTTCGCGGAACGCCAGAGCGATGAGGACCGGCATGAAGGTGCCGATTGTCCGGACGCCAACGACATTGCGCAGCAGGACGAGCAGAAATACCCCCAGCGGCACTACCAGCAGCACCCGGTAGACGGCCTGGGTGGTGATGGGCAGCCGCTGCAGGGAGTATTTATAAAGCGGATGGGTTTTGGGGCCGCCAAGCGCCAGGGTCGCTTCGTAGGTGGCCGCCTCCTGGGCCAGGACGGATATTTCAATGGTAAGATTCCGGGTCCCGGTGGCGCTGTACAGGGGCTCGAACCCGGTCCACAGGGCGAAAAAATCATCGGGAATACCGGCGCTCACCGCCTGCGGATCATACGCCTGCCAGCGCCCCTGGCTGTAAATTTCCAGCCAGTGGACCGGCTTGACATTGCGTTTGCGGGTCTCCAGTTGAATGCCGTGCACCGCCCGGGAAGGGATGCCGGCCAGTGCCAGCAGCTGCACGGCAAGCTCCACGCGCTTGATGGGAGTCTTATAGGCCCCGGCAAGGGCCGCCATTGAGTCCGAAGCCGGCGGCGTGGCAAGGCGTTTGAGCAGTGTCAGGGTAAAGCTGTCTTCGTCGGAAGACTTGTCGTGCACATCGGCCACCACACTCTGAGCGGCTTCCAGGCGGGCACCCTCAATATCGGGTTTGACCGGCTCCGGCCGGGCAATCTTTGCGGACTTATCCCCAACTGCATTTGCCACCGCGGCGACGGTTGCCCGGTAATAAAGACCGCTGCGGCCAGAGACCCGGCGCTTGGACCACACGATTTTGCGGTTGCCCCCGTCGGTTTTGATATTGGTGCCGAATCCGCGGGAAACGAAATTCTCGTTGAGTAGCGTGAACCGTTTCGAATTACGGGGCAGATTCAACTGGACCTTTACGGGCCCCTTGCCCGGATCGAAGGCGATATGGGTCTCGATTTCCCAGACATTGACCTGCGTGCTGGGTGTCAATGGTACGCCGAGCAGCCACACTTTATAAATGAAAAAAAACATCGCCCCGAGGGTAAGTACGGCGGTCAGGACATATAAATGGGTTCGTTTCACGGCCGCCCCCCTTTTCGGCAGGATTTAGGGTTGTGCAAGTATTGGGCTCCTGCATCGACAAGCACCGATCCGGCCAGATAACTGCGCCCGATCAAGACCTGGTAGTCGAAAAAACTGCGATCTACCAGATTGACTTCGACCTCTTTGTGGATCGGTCCCAGGCATATCGACAGCAGGATCACCGGTCGTGCCTGATAGGTTTCATTGCGCATTTTTACTTGCGCAATCCGAGACGTTTTGTGTTCCAGATGCAGGGTCTTCCCCGTAGAATCGGTAACCACGAAACTCACATGCGAAACGCCGTTGCGTTTAAATAACCGAATATCAGAAGCATTTAGTAATGAATGCTGGGCCCCTGTGTCCAGTTTGGCTTTGAACTGGAGCGCTTCCTTGCCGATGGTTATCTCTTCCAAGAAGCCCGCCACTACTTGTCTTTCGGCGGCAACGGATGCTGGCACACCGGATAGTCCCATGAAAAACCCAAGAACAAAGGCGGTCGCAAGGCAGAGTATAACCTTTTTTACGGTCATAATTCCCTCTTTGAAGAATATAGAATGGGTCCGAATAATTCCGGCCTGCTGTGCCTGCAGGTTTTCGAGCTTAGAAATCCTCTTCCCGACGCACGCTCAAAATCGGTATGCTGGAAATGCGAAACAGCGATTCCGCTTTGGAGCCGGTCAACATGCGGGTCAGACGGCTATGGCCGCGTGCGCCCATCACGATCAGGTCCACCGCCTGTTCCTCAGCCAAGCCCAATATCTCCTGCACCGGCGGGCCCACACGAATTTTCAGCTTGATACGCGCACCGCTTTTCATAAAGGGTTTAAGTGCGGCCTGTAATTTCTGGAGGCGATTTTCCTTGTATTCACGCACCATGTCATCCGGTGTTTCGGGTATCTTGGCCAGGATGGCGCGATTTACCGCATGTTCGATGGCGTCGATGTTGCGCTGATCGACAACATTGGCAACGATCACGTCCGCATCAAACTTGGCGGCAATGCCGGTTCCCATGGTCAGGGCACGATCGGCACTGGGTGAAAAATCATAGGCAACAAGTACTTTTTTGAGAATCAGGACGTCCATGCTGACTTTCTCCTTTTACATGTATGCTAACGCAGTAACCTGTTTGAACCAAGACATTTCAGGACTCCGGCCTCGGGGGCGGTTTAGCTTCCGGTCCCGGGCACCCGGCTCGCATGGAATACAGGCCTAACCGCCTACCAGTGTGGCTGATTACCAACCTTGTGGCCCATGACCTCCAGGGTATCCGTAATGACCACGAACGCCTGGGGGTCGACTTTCCGGATCAAATCCTTGAACCGGCCCAGTTCCTGGAAGGGAATCACCGAGTAAAGAATCTCCTGCTGTCTGCCCGAATACCCTCCCTGGCCGTGGAGTACGGTCACTCCGCGGTCCAGCCGGGTCATAATCTCCCGGGAGATGTCCTCCCAGAGTGCCGAGATGATCAGGACGGCTTTGCGTTGGCTCAAACCGATGACAACCAGGTTCACGAAATAGGCGCTTACAAAAATATAGATCAGGGTATACAGCACCATCTCCAAAGGCAGGCGGGCAATCGCTGTCAACATGAGTACCGCATTGAAGAACAGGGAAGTGGTCCCCAGGCGCACTGAGTATCTTTTTAAAACAATTATGGACAGGATATCCATACCACCGGCCGAGCCCAAAGAGCGCAGCAAAATACCGGAACCGATCCCGGTAATGATGCCGGCGGAGATGGCATTGAGCAGGCTATCTGCAATGTGTATTTCCGGGAAGGGAATCAGCACGGCCAGAGAGTAAATCAACATGCCGGCCATGCTGTAGAAGAAAAAACGCCGTCCGACAAACAACCAGCCGATGACAAAAAGGGGAATATTGAGAACGAAGTAGATAACCCCCAGCGGCACGAACGGCACCCAGTAATAGATCAGCATGGCCAGCCCGGTAAAGCCACCGGCCAGAAACTGCCTGGGTATCAGGATGCCGTTGACGGCCACAGCGCAGACCGTGCTGCCCGCAACGAGTAACAACAGGTTCCATACAATTGAGCGCAGGTTTTTCATCGGGTCGTCAATCCATCTCCGTCCCTTGTGAGGATCACCTTCAGGTTGAGGTTCTATTCATCTTGCGGCGTATTTCACGCACCGTTACAAGGCAAAGGGTAATGACAGTCAAGGGCATTACAAAATAGAGCATGACGGCACTGTATCTGGGCAGCGTGTCATGGTGGGCGGCTGCCAGGACAAGATAAAGGGTGTAGGCCGCGTAGTATCCCAGCAGCAGGGCACCCTCCGACCGGCTGATCACGCCGTCGGTGAAAAATATAGGCAGACAGGCAAACGCTACCGCGATCATCACCGGTATGTCAAACCGGATGACAGCCTCCGGAACCTGAATGCCCGCCGGCGCAGCCAGGCTCGCCAGCCCCAGGACCCCCATGAGGTTGAAGATGTTGCTGCCGACCACATTGCCGACTGCGATGTCCCTCTCGCCGCGGTAAACAGCAACCACAGAGGTGACCAACTCGGGCAGAGAGGTGCCGACCGCCACGACTGTCAATCCGATGACCACATCACTAACCCCCAGATAGCGGGCGAAGGCCGTTGCGCTGTCCACCAGCCAATTCGAGCCGACCACCAGCAGCACCAGGCCGCCCAAAACATAAAAAGTGTTCAGCGGCCATACTCTGGCGGTTTTCGCATTCAGCCCGAATTCCCGGGCATATTCCGCTTCTACCCGGCACCTTCCCGGCGGCTCTGGTATATCGAGAACACCACATACACTGCCAGTCCGACGAATAGGCAGAAACCGTCCAGGCGGCTAAAGCGTGCATCCCAAGACAATAGTAGAACTGCAAGGGACAGCAGGATCATCAGTGGTACGTCGAACCGGATCAGTTGCCTTGCCACGCTAAGCGGGGCGATCAAAGCGGAAACACCCAGAATGAGTAATATGTTCGAGATGTTGCTACCCACCACATTTCCTGCGGCGATGTTGGCCTGGCCGGAAAGTGTGGCCTTAAAACTTACAGCCAGTTCCGGTGCGCTCGTCCCGAAGGCGACCACCGTCAGTCCGATGACGAGCGGCGATATACCGACCACCGCTGCCAGCCGGGCAGCACCCTTTACAAGCACTTCGGCGCCGGCGACCAAAAGGGCCAGGCCGACTATAAAGGTCAAAATTGTCATGGTGTATTGCGTCTTTTCCAATTGGTATCGAAGCTGTTATCCGAACCGGCTTTTGCCCACCCGCGCCGACCCGCAATCCGGCCGGCTCCTATAAATCTAACGGACAAAGCTTGTTCCGTTGAGCAACACCTGTGCCAAAGCGTCTCATTGCGGCGCAACTTTTAGGGGAAATTTTCTCGGATATCAATTCTGCCGTGATCTACCCTTCACATTTGCTTTTACCACAATGCAGTGTGTCCGTGAACCTCTGCCTATCGCCTTGGGCCGAGGACCGATCAGAACTCACAGGTCTTGTTTCTGATGGCCTGCCTGAAATCCGGGTTCCTATCTGCATGCGGGTGAGTTGAAATTGACAGCAATATAACCACCCCTTGAACGGCTCAATCCACTTTAGGAAGAAAATATTGTAATTCAGGCTGGTTGTATTTTTCAACGTATGCCGAAAATAAAGCTCCCGGCTATACATAGTTGGCACGCCGAGTGCGAAAGGAACCAAAAGCAGGATCCTGGAGGCCATGCGGCGGCGGTACCAGCCCTCCTAAGCCGCGATGACTTCAGATCTAAGGCGGGGACGCTGGATAAGTGGGCGCTGGCCGGTATCCAACAGTCCCCGCCAAAACAACAGAGCTATATATAGTAGGAGGAGATGTCATGTTTGATTTGTTACCCTGGCGCAAACGATACGGTAAAGACCTTAATGGTTTTAAAAATGAAATGGATAACTTGTTCGATCGATTTTTCGATCTAGACCGGCCCTTTTCCCAGCAATTCGTAAAAGGAGCCTACTGGGCCCCCAGGGTCAATGTCAGCGAGAGCGAAAAGGAGATCACCGTTCACGCTGAACTACCCGGGTGCAAGGTTGCGGATATCGATGTGGTGCTGGAAGGTAGGCTTTTGACGATCAAAGGCAAAAAGAAGTATGAAAAGGAAGAGAAAGAGAAAACCTTCCTGCGCGTGGAGCGGGCCGAGGGCGCATTCTCCAGGATGCTGGAGATGCCGACCGACGTTGATCAGCAGGACGTCCGGGCAACCTACAAAAAAGGGGTCCTGAAGCTAGTGCTGAAAAAGACCGCGCCCTCAGACAGTCAAAAAAACGAAATCAAAACCAGTTGAGGCACGATCCTGACAGTGCGAACCGGCCGGGCTCCGCCGTCAGGATTCATCCTATAATCCCTCCCGGTGGATATTGTCGGATGCTGATTTTTCCGATAGTAAAAGCCCTCTGTGCGCTCGATTATTTCTTTTCTGATTTTTTCATAGAACCGTCTCTATGGGCTTCTTCTGCCACGGGTAATTTGGGGAGCGCCTGTACCTTTGGACGCCGCCTTTTACGAATTTTCTTGGGTATCAAATTGCGCATCAAGTCCCTTTTACCAAAGCAGAGCAGTCGATCTCCAGTTTCAAATTGTCGATCCGATCGCGGATTTGGGATGACGGTAGTCCCTCTATAAAGCGTCAAAACAGTGATATCTTTATCACGCAGACCAGAGTCCCGGATCGATTTGCCAATGAATTCAGATCCCATGGGAATGTATATCTCGGCAACGCCGTACCCCCGGCTCACGGTAAGCCGCTGGCGCAGATCAATCTCTGGGAAATCTATTTGAGCGGATATATAATCGATAATGGTTCCCGCGACGTCAAGCTGGGTACTTCCTTCAATACCTTCCAGGCCGGGAGAGGAATTTACTTCCATAATCTGTGGCCCGGATTTCGCCTCGAGCATGTCTACACCCGCGACACGAAGGCCAAGTATCTGTGCGGCGCGAACGGCGGTTTCACAGTATTCTTCATCAAGCGTTACCGCCTCGGCAATACCGCCCCGGTGAACATTGCTGCGAAACTCCTGCCCTTGCGCAACACGCCGCATTGCCGCGACCACCGTATCGCCAACTACAAAGGCCCGGATATCCCGGCCTTTGCTTTCAGCCACAAATTTTTGAATCAATACGTTTTGCTTCTGGCTTTGCAGCAACTCTATAATGGCCTCGGCTGACTGCTCCGACTCAGCCAAGAGCACGCCGATCCCCTGGGTTCCTTCCAGCAGTTTGATGACGACCGGTGCCCCGCCGACGCGCGCTATGGCCGGCATCACATCTTTTTTGTCGCGAATGAACGTTGTTTTAGGAATCCCAATTTGATGGCGGCTGAGAATTTGCAGACTGCGAAGCTTGTCGCGTGAGTTGGAGATACTTGACGAGGTATTCGCGCAGAACACATCCATTTGTTCAAATTGCCGCACAACCGCTGTGCCGAAGTAAGTGATTGACGCACCAATTCTAGGCAAAACGGCATCGTACTGTGAGAGTTTTTTCGCTGAAAGTAAAGATTTGGGGAACCTTCTTCCAGATCAATTGCGAACTTGAGCGTATTGAGCACCTTCACTTTGTGCCCGCGCTGTTCAGCCGCTTCTCTGAGCCGGCGTGTACTGTAGCACTTTGGACTGCATGAAAGGATGGCCAGTTTCATTTGTTGTCCTTTTTCATCGCTGCGAAGATAGATTTGCCTTCAGGAGCCATGCGTGAATCCCCTAACCTGAAAACCCCCTGCAAGCGGTCTCTCTCCAGAAAACCACTTAGGCATATTGGATATCACCGTCCGAATACATTTCCCTGCTTTGCAAAGGTTTGCGCCTATCAGCGTATTGTTTAAAATCAGGCTGCATCGGTCCGGATCGGTTTGAGCTGGATCAACTCGGGATACAGTTTTAAAAACCGTTTTTCCGCTTCGTCGGTGCCGATCATGACAATCTCATCTTCAGCTTGGAAACACACCGAGGGATCAGGATTGCTGACCATAGTGCCGTCCTGGCATATGGCGATTACACTGCAGCCGGTCTGCCCGCGGATCTGGCTATCAAGCAGGGATTTGCCCACCAGCGATGAATGTATGCCGGCCCGGAATACATTTAGCCCTTCGGCGAGCATCAGCACTTCATCGGGTTTGAGAAGATTGAGGATCGTGTTGGCTGACAGGGAGGCATGGGACATCACCAGATCCGCCCCGGCATTGTGCAGCTTGGATATATTACGGTCTAAATTGGCCCGGCAGATGATCTGGACGTCGGTGCGCAACCTCCGGCAGTAAATCGTCAAGTAGATATTGGTGGGGTCGTCATGCGTGGTGATGATAATCGACGGCGTCTTCATAATCCCGGCGCGTGTCAAGGTGTTGATGTCCGCCGCGCTGCCGTGGATATACGAATCATCAACCGCGATGTCCTTGTTTTTATCAATGATGCGATAATCGATGCCTCCTTGTTCCAGTGCGTCCGCAGCCGCCCGGCCAACCCGGCCGCCGCCCAGGACGAGAACCGGAGCCTCAAATTTTAGACGACCGCCAATCTGGTTGTCGTAGCTCTTGAGCTGTTCCGCGGATCCGGCCAGGAGAAGAACCGTCGTGGAGTTGATCTGCGATGTAGCGGTGGGGATTCCAAATTTGCCTCTTTCCCAGACACCGACCACTGTTATGCCGGTAGTCTCGCGCAGTCTGCTTTTCTGGAGTGTTTTACCCACCAGGCTTGTCCGCATGGCGGGGGCTTCGGCGATGAGAAGCGCATCAATGTTGCCGATGACGCTTGACCGGGTGCTCGTGCGCAGCACCCGGCGGGCCAACGATTCGCCCAGCAACTTCATGAATTGCAGTACATGCGTACTGCCCGCCAGCCGTAAAATATCCACGGCTTCATCCAGGTCGGCATTGGCCGCAATGGGCACTTCCTTAGAGATTTCCCGGATGGTGAAGGTGATGTTGGTATTCATCATGTCGTCAATGGTCACCAACACCAGGGCGGCCTTGTGGACTCGGATGCGACGGTAGGTTTCCGGATCGCTCAAATCACCCACGACCACCTTGTAGTCCAGGTCATACAGCTCCAGCGCGTGCTGAATGTCTTCTGTCACGATGACATATTTGTACTGATACTGTTTTAGTCGTTCGATAAGACTCATGGTGATGGGGTCGCAACTTGTCAAAATGACATGTCCGTGGGTGTCTTCCGGCAATTCGCGCGGTGCCCGGGCTTTTGTCTGGGCTTCGAGCCAGGGGGCATAAAAAAACTGGATGAAGGTGAATGGCAGCATGATCAGCAGGAATACCAGACCGGACAGGAGCACGATAATCGAGAACAGTTTCCCCAAATCCGAAGTGAATGTAATGTCGCCAAAACCAAGGGTGGACATTACCGTGAGGGACCAATAAAAGCCGGTAATCCAACTGAAGTGCTGGTTTTCCAGTTCCATGATATAGTGAAACAGGGCACTGTAAACGGTGATCATCGTTGCCAGGATGAGTAAAAACTTCATCAACATTCTGACGTTGCGCTCTTTTCTTTTCGTCAGGACGTGTAAAAACTGACCTAGAAATAAATTCATGCCAAGCATCTCCCCGCCGGGCCGCGGTCACTCCCCGGTGTTTTCCGATTCCGCATCGACGTTCCCTTTCCCATCCATGGCACGGTCAAAATCGTTGATTTGTTCCTGGGAAAGGAGCAAGTCTTTCATGCTGTATATCTGCATGCGGCACGATTGGGTAAATAAGCGATTCACCAGTAAGAGCGAGGCGATTTCCATTTCCTGTACTCTCTGTTGCGCCACCGCCTGCAGGGTGTTTTTGATAAACCGATTGTCGGCCTCTTCGATCTGCACGAATGAGGTCAAAAGATTCCGGTACTGGTCTTCCTTTTCTTCCATTCCAAGGATACGGCTCATGCTGTGGTAGAGTTCCACAAGGCGTTTACGGAACAACATGTACTGGGCGTTCAGATACCTGTTGTCCGAGCCGTCGAAATCGTCCATATTATGCTGCACACCTTTAAGGTTTTTTATGGAGTTCATCATGTTACGCGAGGCGTAAATCAAGCGTTCCAGTTCCTTGGCCTCAGTTTCGTTGATTTTTTGGGTCTGTATTTTGGAATAGAAGGTGAAGATTTCAGCGTGGAGCAGCTTGATGTTCTCATAAAGCTGGTCGAGCGAATATTTTTTCTTTCTATTCTTTTCAAAGGGCAAATTCGCATCGAACACCAGGCGCTCATCAATTCGCAACAGCCTCAGGTTGTAGAGCTGGCACTCCTGCAGTAAATGACCGGTCTCCTTTTTCAGCGCAGCTGTAGCAGCCTCTGTAATCTCCGGCGGCGTCTGGTCTAGATAAACAGTTAAAATGGTCTTGTGATCCGGGTATATTTTCATGAGTACGCTTGCCAGAATGCCGAGGAAAGGAAAAAAGAGCATGACGCCCAAGACATTGAAGACTGTATGAAAAAGTGCCAGTCCCATCAGGCTGTTGGATTGAATGTCCACGAAAAGTGAAACGACCCATACCAATGCCGGGAGCCCCACATATGCCGCTGCGCCGGTCACGATATTAAAAAGCAGGTGGCTCAGGCTGACTCTTTTTTTGGTCTGGACGCCCCCGATGGCCCCCAACAAAACGGTGATGGTGGTCCCGATATTGGCTCCGATGACCATGACGGCCCCGATATCGAACGTAATCAGACCGCTGTTCAAAGCGGTCAGCACAATGGCGATGGTCGCCGCGCTGGCCTGCATCAGCGCCGTGATCAGGGTGCCGACCAAAAGGTAAAACCAGAGCCCGTAATCGGGGAATTGAGCCAGGTTGAAGGTCTGGGTAAAGCTTTCGACACTGCCTTTCATAAAATCGAGCCCCAGAAATAAAAAACCGAACCCGATGAGCAGCCTCGTGATTTGAGATGGCTTGGAAGTGGGCCTGAACAGAATCAGCCCGACGGCCCCCAGCCCGATGAAGGGCAGGGCAAGGCTCTCTATTTTAATCTTGAACCCGATGGTGGCAATGATCCAGGCGGTAAGGGTGGTGCCTATATTGGAACCCATGATGACGCCGATGGCGTTTTGCATGTTCATCACCCCGGCACCTACAAAAGCCAGCACCATGAGCGATACCGCCGAGCTGCTTTGCAGCAGGGCTGTGACCATGGCGCCACTGCCGATGGATCGTAGCCTGCCGTTGGTGTACAATCGTATGATACGCCTGAAAGCCCTGCCTGAAAGGGCCTTTACCGACTCCTCGATCAGAAGCATTCCGAACAGAAAGATGCCGAGTCCGGCCAGCAGTTTCCACAAATCTAAGTTTGGTGACATCCTGATTCCTATGTTTTCAGCCTACTTGAGTGTCGCGAAGTTATGAACCGATAACGCTAGCAGCGTGAAAACGCGAATTACCCCGGGTCCCGTTTATCTTCACCATTGGTGGAGGGCAACTCGGGATTTGCTATCAGGTCCAGAGGTTTTATCCGGAGTTTTTTGGCTCGATTTTCGCTGACATCCAACACCTCGGCTACCGCCCCCGGGAGTTCGACACGATCTCCTTTTGTTAAAATCCGGCCATACACGGCTGTAACATAACCGGAAAGGGTGTCGGCCAGGCTGGTGTCCAGATCGAGTGTCATGGCTTGGTTCACCCGGTCCACGTGCACATTGCCGCGCACGATGCAGCCGTCTGGATCACAGGGGACGATATCCGGTTCGATGTGATCGAATTCGTCTTCCACCGGCCCGACGATCTGTTCGATAATATCCTCGAGGGTGATGATACCGGATACGGAGCCGTACTCATCGATAACAAATGCAATATGCTGTTGCGAGGATTGAAATTGGCGCAGCAGCTTACTGATAGGGACGGTTTCGGGGACAAATTGGGGCGGTCTCAGGATCGAGAGCAGGTCGAAATCTTCGCTCGCGGGCAGGCCGATTAAATCCTTGATATGCACGAAACCCAGGACGTTGTCCAGCGATTCCCGGCAAACCGGATACCGGGAGTGATTGCCGCTCCGGGCCATCTCGATGATTTCCCGGCCCGACCGATCCACATCGATGTAGAGAACATCCACCCGTGGCTGCATGACCTTGCGGCAGACAAGATCGTCGAATTCAAACGCGGCCGTAATCAGGTGATGCTCCGGCCGGCTGAGATACCCGTGGGTGCGGGCCTGCTGGAGCAGGACCCGCAGCTCCGCCTCGCTGGGTACGTCATGATGGGTCCCGGCCGGGTCCACCCCGGCCCGTCGGAGAATGAAATCCGTGGCGGCATTGAGAGACGCCATAAGGGGGTAGGTCAGGAAATAAAAAGCCTTCAACGGCGCGGCGCCCCAAAGGGCCATGGTTTCCGGCCGCCGCAGGGCGAAGATCTTGGGGACCTGCTCGCCGATGACCAGGTGCGCGGCGGTAATCGTGGTAAAAGCGACAAAAAAAGCAATCCCATGGATCCAGATTTCCGAGGAAATTCCCAGCCAGAGCAGCACGGGGCGCAGCAGGTGTGCTACGGCCGGTTCGCCCACCCAGCCCAAGGCCAAAGAGGCCATGGTGATGCCCAGCTGACAGGCGGATAAGGCAGCATCGAGCCGCTTATGGAGCCAGCTCGCAGTCCCGGCAAAGGGCCGCCCTGCCCTGACCAGATCATTCAGGCGGTTTTCGCGGATTTTGACCAGGGCAAACTCAATGGCCACGAAAAAGCCGTTTACCAAAACGAGCAATACGGCCCCGCCGATCATAACCAGATCCTTTACCCAACCATCCATCTGTTATCCTTTCCTTGTCAGTTTACTTTGCCTCTATTGTAATCAGGCTGTTGCGGGTTCCGTAGCAGTTTCGGCATTTGTCAGCACTCTCAGCGTCCGTACGCCATTCTCCATCTACCCAGAACTTATATTCATAGGTGCCGGGCAACAGCCAGATAACCTTGGTCCAGTGCCCCTTTTTTTTCATTTTCATGGGATGCGTATCCTGCCGCCACTGGTTGAAGTCACCGACAAGGAAAACGTCGCGTGCCTGTGAGGCTGTGCAGGTGAAGGTTACCCGCTGCTTTTTCATGGATTTGCCATCTTGTTTGCGCATTTTTTTCTCCTCTGCTGCTATTACGAAATTAAAAAGAAACACCGAATTACAACAGCAAGGTCTGTGCCATGGTCAGCGTGGGTCGCAACAAGCTGAAATTACGGAAAAACTTTTTTCAGGAGGTTGACTGTAGGATCAGGACGGGACGCGGGGTGTCCGATTTTCCAAAAAGGCGGTGGTGGAATCAGGGCTTGTAGGTTTTTTTATCCAAGCCGTACTTCGCCGTCAGTCGGCTCAGCTGTCGGGTTGAGATCCCGGCTTCACGGGCGGAAACATTGATCTGGCCCTTATGCTTGGCCAGCAGGTTGGCCAGGTAGTAACGTTCGAAATCTTCAATGACCCTCTGACGGGCCGCGGACAGCGGCAGATCATCATAATTTCTAACCGGGGTTACCTCCTGCGTGGTGTAGGTGAGCCCCGCAGGGAAGCACTCCGGCCCGAGTACGTCGCCGGCTTCCAGGATCATGGCTCTTTCCAGTATGTTTTCCAGCTCGCGCAGGTTGCCCGGCCAGTCATACGCCTGCATGCGCGCTTCGACTTCCGGGTGCAAACCACTTACTTTACGCTGGTATTTAGCATTCAATTTGGTCAGAAACAGGTCGATCAGGTGAGGTAGGTCCTCGATGCGATCTTTGAGCGGCGGCAGTTCGATCGGGAAAATATTCAGTCGATAAAAAAGGTCTTTCCTGAATTGGTCAGCGGCTACCATTTTTACCAGATCGGCATTGGTGGCGGTGATGATACGGGCGTTGGTCTGCAATTGTTCGCTGCCGCCTACCCGGCTGAATGTGCCGTCCTGGAGTACCTGCAGGAGTTTGACTTGGGCGGCTGCAGAGACGGTGCCGATCTCGTCCAGAAAAATCGTTCCGTCCCGGGCCAATTCGAACTGACCGAACTTCCTGGAAACTGCCCCGGTAAAAGCCCCCCTTTCATGCCCAAACAATTCACTTTCCAGCAACGTGTCGGGAATGGCGCCGCAGTGGACGACGATAAAGGGTCCCTCGCAACGGTGGCTGTGCTTATGGATCAGACTGGCCATCAAACCCTTGCCGGTCCCGGTCTCGCCCAGCAGCAAGACGGTGGCGATCGTCGGCGCTACGCTATGGATACTTTCGAAAATTCGGCCCATAGCCGGACTGGTGGTCCGGATTATTTCCAACCAATCCGGTTTCCAAACCCGGTCGCGCAGATAGTTCAGTTCGAGGTGTCTTGCTATGTTTGCGCCGATGGTTTTGAAAACCAACCGGATTTCCGTTTTGTCCAGGGGGTAGGTCAGGTAGTCGTTGGCACCTTGTCTGACGATTTGGACTGCCCGCCGGACCTTGTCTGTTGGAGCCAAGCTGACAAACTGCACCATTGGGTTGTAAATTGCGAAATGTTGGACGGTTTTTTGAAATTCATCCAGGAAAGGTTCTGTCATCACGGTGACATCAATAAACACCAGGTCGAACTGGGTTTTGTGAGATGATAGTGCCGCCGGCAGGTCGGAAGTAATTCGGATATTGATGTCCGCAGGGAGGGCGTCCTGGATCTGTTTAAAGACTTCAGGATTGTCGCATATGATCAGGACGTCTTTAACCATAAAAGGCAACGGGATTTTCTGTTAGCGTGCCAGGGCACAGGGGCGACCTGGAACGGATGGTAAGAACGCGTTTGTCCGCGTCAGCAGTTTTGTATTCAGTCTCCGAGGTCAACTGGCGGTAGCAAGATGAGCTTGTATGGAAACCTGGAGGCGTTCAAGCTGGCTGCAGGTCATCATCGGTAGCAAGTTGATGCCTCTTAAATTTTCACATTGCAGGTAATATGTCAAGATTGGATCAAACCGTCTAAACAGTCTAAACAATAGACATATTTGGGAAGGGCATTCCGTCAGGCTTGGTCTGATTTTGGCTGAACGGGATTAAAGGTGACAATCTGAAACCGATGTATCTTTATAGTATTCCTATGGTTTTTAGTAGTGACAATTCCATCGACAATGACTTTTTTCTGCACAAACAAACGCACTTTTTGACCCATAAGGTCGTTTGCTACTCTATATCGCCGCTCATCATACCCGGCGATGTCCACCGCCGTGACAGTTCCATCTTCTCTCCAGCCAGCTGCAACGACGATTCCTTGTATGGTTTCCTTGATTGCTTTACCCGCCATGTCTGATGCTTTTCATATTAGAGTATACGCCTGAAAATTGACTGCAACACATGTGCCAATCGCGACCATAATGTTACCGGCATGCGGCTGATTCAATGCCGGTTCCCCTTTATTGCGCCGGGCGTAAAGCAATTAGTCCGGGCCCATTTCATGCGCAGATGTGAGCAAAGCGGCACACACCCTGGTCAACAAAGAAGATCGGCCACCGAACTTCCGTTTCTCTTTCCAATCAGACGTTTCGCGTCGGATATTGCTCTGGCGCAGGCATCTTGATTGCAACGTGGTTTTCAAATCACCAGGCCGAAGATTTAAAGTGGCATGGTATTGTCCGGTGATCATATTCGATTATGATGGAACTTACCTTGTGAATCGGAACTGCCCGGCGAAGGCAACCCAATTAAAGGTGCATTGGCATAAAGCTTGCTGGGGTCTAATCGAAAAACCGTTCGAAAAGGAGGCGTTCTGTGCCTAAAGTAGCTTTCTATTTTGTTCTTGGATGTGCTTGTTGCTTATTATTGGCGGGACCCTCTCTTTCTTCAGAGAATATGGGGTCAGCGGATATGGTGCTTGAAGGTGGACCGACGGGAAAAGTACCCTTTCCGCATCACCGGCATCAACAGGCTCTGAATCGCGAGTGCCAAGGCTGTCATAAATTATTTCCGCAGGAAAAAGGTATAATCGTCAAACTGAAGCTGGAAAATGCGTTGAACAAGAAAGCGGTGATGAATAACTGCCAGGCCTGTCATAAGGAACGATCCTCACAGGGCAAACCATCCGGGCCCACGACCTGCAGGCAATGCCATTCACGCTGATCTGCCTGAATGCCAGCTATAAATTCAAAAGGGAAGAATTGTAGGCAAGCCCAGTTCGCGAAAAACCTGAAATCAATGGTGGGAATAGATGGCATGGTTTTGGGGCTGCCGTTTTTCCGCAATAGGGTAAGACAGGAGGATAGATGAAACGGCTTCTTTTATTTCTATTGACCAACATATCCGTATTGCTGGTGCTATCGATCACGGCCCGTGTTCTGGGAATGGATCGATTCCTGACCAGCCAGGGTCTGAACATGGGCACGCTGTTGGTCTTTGCTGCCTTGATCGGATTCGGGGGCGCCTCTATTTCGCTGCTGTTGTCGAAACCCATGGCCAAATGGAGTACAAGAGCACGGGTAATCGAGCAACCACGAAATCGCGAAGAGGCCTGGATCGTCAATACCGTGGGAAAACTGGCGGGCCGGGCCGGTTTGTCCATGCCGGAAGTTGCCGTTTATGACGGTGCCCCGAATGCTTTTGCAACCGGCCCCGGTAAATCAAACTCGCTGGTGGCGGTGTCGACCGGCTTGCTGCAAAGCATGCAACCGCACGAAGTGGAGGCCGTTTTGGCCCACGAAGTTGCCCACGTGGCCAATGGGGATATGGTGACCTTGACGCTCATTCAAGGGGTGGTCAACACTTTCGTGATCTTCCTTTCCCGGGTTGCCGGAATCGCTGTGGACAGTTTCCTGCGCAGGGGCCAGGAAGATTCCGGGGGGCCCGGTATCGGTTACCTGTTGTCCAGTATCGTGTTTGAAATCCTTTTCGGTATCCTGGCCAGCATCGTGGTCATGTATTTTTCACGTCAGCGCGAGTTTCGTGCGGATGCCGGTGCTTCGGAATTGATGGGGGATCAGCGGCCGATGATCGCGGCCCTGCGGGCGCTGGGCGGCTTGCAGGCAGGGCAACTGCCCAAGGAGTTGGCGGCCAGCGGGATCGCCGGCAGCGGCCTGACGGCCCTGTTCAGCAGTCACCCACCCATCGAAAAACGGATTGCCGCCCTTGAATTGGCGGCTTGAGGTTCCACCGGCTATTGAATCGCTTCGAGAACACATTGAGCGACTCAATAACCTCACAGACAAGGAGGGGTTAGATGAAAATAAATCGCCGCGAGATAATTATTGCAGGAACAGGTATGCTTGCCGGTCTCCTCGGCTCACAATTGAGAGGTGGAACTTCCTATGCCAGCACGAGTAGAGATACCCCCCTCAACTGGAAGCAGCCGCGTAAAATCGCAGTTACCCAGGCAGGCCCCCTGGCATACGATGGATACAAGGATCGGGGGCTCGGGTGCTGCCACGGGGTGTTCAAAGGCCTGGTAGCGCCAATCATCGAAGAAATGGGCGCGCCCTACAACCAGTTCCCCATTGACATCATGCGCGCCGGGAAAAGCGGTGTGGCCGATTCGGGCTCTCTGTGCGGTGCGCTGCTGGGCGCGGCCTATGCATTCCACCTCTTTTTTGACGCCAAGGTTGCCGATGAAATGCAGAAGGAGCTGCACCGCTGGTATTCCCAGGCAATGTTGCCGCAATATGTTCCTGCGGTCAGTAATTTCAGGGATTATGGCGTGCCGAAGACAAAGGCTGTCCTGCCGGAATGCCATGCCTCCATCGATGTCTGGATCAAAGCCACGGGTTTTAGTAAGGAGACCGACGAAAGACGCGAGCGCTGCGGACGTCTGACTGCCGATGTGGCCATTCAGGCAGCATCCATCTGAAATGCCCAGCTCGAAGGCCGGCCGTTTGCCACCACGCCAATGAGCGACAAGCAGATGTATTGCGGTAAATGCCATATCAAGGGTATCGCGCCGGCAGAGGGTTCACCCGGCTACAACAACGGTAAATATATCCGGGAGGTCGGCACGAATATGAGCTGCCCGTCCTGCCACCCGGGACGCAGGAGCAAGCACCCCAAATCCATGTTCAGTAAAAACAAAAAGAAAACCTGATAGCCAAGGAGACTAACAATGAAAACGATCAATAAGATCATGGTGGCCGTGGATTTCTCAGACTATTCCGAACCGGCCGTGCAGTATGCGGTCGATCTGGCCCAGGATGTGTCGGCCGAGTTGCTGCTGGCCAACATCTACAACGAGCGTGACATCGAGAGGATGGAGATGGTTGCAGCCCGAGTGCCTGAATTTTCAGTAGATAAGCACGTGGGGCAGCACATGGAAGACCGGCGGCAGCGCCTTGCCGCCCTGGCCGAGAAACTTGTACCCGGCGATATCGATGTGGAAACGCCGGTTCGTATCGGGGTGCCGTACAAAGGACTTTTGCAGCTTATCGAGGAGAAAAAACCCGACCTGCTGGTCATGGGCACCAAGGGCCGATCGAACTTTGTGGACATGATTATCGGGTCCTGCGCCCAGAAAATGTTCCGGCGCAGTCCCATTCCCTTATTAAGCATCCGGGAAAGTCAATCCAAAGAAAATGACTTTGAATAAGCTTCAGGTTCGGAGGCGCGGTAAGAAGTTAAAAACCATAGGCATCGGGAAAATCAAACACGTGTGCGGAGCGGTCACTATCCAAAAAACAGACTGGATGCTTGTCATGGAAGGACCGCGTTACTGATAGCCGATGATTGTGGGCATCCTTTTCTTTTTTACCTTTTTCAATTTCACCCTAGCCATCCGTTATTACAATCACACCGGATTCATGATCAACACCTTTGAATCAGGGGATGCTTTTGTTTCCGAAACCGCTGCATCCAAGGTCCTCAACCACGGTGCACTGCATTACACCATCGGTATGCGCGGGGTCTATCTCTCAGTACCGCTGGCGCTGTGGCTTTTTGGGCCGATCTGGATGATATCAGGGAGTATAATCCTAATAACCGTTTTGTATCATCTTGATCGTGAGGTATGATCTGAATCGGTACAACGGTTCAACCTAATAGAAAGGCAACCGATGAACATTAAACGCATTCTCATTGTGGCCGCTATATTGGTATTTGCGGTGTTCGTGGTTCAGAATTCGCAGGCTGTAATGGTAAGCTTTCTTTTTTGGAAAATCGAAGCGTCCCGGGCAATTGTCTTGATGGTTACATTTGTTTTCGGACTCATTACAGGATTGGTTTCGGCTCAGGTTTTCAAGAAAAAAGGACAATTGAATCGCAGTGTCGAGGACAAGCATGACCGATGAGGTAATTTTCATTGTGGTATCAGCAAGATTATGGAGATAACGTGACGAAAAGATCGGAAGGTACCAATGTGCTTGAAAAATGGTTTCACCGATACGGTCTCTATGCAAAACCCGTTTGGGATTCCGTCCAGTTTCCCAATCGCCTGGATACGAACTATCATCGTCTTGGCGTCTGTGCTTATTCTTGTTGAGGTCGAAAAATTCATACTACGCAAAATCTGGCTGAACTTAAGTCCATAACTAATTTCATTACCCACCGGCTCTGCCGGTTCTGATTAAAGGAGCCATTATCATGACATTTTTCGCATGGCTTGGTATTTGTTTTTGTATCAGCCAGTCAGCGATGTTTTCCGGTTCTAACCTGGCCTTTTTCAGTATCAGCAAACTGAGACTCGAGGTGGAGGCTGCCCAGGACAATTCCAATGCCAAAAATATGCTGGCACTTAGACAGGATGCCAACTTTTTGCTTACAACCATCCTGTGGGGGAACGTGGGTATCAATGTGTTGCTGACCCTTATTTCCAATTCCGTCATGGCAGGCCTTTCGGCCTTTCTTTTTTCAACGGTGGTCATCACCTTTATCGGAGAAATAATTCCCCAAGCCTATTTTTCCAGGCATGCAATGAAAAGCGCCGCTGTGCTTGCCCCAATACTAAAATTCTACCAGTTCCTGTTGTATCCGGTGGCAAAGCCGTCTGCATGGGTGTTGGATAAATGGCTTGGCAAAGAGGGGATACATTATTTCAGAGAGGAAGACCTGAGGCAGGTCATTAAAATGCATATAGAGGCGGATGAAGCAGATATCAATGCCGTAGAAGGCGGGGGGGAACTCAATTTTCTGGCTTTGGATGATTTACTGGCCACCCAGGAGGGAGAACCGGTCGATCCACAAAGTGTTATTGTCATGCCGGTTGATCCTCAGGGAAACATGATAATTCCCGATTTTACAGCTTCCCCCGAAGACCCCTATTTAAGGAAGATTGATAAATCAGGCAAGAAATGGGTTATCCTGGCTAACCAACATAATTATCCTGAGTTGGTTTTAGATGCTGATGGATTCCTGCGGTCCGCCCTTTTTAGAAAAACGACCTGCAAACCCATGGTTTTCTGCCATCGCCCGGTAGCGATTACAGACGCAAACGTCACATTGGGTGAAGCGATTCAAAACTTGAAAGCCTACCCGAAAGGCCCACACGATGATGTGGTTGACCATGATATCATCTTGGTATGGACCGACGAGATCAAGCGGGTGATCACAGGAGCAGATCTCCTTGGAAGGCTTTTAAGGGGCATTGCTTCAGCGCCTGCCAGCCCAGTTCCATGAGTAGGCATCCCAAATCAATGTTCAAGCAGGGTAAAAAGAAAGCTTGATAGCCAATGAGGTAAACAATGAAAATGATCAACAATATTTTGGTGGCGGTGGACTTCTCAGACTATTCCGAACCGGCCGTTGAGTATGCGGCCGAGTTGGCCCAGGATGTGTCGGCCGGATTGCTGCTGGCCAACATTTACAACGAGAGAGACATCGAGAAGATGAAGCGGGTTGCATTTACAGTGCCTGATTTCTCAGTAGACAAGCTCGTGGGTCAAAACATGGATGACCGACGTCAGCGGCTGGCCGAGCTGGCGGAAAAATTGGTACCCGGGGACATCGATGTAGAAACACCAGTGCGTATCGGAGTGCCGTACAAAGGCCTGTTGCAGCTGATTGAAGAAAAGAATCCCGATCTGCTGGTCATGGGAACCAAGGGCCGTTCAAACTTCGTTGATATGATTATCGGATCTTGCGCCCAGAAGATGTTTCGGCGCAGTCCAATCCCCTTGCTGAGCATAAGGACAGCAGCTCTTTAGAAAGAGGAGCAAAGGATGAAGACAATTAACAAGATCATGGTGGCGGTGGACTTTTCCGACCATTCCGAACCGGCAGTGCTGTATGCCGCCGGCCTGGCGGAGGATGTAGGAGCCCAGCTTCTGCTGGTCAATATTTACAATGAGAGGGACATCGACAAGATGGAAACGATCGCGTTTCGCATCCCGGAATTTTCGGTGCAAGCGCACGTGGATCGCAATATGGAGGACCGGCGCAATCGACTGGCTGAGTTGGCCGAAAAGCTCATCCCCGATACCATCGACGTGGCCGTCAGTGTGCTCATCGGGATCCCATACAAAGGTCTTTTGCAGCTGATCGAGGAGAAAAAAATAGACCTGCTGGTCATGGGCACAAAGGGTCGTTCAAACTTCGTTGATATGATTATCGGATCCTGCGCCCAGAAGATGTTCCGGCGCAGTCCGATCCCCCTGCTGAGCATAAGGGAAACAACGTAATACTGAGCCTTCCGGCATCATGTGGGAGCGGCATCTTGACGCGATCAGCGTACCCCAAAGCACCATTTTCGCGGCAAGATGCCGCTCCCACAAAGTGCAATCCCACAATTTCGGTTGAAACCCATAAGGTGGCTCGGTGCCGCGACAACGGCGACTGCTTATTCCGTGATGAGGTTGTAAGAAAATACGCGAATGGTCCGCGCCCCTTTCCTGCCTGTTATTTTACCAAACACCTCGACCATCTTTCCGACGTGGCGCTGTAAATCTTCGCCCATATCGGTATCGGCGATTTCGATCAATTCGCCCGAGTTCGTTTTCAATATATAATCCTCCAGCACCCGGGCAATGAGCGGCTCTTGTTCAGCGGCATCGGCAGGGGCGCAGAGTCCGCCTGCCAAGACTGCTACAAAAAGGATCCCGATCGATATAAAATGTATGCTTTTTTTAATTGTTGCACCCTCTCCTTGACATTGAATTGATTCATAATCTATCTTTACACGTCCTTACTAAACGGCACCACGGTGCACGCACAACACATGCCAAGCCAATTGAAAAAGTGTGCTCTTTAAGGTGGGGGTATGTAAAAAACAGGAGCCATTCAATGCCGAAGACCCTGCTGCTCTCCAAAGACCGCACTCTGGCCGCGTTGCTCCAGGAAATCCTGGCGGCCACCGGCCAGGTAGACCGGGTTACCGCCGTGGAAACGGCTGGTGAAAACCTGGAGGGCGGGCACTATGATATTCTTTTCATTGACCTGGAAACGATTCCGGGGGGAACCACCGGCGCCGGTCTATCTTCCACTTTCGAGCTTTTCAAAACCCTGTGTCCGGCTGTCGCCGTTATCGTACTGGCCCCTCCCGCCCAAGCCGACCTTACCAATGTTGCTTTGATGGCCGGGGCAAGAGAATTTTTAAGCAAACCATTGCAGCCCGATCAGGTAAAATTGCTGGTAGAAAGTATTCGCTCTACCGCGATCCAGGACTCGGATCTGGATTACCTGCGGGACCAGTTCTGGCGGGTCGATGCCCGGGAAGTCGTCTACACCCGGAACAAGGCCATGCAGACCGTTTACAAGAAGGCCAAGTCGGTAGCCCCGACCAAGGCGACCGTCTTGCTCTATGGCAAGACCGGCACCGGCAAGGGAGTTCTGGCCAGGCTCATTCACCAGCACAGCCAGCGCCAGAAGGCCCGGTTCATCAGCGTGCATTGCGGGGCCATACCGGATACGTTGCTCGAGAGCGAATTGTTCGGCCACGAAAAGGGGGCATTTACAGGCGCTGTAAAACGCAAGGTCGGCAAATTTGAATTGGCCCAGGGCGGCACCATCTTCCTGGACGAAATCGCGACGATATCGCCTGCCGCGCAGGTGAAGCTCCTTAAGGTTCTCCAGGATGGCACGTTCAGCCGGGTAGGTGGCGAAAGCGAACTGGATTCCGATGCCCGTGTGATTGCGGCTACCAATGCAGATTTGGGCCAAATGGCCCGGGATGGTGATTTCCGCAATGATCTTTTCTACCGGCTGAATGTGTTTCCCATCGAGATTCCACCCTTGCGGGAGCGCTCCGAAGACCTGCCGCTTTTTCTGGATTGTTACCTCAAACGGCTGAATCTTGCCTACCAAAAACAAATCATCGGGGTCAGGCCTGAGGTTATCTACGCCATGCAGCAGTATGACTGGCCGGGCAATGTCAGGGAATTGGAGAATCTGGTCGAGAGGGCGTATATTCTGGAAGAGACTGACCAACTAACCCCAGAAAGTTTTCCGGCCGAGCTGTTTCCTGATCAGGCACCGTCAGCCGTGCTGCCCCTGAATGCGGAATTGACGCTGGTCGAAGCACGCAAATATGCAAATGAGGCTTTTGAACGCCAGTACTTAAAAGAGCTGCTTTCCCGCCACCGGGGCAGCATTAAAAGCTCGGCCGCAGGCGCCGGTGTCACCACACGGCAGATACACAAACTCATGTCCCGTCACGGTATGAACAAGGAAGAATTCAGGTCTTGAGACCCGCTGATTCTCAATAGTGAAGTTTGATGGACGGATACCCGATTCGGTGGATTACCGATTCCCTGGCAGTTGGCTACGCGCCGCGGTCCGTGGAGGAGCTGCACCTTGTCCGCTTTCGGATTGGAAGTAATGTGGCCAGTGCCTTGTATAATAAAACTGACAAATAAAAGCAGCTGGGTATAGAATTAACATAAGTCCGGGCATGGCAGGCCGTGAGTGCCTCGGTCATCTAAGGCCGTACTTTAGCAAGGGTCGCCATGCC
>Ga0209783_1000090_pt1 | contig 40644 bp, 43 predicted proteins | sample WorMetfiPIANOSA1_FD_187395 | JGI IMG/M metagenome (GOLD analysis project Ga0209783, IMG submission 187395) | Marine gutless worms symbiont microbial communities from Max Planck institute for Marine Microbiology, Germany - Olavius filocauda... | ecosystem: Host-associated > Annelida > Digestive... | reverse complement strand
CGCGGCCGGCTACAACTTCCGCCTGATCCTCAAGTGGCTGAGGGATTTGTTGGCCAAGTTCGTCGCGACCCTGATCGCCGCGATCGCACCTCAATCAACGCTCAGACCGGCTTCTTAACGGACGACTATTCATAGGGGCTGCGCCTAGATCGCAGCCTGAGTCGGCATGTGTTCTGGGTGCGGATCTGGCGCTATCCGCGCGCCATGTCAGCAATGTGCTACGAGCGGACGCCAATAGAAAGTTGCCGGACTACGGTCAGGAGTTGGGGAGTTGCGAGGAAAGCTCTTCTATCCGTCTCTGCTTGCGCTCAAGCTCGTCTCGCTCGTCGTCGTCTGCAAGGAACTGGTCAATCGTACCCAACGCCAACCCAATTATCGCCAAGATCGCCAGCGCACAACCGAGCCCTAACGTCCCAACACAAGCTGTAACCAAGCCAGCGAGAGCGGCTATCAGGCCCAGCCCCGCTGCGACGGCCTTCCATCCCGATAGCTTGTCGGCGATTTTGATGGTCTCTTCGCCAACCGAGAGTCGCAACTGAGTGATTTCGTTTTGGATCTGTTGTCGAGTTGGCATGCTTAGTCTTCTGATTTGGCACTCAGTTTTCCGAGCTCAAACATGGTATCGAAGTGTTCCATGAACAACTTGATGAGATTCGCGCGACTTCTCAAAGCCAACGCCGTCTGCGCAACCAACAATACCGCCAATGCGGAATACAGAGCGACAATGAATATCAAGTGATCTCGATACTCCTCAACGCTTAAGGTGCGCGGCTCGCCCACGAGAAGCGAATAGATGCTGTAAAGTATACAGAACAATAGAAAGGCAAAGATGAAAATCCAGAGATAGCGTTGGCGCTGTACAAAGCGCTCATGCTTCTCCATAACTTTACGGTGTCGCTCGTTTAATTCTTCTAGTTCGGAGTTCATGGCAAGTCTCCTCCGAGGATCTCGCGGATATCTGTCTACCCGGCTGCCGCAAGTTGCTTCGCCCTGCGAAGCTTTTCTTTGAGCTCATCTTTTTCTGCATCTTCGTCGAGGTAAACGTAAACACTAATTACAATCATCATAATCAAGGCAACGACGGCGAATGGGCAGCCGGTTCCGGCTGTTGTAAAGCACGAAATTACAAGCAGGGAGATCGCTGCGGCGACTTCAATGCCCAAAACTACCTCTGCCCACAAAGGCAATTTGTCGAGTATCGCCTCGCTTTCCTCTTTGACCTGGCGAGCCAGTCTGTCAATTTCGGACATGATGCCAACAAACCTTCGATGAAGAGTTCGTCCCTTTCTCCGTAATCGCACAAACGTAAGAGAACAGTTGCAATTATAAGGTGTGTGGCGGCTGACGGCAACAAGACATCGCCAAGCACCAAGACGTCAAACTCGTGAACCATTTTGGCCGCCTCCTTCGCTTCCCGCAGGCACAAAGAGGCACTTTCTGAGATCTTCGGCTCCGGGTCATTTCCGGCCTTTTTGTGTGTGGCGGGAGAATGACCGGTCGACGCTGACAACCGGTCAACTTTTCGGGCCAGATCCTTAACGCGTTCATCACCTTGCGGCCGCCTGCGGACAACACCCTGTCACAGTCGCCTGCTATGACAGCTGTCGGGACGGGCGCGGCCGCGCTAGACTGATGCGCGCGGTCCCGCGTCGGCGCGTGGGCCAAGGGAGGCAGGGCATGGGCCAGACGATCGAGATCAGACCGCTTTCCGGCGCACTGGGTGCGGAAATCTCCGGGGTGCGGATCGGCGGCGCGCTGACGAACGAGCAGTTCGACAGGATATACCAGGCATTTAACGACTATGGCGCGGTCTTATTCCGGGACCAGGAACTCACGCCCCAGGCCCAGATCGACTTCGCGCGCCGGTTCGGCGAGCTGGAACGGCACCCGATCGTCGACGGCATGGAGGATCACCCCGAAATCATCAAGGTGCTGAAACCGGCCGGCGAGTCCGCGAGCTTCGGCACCGGCTGGCACAGCGACAACTCGTTCCTGGAACGGCCCAGCCTGGGATCGGTGCTTTACGGCGCGACCATCCCTCCCTATGGCGGCGACACCCTGTTCGCCAACCAGTACCTGGCCTACGAGACACTGTCGGACGGGTTGAAGCGGACGCTGGAAGGCCTCAGCGCCGTCCATTCCGCCGGGCCCGCCTTCACCTCCGACACGGCCATGGAGAAGTACGACGGCGACACCGCCATTGCCTATACTTGGACCGACGCGGTTCACGAGGAAGTGGAACACCCAGTCGTGTGCACCCATCCCGACACCGGTCGCAAGGCGCTTTACGTGAACCCCATGTTCACCCAGCGCTTCGCCGGCTGGTCGGCCGAGGAAAGCCGCCCGTTGTTGGAGTACCTGTATGCCCACGCGACCAAGCCGGAATTCTGCTGCCGCTTCCGCTGGCAGGAAGGTTCGGTCGCGCTGTGGGACAACCGCTGCGTCCAGCACTACGCGATCGACGACTACCGGGATTTCGAGCGGGTGATGTACCGGGTCACCATTCGCGGCGAGCGGCCGCACTGACGCGGGGTCCTTCCCATGTCACTTCGGTTCCTGGTGGTCGACGGTTACAGGCGCAGAGCGCGCGAGAAACTCGCCGCGGCGGGCTGCACGCCGGCCGGCAGGCTTTACGAGGGAATGGCCCGGCGTTATGCGCCAGGCTGCCATGTGGATAACGCTTATCCCGCCGACAGCGCGGATTTCCTGCCAAAAGGCGCCGGCCTTAGCGACTATGATGCGCTTCTGTGGACCGGCTCCAGCCTGACCGTCACGGACGATATCCCGGAGGTCACCCGGCAGATCGACCTGGCGAAGGCTGCCTTCGGGGCCGGCGTTCCCGGGTTCGGAACCTGTTGGGCGCTTCAGATCGCGGCGGTCGCCGCGGGCGGATCCTGCCGGCCCAACCCGAACGGGCGGGAGTTCGGCATCACCCGCAAGGTGCATTTGACGCCGGAAGGCCGCGGCCATCCTCTTTATCTCGGCAAGCCGCCCGTCTTCGACGGCTTCACCAGTCACTTCGACGAGGTGGGGACGCTGCCGGCCGGCGGGGTCGTACTGGCGACCAATGCCGCAACGCGGGTTCAGGCCGCGGCCATCGCCCACAACGGCACGGTGTTCTGGGCGCTGCAGTATCACCCCGAATACGACCTGAAGGAGATCGCCGCCCTGGCGCGGCTGCGCGGCGACGGCCTGATCGACGAAGGCCGCTTCGAAGACCGGGAAGACCTCGCGAAATGGGTCGAGGCTCTGGAGACGCTGCACCGCCATCCGGACCGGTCCGGGCTGGCATGGCGGCTGGGCGTCGATGCCGACCTGCTTGATCCGTCCATCCGTTGCCGCGAATTCGTCAATTTCCTGGCCACGCTCGCCTGATCCGGCCGCCCGGCGCAGGCGTAGTCAAGTGCGACGCCGCAACGACGGGAAGAGGCAACCAGATGCTGGACCGTGGGGCCACCGGCGCAACACTGGAAAGACCGGCGGCCGGCACCGTCTATGTCTCGATCACCGGGCTGAAGCTGAAACGCCCGTGGCACGTCCTGCGTTTCTACCGCCATGCGATCCCGTGCTTTCGCCAGGCCCGACGTGCCGACGGAAACCTGCGCACCGAGGCCCAAACAATCGACGGCGTCCGCCATACCCTGACGGTCTGGCGGGACAAGGCGGCGATGCGTGCCTTTCTGTACTCCGGGGCCCACTGCCGCGCCATCGCGGCGTTCCGCTCGTTTGCCACCGGCAAGACGTTCGGTTTCGAGACCGACAGGGTGCCCGCCTGGGACGACGTCCACGCGCTGTGGCAGGCCCGCGGACGGGAGTACGGGCAGCCCAGAACCGATAAGGGCGCTGTGTCCGGACTTAGCTGAGCCGGCCGATATCCTGTTCGATCGCGTCGATCTCCGCGCTCAACAGGTCGCGCTCGTGCTTCTTATGTTCCTCCGCCTCCGCCGCCTCCTGGTCTTCAAGTTCCAGGTCGGCCAGCATCTGCTCGAATTCCCCCGCCTGGTGCCCCTGGGACTGGACCGTCCGGCGCAGCTCATCCATCCTGGCTTCCAGCGCCTCGCGTTCGCGCGCCACCTGGGCCAGATGCTCGTCGACCGCCGCCAGGCGGTCGCGCGCCTCTTCCAGCCGCCGGTTCAAAGCCGCGCGCTGGTCACTCATTACGCGTCCTCCCGGTTTGATGACTGCCTGGCCGCTAGTTTAGCATGGGGCGCCCCCGGAAACGGAACGGAACCCGACATGCGCGCGTGCGCCCTCGTCTTTGCAGTCTTGTTCGCCGGCGCCGCCATGGCGGCGACGCCGGGGTTGGACGACCGGACCCTGTGCCGGGACGCATCGCAGGCGCCCGACGCACGGATCACCGGCTGTTCCCGCGCCCTTCGGTCCGGGGACCTTGCCGCGTCGGTGCGGGCCGCGCTGACCTACAACCGCGGCCTCATGTATCTCTTGCGGGGCGACGAAGGCCGGGCGTTGAAGGACTTCACGATCGCGTTGCGGATGCGCCCCGATTTCCCCGACGCACTGGTCAATCGCGGCAGCATTCACCACGCGCGCGGCGCGCTGGATCTTGCGCTGGCGGATTTTGATCGCGCCCTCGGCATCGAGCCGGGCCATGCGGGCGCGCTCAACAATCGCGGACTTGTCCGCCAGGACGTCGGCGACCTGGTCAATGCGATTGCGGATTTCGACGCGGCGATCAGACAGCATCCCGACGACCCAGTCGGTTACAAGAACCGGGGCAATGCGCAGCGCCAGCGCAGCGCCCTTCGCGAAGCGATCGCGGATTTCACTGCCGCGATCGAACGCCGGGCCGACTATGGCGAGGCCTACAACAATCGCGGGGTCGCGCATCACGACCTTGGCGCCTTCGACCGGGCGGTGGCGGATTTCGACCGCGCACTGGAACTGGAACCGGCCGACCCGGCGGCCCTCAACAACCGGGGCAACAGCCTGCGCGCCAGGGGCGACTTGGACCGGGCGATCGCCGATTTCGGTGCGGCAATTGCGCTACGGCCCGATTTTGCCGCCGCCTACAACAACCGCGCCAATGCGCTGCGCGACAAGGGACTGTTGAAACGCGCCCTGGCGGACTATGACCGGGCGCTGCAGCTGAAGCCCGACTACGCGGTCGCCTACGACAACCGGGGCATCGCCCACTACAGGCTGGACCAGCACGAACTCGCGCTGGCCGACTACGACCGGGCGATCGCGCTGAAGCCCGAATTCTCCGATGCCTACAACAACCGCGCGCTGGTGCATCAGGCGACCGGCCGGCTTGACGTCGCGCTGGCCGACTATGACAGGGCGATCGCGCTGAAGCCGGCCGACCCGATCGCCCACGGCAACCGTGCCAGCTTGCATTTCAAGACCGGCGATACGGATCGCGCCGTTGCCGATCTGACCGTGGCGATCGCCGGCCAGCCCGGCAATCCGGCCTGGTGGCACAATCGGGGACAGGCCCTGCTGGCCAGCGGCAGGGCGGCGGAGGCGGTTGCGGACTTCGACCGGGCGCTGGAGCTGAAGCCCGACCATTTGGCCGCCCGCTATGCCCGAGGCAACGCCCACCGGGCCCTGGGCCGCAACGAGGCGGCGGCGCAGGACTACTCAGTCGTGATCGCGCGTAGGCCCAATCATGCGGGCGCTCGTTTCAACCGGGCGATTATCTTTGCGCGGCTCGGTCGCGCCGACGCGGCCATGACAGACATGAACGTCGCGCTGGCCGCGAACCCCGAAGCCGCGAAGCGGTTCCGGGGCAGTCTGACGGCACACGGTTACCTCACGAAGGATTCAGCGGCAAGCGAGACCGACGACATTCGGGCGGGCGTCCGTGCCTGGATCGAAGCCGGCGCGCCGTCCCTGCGCTGACGCGCGTTTCGAGGGATAACGACCCCTCAGTCCAGGCGCACCACCTCCGCACCGGTGTCACCCATGAACTTGACTCGATAGGTGGCGTTCTCGCAGCGGATGATCCAGGCCTTGCGGTCGGGTTCGGAGTGTTCCGCATCGTGCTTCACAGACTTGGGTCGATCGCAGACATGGCCCCGCTGGCGCACCGCCGCGGCAACGGCATCCAAGGTGGCCTCCTGGCTCTGTGCGTCGACGGATCCCGGTGTTGTGGATATGGCGACACATAACAGCAAGCAGGCGACGATCGATTTCATACTCGCACTCCCGTGCCGGCGTAGCGCGCGCCTAGACCCGCACGGCCGCACCCTCTTCGGATGCCGTTTCAACCGCCTCGGGCACCTCTCGGTGCTGAAAGCCCTTCACGGCCACCCTCAGCGTCGGAAAGATGTACTGGTCGTAGCCGCCGCGAACCTCCGACACGAAGCTGGGCCGGAAGAACTGCGACAGTTGTCCGCGCGCACGGGCAGTGCCCAACACGATCCCTTCGGCGACCAGTTCCTGATGCAGTTCCTGGAACTGCTGAACGGCCGTGAAATCAATGACGTTGATCGGGCTGACGTCAAGGATGACCCATTCGACGGGGTCTTTTTCGGCGGCAATGGCCTCGCGGACGCGCTGCCTGAAGAGCTCGGCGTTGAAAAAGATCAGATCGGAGTCGAAGCGGTAGAGCAGGAGCCCCGGCACCGTCTTGGCCTCGGGGTATTCCCTGACATTGTGAAAACCCTTCATGCCGTCCACCCGGCCCAGCACCGCGTCGGATGGTCGGGAACCGACCATCAGCAGCCACACCAACGACAGTGCGACCGCCAGCAGCACGCCCGGAAGCACGCCTACCACCAGAACGCCCAGCGTGGTTCCGACGCATAGGATGAACTCGCGCCGGCTCGCGTCGTAGAGTTCCTTCAGCGCCGCAACATCAAACAAATGCACGGCCGAGATGATGATCACGGCCGCCAGGGCCGCCGTCGGCACCAGTGCAAGCGGCGCCGTCAGAAAAAACAGGACCAACAGCATGGTCCCCGCCGCGACCAGCCCCACCATCTGGGTCTTGCCGCCCATGGCGTAGTTGACGGCCGTCCGGGAGTCCGCCCCCGTCACCGGGAAACCCTGCATCACGCCGGAGGCAAGGTTGCCGACACCGAAGGCGATCAGCTCCCGGTTGGGATCGACACGCTCGCGGGCACGCCGCGCGAAGCTTTTGGCCGTCAGGACGCCGCTGGTAAAGCTGACCAGCACGAGGCCGGCGGCGCCCGCCAGCATATCGTCCAGGTCCGACAGGCCGACCACCGGCAATCTGAATGACGGCATTCCCGCCGGCACGGTGCCGAGAATGACGACCCCCTGCCCTTCCAGATCCAGGGCGACCACGGCGACGACGGCAACGATCACCACGACCAGCGCGGACGGCAGACGCCGCACGAAACGGCGCATCGCCACCAGAATGACCAGCATGCACACAGCCAGGATGAGTGTCGGCATGTGGGTCTCACCGAGTTTTGCGACGATCTCCGCGATCTTCGGGAAGAACTCCTTGGCCTCCAGCGAATAGCCGAACAGCTTGGGAATCTGCCCCACGATGATCAGCAGCGAGATGCCGTTCAGGAACCCGACCAGGATCGGCTGCGACAGGAAATTGGCGATGAACCCCAGCCGAAGAATGCCGGCAAGGATATAGAGCGCGCCTGCCATCAAGGTCAGAACCACCATCAGGACCAGGTATTTCGACGGATCGCCCCCGGCCATCGGCGCCAGGATTGCCGCGGCCAGGATGCAGGTCGCCGCATCGGGCCCGATCATCAGCTGTCGGGAAGACCCGAAAAACGCGTAGGCGATCAGTGGAAAGACGGCCGCATAGATGCCGAAGACCGCCGGGACGCCGATGATCTGCGAATAGGCGATGCCCACCGGCAGCGCGACGGCCGCTACCGAAAGGCCCGCCGGCAGATCGTCGCGAAGGGAGGCCAGGTCGTACCGCGAGAAGGCCTCCACGCCAGGCACGAACCTGCGGACCAGTTGCCGCGCTTTTCCCTCCGCTGCATTTTCCCTGTTCATGGCATGCTTCTTGTTGTGACGGAACCGATACACTTCAGCATAACCGAGGCCCATATGTCTCCGCCATACGCTGTTCTGCCCGTGTTCATCCGGGCATGGTCTTGACGCATAATTGTCAGACGTCAGGCCGCGCGAAGGCTATGCTGCGTCGTCGCCACAACGTAGTGACGGCATGTCGCAGATGAACCAGGACCGAAAGCACGGAAGGCGAAGGTAGACTGCAGACCATGGACCTTATCCCCGCAGAGTTTGTCATTGGCGGCGTCTATTTCCCGCCGCCTCTCTTGGCGGGCGCGCTGGGCGTCGCCTTGGCGGCCTTGACGGCATTCCTGCTCAACCGCTACCGCTTGTCGCGCTTTTTCTGGTACCCGCCGCTGGTCTTTCTGGCCTTGTCGGTGATCTATACCGGCGTCATCGGCACTTTCCTGATACCGGCGTGAGGCCGCTATGCTGAAGACATCGTTCAGGGTCCTGCTGACCGGCGCCGTCGTCCTGGTGGCGGTTGCCGTCGTCGCCTACAAGTACTGGGACTATCTGATCAATCCCTGGACCCGCGACGGCCAGATCCGGGCGCAGATCGTGCAGATCACGCCACGGGTTTCGGCACCCATCATCAACCTGCCAATCGTGGACAACCAGTTCGTACGCACAGGCGACCTTTTGTTCGAGATCGACCCGCGCACATTTGTCGCGGCGCTGGATCAGGCCAAGGCGGAACTGGACAAAACCAAGGACGACATTGAATCCCTGAAAAGCCAGGTGCTGGCGGCCGAAGCGGCCGTGGACCAGTACGAATCCCTGATCGACCAGCAGAAAAGCGTGATCGCGGCCAACGAGGCCAGCCTGGCGGACGCAAAGGCGAACTTCGAACGCATGACGAAGGCCGGCAAGTCCGGCGCCGTGGCCCGGCAGTCCGTCGACGACGCCAAGGCCAACTACGATATCGCGCTCGCATCGCTTGCAGAACAGCAGTCGGCGCTGATTGAAGCCAACGCACAGTTCGCCCAGTCGCAAGCCAGGCTGTCCGAGGCGAGGGCGGAACTGGGCGCGGTGGGCGACGCCAACGCCCGCCTGCGCGCCGCGCAGGCGGCAGTCCGGTCGGCCGAGCTCGACCTGGAGTTCACCCGGGTCACCGCACCGGTCGACGGCTACATCACCAATCTCGAACTCCGGCTGGGCAGCCAGGCAGTCGAAAACGAACCGGCGCTGGCGCTGGTCGACATGAACAGCTACTGGATTCACGGCTTCTTCAAGGAGAACTGGATCGCCGACATCCAGACCGGCGACCGCGCGATCGTCACCCTGATGACCTATCCGGACCAGCCCCTGGAAGGCCGGGTCGACAGCATCGGCTGGGGCATTTCCCAGGACGACGGCAGCACCGGCTTCGACCTGTTGCCCGATATCAACGCGACCTTCGAATGGATCCGCCTGGCCCAGCGGGTACCGGTTCGGGTGCGTCTGATCGACGTGCCGGACGACATCAAGCTGCGCGTCGGGACGACGGGCTCGGTCCTGGTCATGACTGGCACCAGCGAGACGCCGGATGGCGGGCCCGTGCCGCCAGCGCCGCGGCCGCTGCAATAGTCGCCTCGGGCTCCCCTTCCACCTCACCGCGGCTCATGCTCAGCCTTCGCACCAGGGAATCCATTAAGACCGCGCTGGCAGTCGTCGTCGCCTACGGCATCACCTTTTATTTCGGGTGGGACAAGCCGTTCTGGGCCGCCTTTGCGGTGGTCATGATCAGCATGGACACGTCGGGCCAGTCGCTGAACAAGGCGGCCATGCGGATGCTGGGAACCGTCGTCGCCGTGTACGCGGCGCTGGCATTCTTCGCCATGTTTCCTCAGCAACGCTGGGGGCTGCTGGCCGTTCTGAGCCTTTATATCGGGTTCTGCGTTTACATGATCGCGGGTCCCAAGCGCCAGTATTTCTGGTTCGTCTCCGCGTTTGTCTGTCTGGTCATCATCATCGATGGCGCGCCGGTTTCATCGGACCTGTTTTCAATTGCCATGGCACGGTTCGAAGAGACCGCCATGGGCATTCTGGTCTATTCGGTGATCAGCGTTGTGCTGTGGCCGCGCAGCAGCCGGGGCGATCTCGAAGCCTCGGCGCAAAACCTCTTCGAGACCCAGGTCGCGCTGTACAAGGCATCGCTTTCGCATACGGCGCCCGGTGGTTCCGCAGCAAACCTGCAACCTGTTGCCATCAAGGAAATCCAGTCGCTCATTCAGTTCGAAAAGGATCTCGAAGCCGCCCTGCACGACAGCTACGAGGCCTGGGAAATGCGGCACCGATGGCGACAGTTTCACGCCCTGTCGCAATCTCTTCTGAAGGCGCTGGGGCGTTGGCGCGCGAGCTTCGCGGACAGCCGCCACCTGGACCTGCAACGGCTGCTGCCCAGTCTGGACGCATACGAGGTGGAACTCGGCCAACGCGCCGATGAGATCGCCCGCATGCTGCGCGATGAACCGCCTCGGGGTGCGCCGTCCCCTCTGGTGCTTGAGGTGGCGCTGGCCGAGGCCCGCACGCTGTCGCATTTCGATCGGGCGGCGCTCGCAGCCTTCAAGACCCAGCTCGACCGGCTTGAGGAACTCAGCGGGGCGCTGTTCGATTGTGTTGCAGATGTAAAGGGCTTTGGCGCGCAAACGACGGACGCCGTCCCCGCACCGGGCAACGGGTTCGCCCTCGACCCGGACCGGCTCCACGCCAGCGCGGGCGTCGTGGCAACCCTGTTCGTTGCCTACTGTACCTGGATCTTCCTCGACCCGCCGACCCACAGCCTGTTCGTCTTCATGCCGACGCAATGGGCGATGGTATCCGTTCTGTCGCGCCAACCCGTTACCAAACTGGTTCCAGGTTTCCTTGTCGCCTACCTCACCGGGGGCATCGCCTATGTCCTGGTCATGCCGCACCTTTCCGGTTACGCCGAACTGGGAACGATGCTTTTCCTCTTCGTCTTCATCCAGTTCTGGCTGTTCTTCGAGCCGAAGAAACGGATGACCCGCACGAGCGCCCTGGCGTGCTTCTTCGTCCTCATCTCGCTGGAGAACGATCAGACATACGATTTTGCCAACTTCATCAGCACGGTGGCAGGCATGAGCCTGTCGGTTGGGCTGGCGATCCTGATCCAGTACTTCCCGTTCTCGCCCAGGCCCGAAAAGGTGTTTCTGCGGCTGCTCAACCGCTATTTCCGGCAGCTAGAGTTTCTGCTGACGCGCCTCTCGCTGGACTGGGAAAGACAGCGCGGACCGGTGGGCCTGCTGCAAACCATGCTTTACCGGTCCGATATCCTGCGGATCCCGCTGCGGCTGACCTCCCTGGCCGGCCAGATCGACTACCGCATCCTGCCCGGCACCACGCTGGAACAAGTCCACGACCTGGCTGCCAGCCTGCAGGCGATCGCCTATCGCATCAACGACCTGTTGGACATGCGTGAACCCGAGCGCGCCAATCCCCTGGTGCAGGAACTGCTGGGCGATCTCCGGGACTGGCGGTTGGCCGCACTGGCCGTCGTGCGACACTGGGCCGACGACCCGGGCGCACCGCCGCCGGTGGATATCGAACAACGGCTCGCCGCGCGAATCGAGAACCTGGAAAGACGCATCGGCGAGGCCCGCGGCCGGTTCGACCCCGACGCGCTGACCCAGTCGCAATACGAAGGCCTCTATAGGATCGTCGGCGCCTTTCGCGGGCTGTCGGAGGCCGGTGTCGCTTATGCGGGCCTCGCATCCCGCATCGACTGGCGTCCTTGGAAAGAGGCGCGATTCTGATAACGTACCGCCCAACCGCTCCCGTGATACGCATGTTTGCGATGCGCATCCACTGCTGTCCATAAGGGGAAACCATGGACGCGCTTGCCATAGTCGCTGCAGTTCTGTTCCTGACCGCGCTGTTCAATCTCCTGAACAACCGGTTTCTGCGCCTGCAGCAGACCATCGGCCTGATGCTGATCGCGCTCCTGTTTACCCTCGCCGTCGCCGGCCTGAACGCCGTGGGATTGACCAGGCTGTTCAGCTGGCAACAGGAATTCGTCGAGAACCTCAGGCTCGACCGCAGCCTGCTCAACGGCGTGCTGTGTTTCATGCTGTTTTCCGGCAGTATCAACGTGAAGGCGCGCATCCTCGGCGAAGAGAAATGGGTCATCGTGACTCTGGCCATCGGCGCCACGCTGGTCTCCGCGCTGTTGACCGGCGCCGCCCTGTGGGCCGTGTTGCCGATCTTCGGTGCGGGCCTCGCGCTGATCTATTGCCTTGTTTTCGGCGCGCTGATCTCCCCGACCGACCCGATCGCGGCCCTGGCGATCCTCGGCAAGGTCGGCCTGCCGCCGCGGCTGGAGGCGATCATCAACGGCGAGAGCCTGTTCAACGACGGCGTCGGGGTTGTGATCTTCTCGATCTGCCTGACGATCGCGATCGGGACCCAGGATCCGGCCGGCGGCGACGCCGTGGTCATGTTCCTGCGCGAGGTGCTCGGCGGCATCGCCCTCGGCCTGGCCGCCGCCGCGGTGATGCACCACGCTCTCACCAGAACGTCCGAATACGGCACGCACGTACTGGTCTCGCTCGCCGTCGTCGCCACGGCCTACGCGATCTCCGAGAGACTCGAAGTCTCGGGGCCGATCGCGACCGTCATCATCGGCCTGGTGATCGGCAACTACACGATGCCGCGGGTCGCCGAAGGGCCGCGCGACCGATTCAAGACCTTCTGGGAGGCGATCGACGAGCTTCTCAACACGACTCTCTTCGTTCTGATCGGGCTGCAGCTTGCGACGGTGACCGCGTTCCTGCCGGCCCAACCGATATCGGCCCTGCCCGCGATCCTGATCTGCCTCGCCGCCCGGTGGCTCAGCGTGAACCTTTCCGTGAACGTCCTCGGCGGGATCGGCGCACTGCAGGCCCGGCGCGTGGGTCTCACCAACCTTCTGACATGGGGCGGGCTTCGCGGCGGTCTCGCTATCGCCATGGCGTTGTCGCTGCCGGAGGGGCCGGAGAAGGAAGTTGTCCTGCACATGACGTACGGCGTCGTCGTCTTTTCTCTGCTGGTTCAGGGCCTCACGATCGGCCGCATCTTCAAGGCCGACCAGTTGAAGCGCTTGTTGTCAGGCTAAGCGGAACGATGCGCGAATTCATCGAGTTCTGCAGACACATGTGGGGTCTTCTGGTCTATGTCCGTGCGGTATTCGTCGCACTGATCATTCTGCTGTTGTGTTGCGCCCTTGGTATCGCCTTTGTCGAGAATATGGCATTCGGGGACGCGTTGTACTTCACGCTGATCACGGGATTGACCATCGGCTATGGCGACCTTGTGCCGGTCACGGCGATGGGCCGCGCGCTCAGCGTTGTCGCCGGGGTTATTGGGCTCGTGGTAATCGGCCTCGTGGTCGCCGTGGCAACACGCGCCCTGGCGCAGGCCGCGGATGAAAAACGTCGCGGAAGCAAGACCAGCTAGAGCGGGATCGGTTCAGGTCGAACCGCCGAAGCGGTTGCAGCCAGATGTCCTTCGACAAGGTTCAGGATGAAAGCTCGTGACGGCGCGATGTTGCGGTAATGGTTCCCCGCTCCCCGGCGGGGAGAGGGTGGACCGCGGCGCCAGCCGCGGGCCGGGTGAGGGTGTTCCGGTGCCGGCCGACAGCGTAACACCCTCATCCGCCCTTCGAGACGGCCACTGCGTGGCCTCCTCAGGGCTTCGGGCCACCTTCTCCTCTAGGGGGAGAAGGAAAGAAAAGTCGCGCCCTAGAACAGGAACGACTCTGACCAGGCCAATCACATCTAGCCCGCCAACAGCGCCAGCGTCATGTTCAGCGAGGGAAGTTCGATCAGCCGGGTATAGGTCACGACCGCCAGGCACAGGGCCATCACGTAAAGGAAGGTCAGGTAGGACGCCATCGCTTCGCGAACGCGCTCTCCCCAGCCGATGCGATAGCCGGCCGCCTGGTCGCCCCGGTTGGTCCAGCGCTGTTTCGACAACCGGAACAGGCAATAGACCTTCACACCCGCGTTGATCAACTGGTTGAGATAAAGGAGGAAGGGGAAGGCCAGCGAGACGCGCCGGCTGTATCCATACATCGCCAGGCACAGAGCCATGCGCGAGACGGCGATCCAGATAAAACAAGAGACCAAATAACTGGCGGTGTGCAGCGTGCTGGCCATTACCGCCATGATCGGGCCGACCAGCATCGTCCACATGGCGATGCGCTGATCCACCAGACACCACCAGATTAAGAATCCGACCCGGCGCGGCCCCAACGCGATGGCGCGGGCGCCGTTGCGCAGCATGTTGCCGGACCAGCGGCGGAAATTCTGCACCATGCGGGCAATGCCCGACCCCTGCACATGCTCCACCGTGTAGACCATGGCGTCGGGCAGATACAGCATCTTCGCCCCGATCGTCAGCATGTAGTACCAGGTGCTCTTATCGTCGCCGGACAGGAACCGGAAATCGCCCCACAGCCAGTGGTTCAGATGGTCCGCCTCCAGCAGCCGGATGAAGCGGATGTCCAGAAGATGGTTGGCGCGGAAGGCGGACATCCGCCCGGTCAGCGTCAGGACCTTGCTTGACAGGCTGTGGCTCTGCATCGCGATCCGGCGCTGGGTGAAGCGCAGGGCCAGCCAGTTGTGCACCCACCGCGGACCGAAACAGACGACCTCCTCGTCGGTGGTCACCGCCCGCAGTTCCGGGTCGGCCTGGAACACCGACGCGCATTTTTGGACGCAGCCCTCGCCCAGGACCGAATCGCCGTCCATGAAGACGACGATGTCGTCGGGCCTGACGCCGCCGCGGCTCATGGCGCGCAGCACCAGGCCGATCGCCATCCGCTTGCCGGGCTGGTTCTGGCGCACGATGGTGAATTCAAGGTCCAAATCGTCGGCGTTCAGCCGCAGATAGTCCTCGATGATCCGCTCGTCCTCCAGGTTCGAGGAGCCGAGCCAGATGCTGCCGGGCACGCCCATGTCGCGCAGTTGGGCGCAGATGCTCTCCACCACGCTTTCGGTGACCCGTCGGTCTTCGTGATGGGTGGTCATCATGAAATGCACGTGCCGCGGCCGCCAGCCCGCGTCCCAGGCCGCGTCGGCCCGGCGGCGCAGGCGCGGATAGACCAGCCGGCCGTAGATGGTGGCCCGCACCGCGTGGGTGGTCCACCAGAGGTAACGCCAGATGCCCAGCGCCCCGATCAGCAGCGTCACATGTCGCAGTTCCGGATCCCAGATCGTGTTCGGCACCAGGTCGACCGCGATGAAACACAGGGCCAGGTAAAGCCCGATCTTCAGCAGCACGGGCAGGGACCATTTTTCCCGCCAGGGAACCGGGCGCGACGGATCGGCGCCCGGCTGCAACGGCGCGCCGGGGCCGGAGACCCCAACGGTCATATGTCGTCGCCCTTGACAGCCGTGTCGTCCGGGAACTTGATCCGCGTGATCGGCGCCTCGATCTTCGCGCTCACGCTGCTTGCCAGCTCGCTGGTCGTGCGCCGTTCGAAGACGACGGTTGCCGGCAGGCCCGCCGGGTAGCGCCGCCGCACCGATTCCAGATCCAGGCCGACGATGGCCAGCGTCACCCGCGCCGACCGGTCGTGCGGCCCGCGCCAGGTGTATTGCGCCTCCATTTCGTCGACGAAGCCGGTCGTCCTGTCGACCGCCACGACGACCGCGCGCACGCGTTCGTCAAGCGACGGAAAATAGACCGTCGCGGGATCGTCCAGGCCGATCTCCAGGATCTCCTCCTGGGTCATGAAGGCCTGGATGGACCGCGCCTCGTCGCGCTCGAACAGGGCCACCTGATCGCCGCGGCGCACATAGCTGCCCGGTTTCCGGACAAGCTGGATTACCCGGCCGGCCGTCGGCGCGCTCACCGTCTGGCTCTCCTGGCGCCGGCGCAAAGCGTTCAATTCGGCGGCGGTCAGGCGGACGCGACTTTCGTGCAGGCCGACCGCAGCGGCAAGTTCGTTCAGGCGCCCTTCCATGTCGTCGTTGTTGAAGAACCGCCCCTCGTCAAAACTGCCGACCAGCCGGTTCCGCTCTTCCAGCAACAGCCGGGCGCGGTCCAGCTCGCCTTCAGCCTGGCATGCTCGCGCGGCAGCGCGCTGGCCGTGCGGCGCCCGCCGTCCGGTGCCGCCGACCGTTGCATCTCCTTTTCGATCAGCGCGATCTGCTCTTCCAGCGACCGCACCGTCACCTCGGACTGGCGCAATTGCCGTATCGCAATGTCGCGGTAGTCGGCCAGCCGGGCCCGTTCGGCCTCCAGTTCCGCACGCTTGGCCTGCAGTTCCGCCGCGGCGCGGTCGACGGCGATTTCCGCGCGGTCGACCTCCTCCTGCAGCCCGGCATCCTGGATCTCGAACAAAGGTGCGCCGGCCGTGACCAGCGTGCCGACCTGCGCCTCCGCGGCGTTCAACCGGCCGTCCGCGGTGGCGACGATTTCCTGCACCGGGGCGCTGACGACGGCGGCATCGACTTCCAGACGCCAGAAGTTCGCATAAAGCGCCAGCACCGCATAGCCGATCACGCCCACCCCCGCGATGGAATAGAAGGTGCTCATCGCCAGCGCCTTGACCGTCCAGCGGCGCAGCGGCTTGCCGTTGTCGAGATCCTCTTCGGGCGTGGTCGGAACCGGCGTGACCGGCGTATCGATGCGCATGATCGTGTCGGCGGCGCTGACCATCGAACCGCGCACCAGATCGTCCACGAAATGGCGCATGATCTCTTCTTCGCGTTCGCCCAGGCCCTCGAAATGGACACCGATGCTGCCGCCGTCCGTGCGTCGGACGATCGTGACGTCGCAGCCGAAAGAAATTCCGAACCCCTGGAACGGCAGGTGCAGCGTGCAGGGCAGCACATCACCCGGCTCCCCCGGGCCCTCGTAGCTTTCGATCCCGAACCCGGTCAGGCTCCAGTCGACCGTGTCATAGGTACCGCCGCCCAAATCGACGCGCAGCGGTGCCGTCACGCGATGATGCAGACGCTGGCTCGGTCGTTCTCGTCTGATATGGACCATCCAACCCCGTACCCCGGTGTGTCACGGAACTTCCGCCGCGTTGCACCGTGGCCTCCTCAACTCTCCGGCTGCTTTGCAGCTCGTTTCTTCTCTCGGGGCGAGTATCCTTCATCAATCTTTCAAAATCACAAACCAGGGCGAAAAACTTAGGTAAATGAGTGGGTTAACCTTAATGGGCGTTCACCAACCCGCACCGCGGGGGGCCTAGCCCTGCCACGCGAAATGCCGGTCGACGTTGACGAAGGCTGCCACCGCCGGCGAAAACCGCCGGCCCGCCCAGCTCCTCCTCCAGCTTGTGGATTGCCCGGGTCAGCGACGGCTGCGCCACGTGGCAACGTTCCGCCGCGCGGGTGAAGTTCATCGTCTCGCAAACCGCCAGGAATTGGAGGAGCTGGTGCATTTCCATGCGTGGCCCTTCCAGGTCATGTTCACCGGCTATCACGAAGCCGCTAAATCGCGTGAAGACTGCTGAATTCTCTGGGTTTTTCACCATCTCAATAGCGCACGGCTATCGAAACAGGAGCTCATCGATATTTCAACCGGGGCGTTCCCGTCCACATCTTCAGATCAGCAAGCACAACCCGATCCTGACGGAGACCATACGATGCTGACCAAGACCGCATTCAAGACCACCCTCGCCGCCGGCGGCATCGCCGCGGCCTTCGCCGGCACCGCCAAGGCGGCCGAGCCGACGGTGATCACCCTGACCCAGACCGCCTGCCAGTTCGTCGAGGCCGAAGGCAAGGACCACGGCTACGCATCGTCCCGCAAGGCCGACTGCGAGGCGATCAACAAATCGTCCGGCGACCAGCGCCTTACCCAGTCCAAGACGCTGGAGCTGAAGCCCGGCAAGTACGTCTTCCGCGTCAAGAACGAGAACGTGCCGTACCAGCTCGGCTTCTGGCTCAGGGGCGACGGCATCCTGGGCCGCGCCACCCTGCCCAGCGTCTCGGGCGGCGGCCTGGCCACCGGCACGACCAAGGACTACGTGATCGAGCTGATCGAGGGCGAGTACGTCTATTCATGCCCGCTGAACCCCACCCCCGACTACAAGATCATGGTCAAAGGCTGATCCGCCGGGACGGGCGGGCGCCAGCCACGCCCGTCCCGGGAGCCACCCCAACACAAAGGACGGGACGGTGAGCGAGCGCGTGCAAACGGATATCTGTGTCATCGGCGCCGGATCGGGCGGCCTGTCGGTTGCGGCCGGCGCGGTCCAGATGGGTGCGAAGACGGTCCTCATCGAGAAGGGCAAGATGGGCGGCGACTGTCTGAACTACGGCTGCGTCCCTTCCAAGGCGCTGATCGCCGCCGGCCACGCCGCGGCCAATGCCCGCTCGTCGGGCCGCTTCGGCGTCAACGGCCACGAACCGGCGATCGATTTCGCCGCGGTCAACGACCATGTGCACGGCGTCATCGGCGCGATCGCACCCCACGATTCGGTCGAGCGGTTCGAAGACCTCGGCGTGCAGGTGATCCCGGGCGCGGCCCGCTTCACCGGCCCGCGCGAGGTCGAGGTGAACGGCACCCGCATCCGCGCCAAACGGTTCGTCGTCGCCACCGGATCGTCGGCCGCGCATCCGCCGATCCCCGGCCTGAAGGACGTGCCCTACTTCACCAACGAGACCGTTTTCGACCTGCGCGAACGGCCCGATCACCTGATCGTCATCGGCGGCGGTCCGATCGGCGCCGAACTGGCCCAGGCGCACCTGCGGCTGGGGTCGCGGGTGACCCTGGTGGAGATGTTCAAGATCCTGGGCAAGGACGACCCGGACGTCACCGGGATCGTGCGCGACCGCCTGGCCGAAGAAGGCATCGACATGCTGGAAGGCGTCAAGATCGTCGAAGTCGCCAAGACCGGGAACAGCGTCAGCGTCACGATCGATACCGACGGCGAGATCAGCACTCTGACCGGTTCGCACCTGCTGGTCGCCGCTGGCCGGCGGCCGAATGTGGACGGGCTGGACCTGGAAGCGGCCGGGATCGAGTTTTCGCCCAAGGGCGTCGCGGTGGACGATCGGCTGCGCACTACCAACAACCGCGTCTTCGCCATCGGCGACGTGGCCGGCGGTTACCAGTTCACCCACATGGCCGGCTATCACGCGGGCATCGTCATCCGCAACGCGCTGTTCCGGCTGCCGGCCAAGGTCAATTACGACGCCGTGCCCTGGGTCACCTACACCGACCCGGAGATCGCCCATGTGGGCATGATCGAGGCCGACGCGCGCGCGCGTTTCGGCGACAAGATCAAGGTGCTGCGCTGGTCCTTCGACGGCAACGACCGGGCCCAGGCCGAGCGCGAGACCGACGGCCTGATCAAGGTCGTCGTCGCCAAGGGCGGCCGCATCCTGGGCGTCAGCATCGCAGGGTCGCATGCGGGCGAACTGTTGATGCCCTGGATCCTGGCGAGCAGCCAGAAGCTGAAGATCGGCGCCATGGCCGGCTTCATCGCGCCCTACCCCACGTTGGGAGAGGTCAGCAAGCGCGTGGCCGGCTCCTACTTCACCCCCGCCCTGTTCGGCGCCCGCACCCGCAAGCTGGTCGGGCTGTTGCAGCGGCTTCCCTGACCCCGCCCCTTGAACGGAATGAAAACCTTGAGCGACCTGACCCAGACTGCGGACGCTTCCGCACCCGCGGGCCGCAAGAGCCTGTTCAAGCGGACGGCCCCGATCCTGGTCCTGGCCGGCCTTGCCGCCGCCTTCTTCGGGCTGGGGCTGAACGAGTACCTCACCTTCGATGCGCTGCGCGAACACCGCGCCCTGTTGACGGGCTTCGTCGGTTCCTACGGCGTGCTCGCCGTCGCCGCCTTCGTCGGAATCTACGCCGCGGCGACCGCCCTGTCGCTGCCCGGCGGCACGGTCTTATCGGTGGCCGGAGGCTTTCTGTTCAACAGCGTCCTGGGCACCGCCTGGGTGGTCATCGGCGCCACCATCGGGGCGACAATCGTGTTCTTGATCGCCAGGACCGCCTTCGGCGACGCGCTGCGCGCAAAGGCAGGCCCGTCGCTGCGCAAGATGGAGCGGGGCTTGCAGGAAAACGCGCTCAGCTACCTGCTGGTGCTGCGCCTGATCCCGCTGTTCCCTTTCTTCGTCGTCAACCTGGTGCCGGCCTTCCTGGGCGTGCCCTTGCGCACCTACTTGATCGGCACCTTCATCGGCATCGTCCCCGGCGCGTTCGTCTTCGCTTCGGTCGGGGCCGGCCTGGGCAGCGTGTTCGATTCCATGGACGGCTTCTCGGCAACCGGCGTCCTGACCCCGCAGGTCGTCACCGCGCTGGTCGGGCTTTCGTTCCTGTCGCTGCTGCCGGTCGGCTACAAGAAATGGAAAACGCGCAAGGCCGCGGCGTGACGCGCCTGCTTCCAATTCCTGTCAGATCCTGAACACTTCCGGGCCAAGCGTCGGGCCAGGGGACTATCTTTGCGCGGCTTTTTAGAACAATTCCAAAAAATGCTTGAACAGCTGCCCTCCGCTGCCTAAATTAGAATCATTCCAATTCGCATAAACGCCGGCGACCGCGCCGGACAGCAGGAGGGTTCCCATGTCGAAACGCGAGACTTTGACCACGTCGGCCGGCGCGCCTGTCGCTGACAACCAGAACTCCATGACCGCGGGTCCGCGCGGTCCGGTGCTCTTGCAGGACTATCAGCTGGTCGAGAAGCTGGCGCACCAGAACCGCGAGCGCATCCCCGAGCGCGTCGTCCACGCCAAGGGCTGGGGCGCCTTCGGGACCTTCACGGTCACCCATGACATCACCCGTTACACCCGGGCCAAGCTGTTCGGCGAGGTCGGCAAGTTCACGCCGCTGATCGCGCGTTTCTCCACTGTCGCCGGCGAGCTGGGCGCCGCCGACGCCGAGCGCGACGTGCGCGGTTTCGCGGTCAAGTTCTATACCGAGGAAGGCAACTGGGACATGGTCGGCAACAACACGCCGGTCTTCTTCGTGCGCGACCCGCTGAAGTTCCCCGACTTCATCCGAACGCAAAAGCGCCACCCCAAGACAAACCTGCGCTCGCCGACCGCGATGTGGGATTTCTGGTCGCTGTCGCCGGAAAGCCTGCACCAGATCACCATCCTGTTCTCCGACCGTGGCCTGCCGCCCAGCCCCCGCTTTATGAACGGTTACGGCAGCCACACCTTCAGCTTCTGGAACGCCGGTGGCGAGCGCTTCTGGGTCAAGTTCCACTTCAAGACCCGGCAGGGCCACAAGCACCTGACCAACGCCGAGTCCGAGGCGGTCATCGGCCGCTCGCGCGAGACCTACCAGGAGGACCTGTTCGGCGCCATCGAGGACGGCGACTTCCCGCAATGGACGCTGTATGTGCAAGTGATGCCGGAGGCCGAGGCGGAGACGCCCCCCCTACGACCCCTTCGACCTGACCAAGGTCTGGCCGCATGCCGACTACCCGCTGATCGAGGTCGGTGTGATGGAGCTGAACCGGAACCCCGACAACTACTTCGCGGAGATCGAGCAGGCCGCGTTCAGCCCGTCCAACGTGGTCCCCGGTATCGGCTTCAGCCCCGATAAGATGCTGCAGGCCCGCGTCTTCGCCTACGCCGACGCACACCGCTACCGGCTGGGCACCCACTATGAGGCGCTGCCGGTGAACGCGCCCAAGTGCCCGATGCACCACTACCACAAGGACGGCGCGATGCGGTTCTTCCGGAACGACACCGGCAACCCGGATGCCTATTACGAGCCGAACACCGTGGGCGGCCCGGCCCAGGATCCGGGCGTGGCCGAGCCGCCGCTGAGGATCTCCGGCGACGCCGACCGCTACGACCATCGCGAAGGCAACGACGACTATGTCCAGGCCCGCGCCTTGTTCCGGCTGTTCGGCGACGACCAGAAAGAACGTCTGTTCGCCAACATCGCGGCCGCAATGCAGGGCGTGCCCGAGGAAATCGTCCGCCGCCAGCTCGCCCACTTCGTCAAGGTGGATCCGGCCTACGGCGAAGGCGTGGCACGTGCGGCGGGTGTCAGCCTGGACGCCGATGCCGCAGCTTAGTCACCCGAACACCCTCACCCCAACCCCTCTCCCTCCAGGGAGAGGGGCCTTTTTGTTCCCTTCTCCCCGGCGGGGAGAAGGTGGCCCGAAGGGCCGGATGAGGGGGTTCCGGTCGTGCCGGGAACCCCATAATCTTCGCAAACCATGCCCGATATCCCGACCGGCAATCTTTTCCACGACTTGCCCGCACGTCTCACCGACGAGCGCTTCGAAACGCTCCTCGCCACCCCCGGCCTCAAACTGGAACGCATCGTCTCCACCGGCCAGACCACGCCGGAGGGCCAATGGTACGACCAGGACCGGGACGAATGGGTCGTTCTGCTGCGCGGCGGCGCGTAATTGCTGTTCGAGGGCGAAGCGGCGCCGCGGCCGCTGGTGCCCGGCGACCACGTCCTGATCCCGGCCCATGCGCGCCACCGGGTCACCTGGACCGATCCGGACGAACCAACAGTGTGGCTGGCGCTGCATTTCCAACGACTCGAATGACGGCACCTTGTTCGATCCGGCTGTTCCAGGCCAACGATCAGGACCGATGCGCCGTCCTTCTTGAAGAGGTCATGCAGGAGACCTTCCCCGAAGACGGCCCCGCGACCCACACGGCGGGCGCCTTCGCCCGGCACACAGCGGGCGAGACGATCTGGGTTGCGGAGAACGGCAGGGATATCGTCGGGCTGGTGACGTTTTGGCCGGCCGAGCCGTTCATCCACTTCCTTTTGGTCCTGCCGCCCTGGCGAAGACGCGGGATCGGCGCCGCGCTGATGAAGGCAGCGACCCGGGGCGTCGAGGGGTCCGTCGACCTCAAGTGCCGGATCGACAACGAAATGGCGCAGCGCTTTTACGAGGCGTTGGGCTGGCGGGAAGTCGGCCGGGACCTGGATAGCCCCGAACCCTTTATCCGCTATCGCCAATAAGCCGAAAGAACGACGCCCGGCGGTTCATGGAAGCGGCCGTGGACGACGGCAAGATCCAGGCGGCGGAATTGGACCGCGCGGCCGAACAGTTCCTGGGCATGATCAAGGCGCAAACCTTCTGGCCGGTGGTGTTCAGCGGCCAAGTGGTTTCCGAATCCGAGATGAACGAGATCATCGGATCCACGGTCGATGTGTTTTTGAGATCCTACGCCACGGGAAAGAGGGCGTAAGCGAAAGGGCGCGACCGGATAACCCCGGCCGCGCCCCCTTGCTGCTCTTTTTGCGTGGCCTCGCTTCAGACCACGCTTGACCGCTGATTCAGCCGCTACGGCCGCACGTAGGCGTAGCCTTCTTCCTGCAGCTCGATCAGCCGCACCACGCCCGATGTCACCATGGTGGCCCGTCGACCAGCGGCACGTCCTTTCCGGCCGCCTCGGACATCTTGGCATGGGTGTTCCCGCAGGCCGCGAAGCTCATGTTGGGATATTCCATGCTCATCGCCGACAGCCGGTCCTTCACCGGCGAAGTGTCCTCACGGAACATGTGCAGGCCGGGACCGTAAGCGACGATCTCGATGACCACTTCCTCGCCCTTTGACTCATAGTATTTGGACACGTTGGCCGCATTGTTCAGCGCAAGGTTCATGCGTTTGGGATCGTTTTCGTCCACGTGAATGGCAAGCCGGTGCGCCTCACCCGCGATCGCCGGCGCCAGGGCCGAACCAACCGCGGAAAGGGCCACAGCAACGGCAACGGCCATAATTGTTTTGCTAAACATCACTTTTGTTTCTCCCTAATGTGGTTCCACCCCCGTTGACCCTGGTGGTTAGAATTCAAGCTGATCGATGACGGCATCGATGCCCTCACGCGCACAGGCATCGTCGGCCTCGCCGGTCGGCGCCCCGGACACACCGACACCCGCAACGATCGACCCGGCCGCCTCGACCGGAACGCCGCCGCCCAGCATCAGCGCGCCGTCCACGAACCGGACACCCGACTGCGGTTGCCCGGCCTTGCTGAGATCGGCCAACGCCAGCGTGTCGGAACGGAAGCTGACCGACGTCCATGCCTTGCGCCGCGCGGTCTCGACCGTGTGCGGGCCGCCGAAACGGTCGCGAACCGCCGCCTGGATATTGCCGAACCGGTCGACCACGACAACCGCCACCTGGAAGCCGCCGGCACGGCAGCTTTCCAACGCCGCCTTGGCCAGCTCGACCGCCACGTCCGGATTCATGATCTTGAACGTGACCAGGCCCTCGTCCTGGGCCGCCGCGGCGCCCGAGATTCCAACCGCCATCAGTGCCGCAATTGCTGTTTTCCTGAACATAACCGTCTTGACTCCCTTTGCTTTGGTTCCCGCGGCGGCACGCCACCGCACTCAGTTTATGGATGCGTTTCGATCTTTTCCAGCAGCATGCCCAGCAGGCCCCAGAAATGGTCTTCGCCCGGATAGCCGGAGATGCGTCCCACCTCCTGGCCGTTTTCCATCAGCACGAATGTCGGCGTGAACACGATCGAGTCTATGTCCGTCAGGTCGTCCGGACGCGGGTCGTCGATATCGACCTGGCGCAAGGGTGCGATCCGCGCCTCGTCGGTCTTCGGATAGATCGGTCCGATCTCCTCGTGCCAGGCCGCACACCACTCGCAGTAGCTCGCCTCGAACATCACCAGTTCGGCGCCATGCGACCGTGCCGCCGCCAGCGTCGCCGCGACGAGCAGAACTGCGCTCAGCAGACCCGACAGGGTCAGCCGAACATTTGAGCGGTTATGCCGCCGTACCATGTGGTCGCATCCTCGATATTCGCGGCCCGGTCGGCCGGGTCTTCGTCTCTTTCGCTTTCGATCGGATCGCTGGCCTCCACGCCCGCACCACTGGGCCGATAGGTCGCGCCGACCTTGATGGCGTCGCGCTCGGCGAGAATGCTCCAACAGGCGGTGCGATAGACGGCTTCCGGCGGCGCGCCCAGTCCCAACCGCGCCGCGACGGTCTCGGCGCAGACCTGCGCCTGCGTCTGCGCGATCGAAGCGGCCTTGGGCATGCCCTTGACGCCGATTGCATCGCCGAGGACGTAGATGCCGGGCACGCGCGTCGATTCCAGCGTCGCCGGGTCGACCGGGCACCAGCCGGTCTCGTCGGTCAGGCCGGCCGCCACCGCAAGGTCGCCCGCCCGCTGGGGCGGGATCAGGTTGACGACGTCGCCCTCGAAACTTTCGTCTTCGGTGGAAAGGGTCAAGGTATCCAGGTCGACGGCCCGGATATCGCCGCCGATCATGTCACCCGGCAGCCACTCGATCATGTCCGGATAGTAGGCGTCCCAGGCATCCTCGTAGAGATCCTGCTCGGGAAAGCCCTGCTTGGCGTCAAGGATCAGAATCGTGCTGTCCGGCTTGTGGCGTTTGAAATAGTGCGCGACCATGGTTGCCCGCTCGTACGGCGCGGGCGGACACCGGTAAGGCGTCGTGGGCACCGACATGACGAACTGTCCGCCGTTGTCCATGGCTTCAAGCTGGTTCTTCAGCAGCCGGAGCTGTTCGCCGCCGCTGTAGGCATGCGGAACGCGCTGCGCAGTTTCGGCGTTGAGGCCTTCTATCTCGTCATATCGGAAGGCGATCCCCGGTGCCACAACGAGAATGTCGTAGGCCAGCGTCTCCCCCCCTTCCAGACGGACGGTTCGGGTTTCAGCATCGACCGTCGCGGCGCGTGCCGTCACAACGTTCGGGCCCTGCCCACGCGCATGACCGGCATAGTCGAAGGTCAACGCATCCAGCGAACGAAAGCCGCCCAGGAACCAGTTTCCGAGAAAACACGTCGTGTGCGTCGGGTTGGCTTCGACCAGCGTCACGTCGACGGCCAGCGACATCGACGCCAGGATCCCGGCAAAACACCCTCCGCCCGCGCCACCACCGATGACCACGACCTTGGGTCGCGCCGCGGCCAAGGCAGGCGCGCCCAATGCTGCCCCCGCGGCCGCCACGACAGCAGTTTTGGCGAAGGCCCGTCTGGTCAGAAGTGCCACCTGATCCCCTCGCGGCGGTTGGCGGACAGTGCGAAATCGATCGCTTTTGCTTAACAGCGATCGATAATCAACACATTCAGTGTTGATAAAATATCATAGTTGAATATGATTTGGGGTGACAAGTTTAATCGCGTCGGCAGGTCAATCGGGCTGGTTTGCCCGGACTTCGAACCCTGGCGAGGCACGTATAGAACGACTCGGGAGGAGAACATATGTCGAGGTTCACAGCGGCCGTGCTGGTGGCCCTAGCGGCATTCGGCGCCGCAGCAGGCTGGACAGGAGCCGCTTCAGCCGATGCGATGGTCAAGGTCACCATTGTGGATGAAACCAGCATCCCGGAATCCCTGACCGGGACGGCCGGCGATCCGATCGAAGGCCGCAAGCTCGCGATCAACCGCAAGCTGGGCAACTGCCTTGCCTGCCACACCATGCCGGTTCCGGAACAAGCGTTCCACGGGGAGGTCGGCCCCACGCTGATCGGCGTGGCCAGCCGTCTGGATGAAGGCGAAATCAGGCTGCGGGTGGTCAACCCCAAGGTCGTCAACCCGGACACCATCATGCCGTCCTTCTATCGCACCGAAGGCCTCCACCTTGTGATGAAGAGCTTCAAGGACAAGCCGATCCTGACCGCCCAGCAGGTCGAGGACGTCGTGGCCTACCTCATGACGTTGAAAGAGGAATAGGTGCGCAACGGCCGCGGGACGCAAGACGCCGCCGCCGACGCAATTCGTTCCACCCATCGGAAGGAAAGACACGTGAACATGATCATATCCCGCCGCCAGGCATTATTGGGACTTGGCGCAAGCGGCCTTGCGATCGTTTCGATCGGTCCGCTGTCAAAGCTATCCCACGCAGACGCCGCCGGCGTCGACAACGCACTGAAAGGACTGATCGGCGACAAATCCGTCGGTGACGGATCAAGCATCATCACCATGGACCTGCCGCAGATCGCGGAGAACGGCAACACCGTTCCCCTGACGGTAGCGGTCGACAGCCCCATGTCGGACGCGGAAAACGTCAAGTCGGTCCACATCTTTGCTGAAGGCAATCCCCTGCCAGACGTGGCGTCCTTTCATTTCACGCCACAATGCGGTGTCGCGCAGGCATCGACCCGGATGCGGCTGGCAGGGACGCAGAACGTCGTTGCGGTCGCCGAATTGAGCGACGGAACGGTCGTCGCTGCAAAGACCGAAGTGAAGGTCACAATCGGCGGCTGCGGCGGCTAACAGGACTCGAAGGAGCGATCAAATGGCGAAAGTTAAACCCCGCGTGAAAGTCCCGAAGAAGGCGGCCAAGGGCGACATCATCGAGATCAAGACTTTGATCACGCACAAGATGGAGTCCGGCCAGCGCAAGGACAAGAAGGGAAACCCGATCCCTCGGCAGATCCTGAACAAGTTCACCTGCACCTATAACGGCGCGGAGATCTTCAGCGCCGACTGGCATCCTGCCATCTCGGCAAACCCGTATATGGCCTTCAACGCGGTGGCCACGGAAAGCGGGACGCTGGAATTCACCTGGGTCGACGATGACGGCTCGACCTACAGCAAGACCGCCAAGATTACAGTCGCATGACCGGCTGGTGCGGAAAGAGACCGGAAGCCAAGGGAGGAGATGGCGCCATGCGTAAACTGACAATGGGTGCCGCGGCGCTCGCGATGACCGTGCTGGGTTCGACGGGCCAGGGCTGGGCCGACGAAGTCGGCCGATTGGCCATCACGCCGCAGCCCGGCAATCCGTTGCCGGAGTTGATCTCGGGTTACGAGTTCCGGAACCCGAAGACCCAGCAACTGCAGGATGACGACTTCGAGAACCCGGCCTTCCTGTGGCTGGAACGCGGCGAGGAACTGTGGGACGTGGCCGAAGGCGAAGAGGGCAAGGCCTGCAGCTCGTGCCACGATGCGGCCGAAGACACCATGAAAGGCATCGCCGCGGCATACCCGAAGTTCAACGAGGCGCTTGGCAAGCCGATCAACCTTGAACAGCGCATCAATATGTGCCGCACCGACAACATGAAGGCGGAAGCCTGGAAATGGGAATCGGACGAGCTGCTGGGCATGACCGTCTTCGTGCGTCACCAGTCGCGCGGCATGCCGGTCAATGTGGCGGTCGACGGCCCAATGACGCCGTTCTTCGAGAAGGGCAAGGAGTTCTACTACGGCCGCCGCGGCCAACTGGATATGTCTTGTGCCAATTGTCACGAGGACTACTACGGCACGCGCATTCGGGCCGACATGTTGAGCCAGGGTCACAGCAACGGCTTCCCGACCTATCGCCTGAAATGGCAGAAGGTGGGATCCCTGCACCGGCGTTTCCGGGGCTGCAACTCCCAGGTTCGCGCCGACCGCTTCGGATACGGCGCGGATGAGTACGTCAACCTGGAGGTTTATCTGGGATGGCGCGGCAACGGCATGCCCGTGGAAACGCCTGCCGTACGGCAATAGCCGTTTTGATTACCCGGGGGCGTCGGCTGGGCTGCCGGCGCCCCCGTCCTCTTTTCGAAACAAACAGGGGCGCGAGCCAATCATGCTTTCCAGGCGTGACTTCTTGCAGGTTGCCGCCGCCGCGGCAGCCGCAACCGGAACGGCGGGGTCGGTTTCCCGCGCGATCGCACAACAGAGGCTGAACCAGGCCGATCTCTTGAGATTCGAGCCGATGGGGCAGGTGACGCTGTTGCACTTCACCGATATTCACGCCCAGCTCGTGCCCATCTACTTCCGGGAACCGTCGATCAACCTGGGCGTCGGCGAGGTCAAGGGCCTGCCGCCCCATGTCACGGGCGCTGCCTTCCTGCAACAGCACGGCATCGAACCCGGCTCGGTTTCGGCCTACGCGATGACCAGCGAGGACTTCACCGCCCTGGCCAACGAGTATGGGCGCGTCGGCGGTCTGGACCGGATGGCGACCCTGGTCAAGGCGATCCGGGCCGAACGTCCCGACAACACACTGCTATTGGACGGCGGCGATACGTGGCAGGGCTCCTACACCTCGCTGCAGACCGGCGGCGAAGACATGGTCAAGGCCATGAACGCGCTGGGCGTCGACGCCATGACGGCCCATTGGGAGTTCACCTACGGCACCGACCGGGTCGAGGAGTTGATCGAACAGCTCGATTTCTCTTTTCTGGCCGGCAACGTGCGGGACACCGAATGGGACGAGGACGTCTTCGACGCCACCACCACGTTCGAACGCGGCGGAGTCAAGATCGCGGTGATCGGCCAGGCATTCCCCTATACGCCGGTCGCAAACCCGCGCTACCTGATCCCGACCTGGTCGTTCGGCATCCAGGAAAAGCGGGTGGCCGAGCGGGTCGAAGAGGCCCGCGCCGATGGTGCGGATCTGGTGGTGCTGCTGAGCCACAACGGCTTCGACGTCGACCGAAAGCTGGCCTCCCGGGTCAAGGGCCTGGACGTGATCCTGACCGGGCATACCCACGATGCACTGCCGGTTGCGGTCAATGTGGACGGGACGCTGCTGATTGCGTCTGGCTCGCACGGCAAGTTCCTGTCGCGGCTCGACCTCGATGTCGACGGCGGCCGGATCCGCGACTTCCGCTACGAGCTGATCCCGGTCCTGTCCGATGTCATCCAGCCCGACGCCGAAATGGCCGGCGTCGTCGACGGAATCCGGGCGCCGCATGCCGCCGAGCTGGGCCGGATCCTGGGCAGGACCGAGAGCCTGCTATACCGGCGCGGCAACTTCAACGGCACCTTCGACGATCTCATCTGTCAGGCCCTGATTGCCGAGCGCGACGCTGAGATTGCGCTGTCGCCCGGATTCCGGTGGGGCGCGACCCTGCTGCCGGGCCAGGACATCACGGTCGAGGATGTCTACAACCAGACCTCCATCACCTACGCCAATGCTTACCAGACGGAATTCACTGGCGCCTTCCTGAAGGAGATCCTGGAGGATGTCGCCGACAACCTGTTCAACACCGATCCTTATTACCAGCAGGGCGGCGACATGGTGCGGACCGGCGGCCTGGCCTACACGATCGATATCGACAAGCCGATCGGCCAGCGGATCTCCGACATGACGCTGACCCGGACCGGCGAACAGATCGAGGCCGAAAAGACGTACACGGTGGCCGGTTGGGCGTCGGTCAACGAGGGCACCGAAGGCCCGCCGATCTACGATGTCGTTTCCGACTACATCACGCGCCAGAAGACGGTGAGCGTGCCCGAGAACCGGAACATCCGCGTGCTTGGCGCCTGAGCCCGGACACGACGGGATGGGCGCGCTCGACGTCTCCTATGCCGGCGCATTCATTGCCGGCGCCTTGAGTTTCCTCTCGCCCTGCGTGCTGCCGCTGGTCCCGCCCTATCTGTGCTATCTCGGCGGCACGACGCTGGACCAGCTCACCGAGGACGGCGACGCCCGGGCCGTCGTTTCCCGGCGGGTCTTCGTTTCAGCTCTGTTCTTCGTGTTCGGCTTCGCCACGGTGTTCATCGCGCTGGGCGCGACGGCATCGGTCCTGGGCCAGTTCGTCGCCTCCTATTTCGAACTGCTGGGGCAGATCGCCGGCGCCGTCATCATCGTGCTGGGCCTGCATTTCCTGGGCGTGTTCCGCATCGGGATCCTGTTTCGCGAAGCGCGTTTTCACATCGCGGACCGCCCGGCAGGTCTGTTGGGGGCTTACGCGATCGGTCTGGCCTTCGCTTTCGGCTGGACGCCCTGCGTCGGCCCGGTGCTGGCCGCCATCCTGTTCGTTGCCGGCAGCGAGGACTCGGTTGCCCAGGGCGCGTCTTTGCTTGCCGCCTATGCCGCCGGGATCGGACTTCCCTTTCTCGCCGCCGCGCTCGCCGTGCGGCCGTTCATGGCCTTTATGAGCCGTTTCAAACGTCACCTGCGCAACGTCGAGCGGGCCATGGGAGCGCTGCTGGTGGCCACCGGCGTTCTCTTCATCACAGGATCGGTGAACCTGATCGCCAACTGGATGCTGGAGGCCTTCCCGGCGCTGGGCCAGATCGGCTAGCACGGGTTCGGATTAAGTACGACTACCGGAGCTGTTGCAGCCATATGGTTCGAGACGCCGCGCCGGCGCGCGCCTCGAAGGGTCTGGCTGCAACAGCTCCAGTGGTCAGGCCAATACCGATCCTGCACCAGCGGTCGCGGTCTAGCCGAACCGCAGCCAGATCATCCGGTCGAACGAGCGCATTTCGCGCAGGATGTTGATGAAGCGCATCTCGTTTCGTTCATTGAGCGCCTCGGGGATCAGTTCCAGTGAGCCGATGCTGCCGTCCATCAGCCGGTTGAACTCCGAATCGTCGCGCAGTTTGGCAGGCGCCTCGGCGCGGCAGCGCCTGTACCAGTGCACGGTGACGGTGGCCTGTGCCTTGGCCTGATCGACCGCCTCGGTGGAGGTTAGGTCCGGCGGTGCTTTGCGGTATCGCCATAGCCGGTCCATCTCAGCATTCATTTGATCGACGCAGTCCGAAAAACGCCACTGGCCGTTCCGCTCGCGCAGCGCGGCAAGGGTCGTGCGGACACTGGCCAGGGCCTTTGCCGCGCCCGGACCGTCACCTTTGTCCGCTTCGGCCAACCCCGCTTCGAGGTCTGCGGAGATCTGGTCGAGATCGGCCGACCACCGCGCATCCTCCGCATAGGCGTAGGGCGGCGTGTCGCGAAAGCCGCCTTGCACGACCTGCCAGCCGGCGAACGCCTGCTCCAGCGCGATCGCGCCCGCACCGACATTGCCGGTCCGCAGATAGAAGGCGGCCTCCCGGTAGTGGTGATAGGCGGCGGCGACCGCGGAGTCGAAATCCCCGAGGTCGCTGGAAGCGGCAGGCGGTGCCGCCAGCGCGAAAGATGCGGCGACCCAGAATGCGGCAAGCCGGATCGTCCGCCGACACAGAGGAACGGGCCACTTCCCGAGATACTTCTGACCCGAAAACCCGCCGGGCCTCGAGGTTGATCTAGATTGGTGCATTGCTTTTCCCGCTGACCTTAAATCCACGAGCACGGTTTACCCGACAAACATATTCAATTAAAAGAATATGTCTAGCGCGGGACGCGCCATGGGCGGCCAGCGTTCTAAGGATCAGGAGGAAGGGCCTTGAAAACCAGGTTGACGGGTGCTGTTGCCGCCTTGGCGTGCGGCATCTTCTTGTCGGGGTGGGGCGCCGCAGCGCAAGACACCGCGTACGAACCGGTCCTCAACGACGATGGGCTTTATACCCAGGAGTGGTTCCTGGAGAGCTTTCTGGAACTGAAGGACGACCTGGTTGAGGCCGGCGGCAACGGCAAGAGCTTTGCGATCATATGGGAGCAGAAGGGCTGCCCCTATTGCCGCGAGATGCACCTGACCAACTTCGCCAACGACGATGTCCGCAAATACGTCCGGGACAATTTCGAGGTTATCCAGCTCAACATCTGGGGCGCGCGCGAGGTGACGGACTTCGACGGTTCCGCCCTCACCGAGAAGGAACTGGCGCGCAAGAACAATGTCCGGTTCACGCCGACGGTTCAGTTCTTCACCCTGCCGGAAGGCGCTGATGAAGACTGGGAGGGGCCTGTTGAGGAAGCGGCGCGCATGCCCGGTTACCTGCGCCCCGGCCCGTTCGTGGCCATGTTCCAGTATGTCCACGACGGCGCCCATGAACGCATGGATTTTCGCCGCTATCTGACGGAGGAATGGGCCAAATCCATGCCCCTGGACTGATAGCGGCGTTCGACCGAGATGCGGCGGAAAGCCGCAAAAACACATTCAATCTTGATATTCTATAAATCCTGAATATGATTAGACATCGACACTGGGTGAGCTGTGCAATTGGCCGGGCCTCGGCCAATGTTCCGGCGCAGACCGCTTCGCCCCATTCCGGAGGGACGCATGACGACCAAGCAAACACAGCGCCTCGGTTTGACGGCGCGATCGTACAGCACAAAGGTCCCGCAGCAGCTTGACCGACGGGCGTTCCTGAAGGGCGGCGCCATGCTGGGCGGTCTTGCCGCCGCCGGCGCCGGCGGAATCGGAACCGCGGTTGCCGCAAATCCAGAGAACCTCCCCCCCAACGTTCCGGACTGGTCGCGCTATCTCGGCGCCGGGGTCGATGCCATGCCGTACGGTGTCCCGTCCGAACACGAGGCCCATGTCGTCAGGCGCAACGTGGAATGGCTGACAGCGACCAGCGAGTCGTCGGTCAACTTCACGCCGCTGCACGAGCTGGACGGGATCATCACGCCCAACGGCTTGTGTTTCGAACGCCACCACGGCGGCATCGCGGAAGTGGAGCCGGAGGATCATCGGCTGATGATCCATGGGCTGGTCGACCGCCCGCTGATGTTCTCCATGGCGGATCTCAAGCGCTTCCCGCCGATCAGCAAGATCTATTTCCTGGAGTGCGCCGCAAACAGCGGCATGGAATGGCGCGGGGCCCAGCTGAACGGCGTACAATACACCCACGGCATGGTTCACTGCGTCCAATACACGGGCGTCACGCTGCGGACGGTGCTGGAGGCGTGCGGTCTGAAGCCGAAGGCGAAATGGCTGCATGCGGAAGGCGCCGACTCCGCGGGCATGAACCGCAGCGTTCCCTTGGACAAGGCTCTGGACGACTGTCTGCTGGCCTATTCCCAGAACGGCGAGCGATTGCGGCCCGAGCAGGGCTATCCCCTGCGCCTGGTCGTGCCCGGCTGGGAAGGCAATATGTGGGTCAAGTGGATCCGCCGGATCGAAGTCGGCGACATGCCGTGGCACACCCGCGAAGAGACGTCCAAATACACCGACCTCCTGGAGGACGGACACGCCAGGCGGTTCACCTGGGAGATGGACGTAAAGTCGGTAATCACCTCGCCCGCGCCCGAAAAGCTGGTAGCCGGCAAAGGATTCCAGATCGTCAAGGGTCTGGCCTGGTCGGGCCGCGGCGCGATCAAGCGCGTCGACGTTTCCGTCGACGGCGGCCGCAATTGGCAGACGGCCCGCCTGGACGAGCCGGTCCTGTCCAAGAGCCTGACGCGCTTCTATTACGAATGGGACTGGGACGGCAGCCCGACATTGCTGCAGTCCCGGGCCATCGACGACAGCGGCCAGGTGCAGCCGACGATGAAGGCGCTGCAGGAGGCGCGCGGCACCAACTCGATCTACCACAACAACTCGATCCAGACCTGGCTGGTCAATCCCACCGGGGAGGTGGAAAATGTCCGTCTTGCGTAACCTGTTCGCAGCGTCAACCCTGGTGGCCGCGGCATGGTCCTCCGCCGCCGGCGCAGGCGATCCGACCTACGGTCTCGGAACCGTCCCCACCGCCGAGGAAATTGCGGCGTGGGACATCGACGTGAGGCCGGATGGCCAGGGCCTGCCGGCCGGCAGCGGCACCGCCGAGTCGGGCGAAGAGGTCTTCATCGAGAAGTGCGGCGCCTGCCACGGCGAATTCGGCGAGGCGGTCGGGCGTTTCCCGGTCCTCATGGGCGGGCAGGGCTCGCTGACCTCGGAGAACCCGGTGAAGACGGCGGGCAGCTACTGGCCGTATGCATCGGCCTTGTGGGACTACATCTACCGCGCCATGCCGTTCGGCGAAGCCCAGACGCTGAGCTATGACGAGACCTACGCGATCGTCGCCTACCTTCTCTATATTAATTACGTCGTCGAGGAAGACTTCGTGCTGGACCAAACGTCCCTGGCCACCGTGGAGATGCCGAACGCCGCCGGCTTCATCGACGATGACCGGCTCAGCGAGCCCAGCCACGGCGCCGAGCCGTGCATGCGCGACTGCAAGACCGACGTGAAGATCTTCAACAAGGCCCGCCGGTTGGACGTCACGCCGACCGAGGACGACAGCTAGGGCGTCACTGCCCTGGGCTAGACTGTCGGCGCCGTTACAGCCAACGGACTTAAGAGTTCGCTTGGTTTTCTTCGCCTGCCGCCGGGCTGCGGAACAGGTCGTACAGCCGTCCGATGATGTCTTCGGCCTCGGGGCTGGCGATCGAATAATAGATGTTCTTCGACTCGCGCCGCGTCGCAACCATGCCGTCGTCCCGCAGGCGGGCGAGCTGTTGCGACAGGGTCGGCTGGCGCAGGCTCAGCGCCTCCTCCAGGTCGCCCACCGTGCGCTCCCCTTCGACCAGATGGCAAAGGATCAACAGGCGGTTCCTGTTGGCAAGAGCCTTAAGGAAAGCCTCTGCATGGTGAGCGCTTTCGTTAAGGATATCGTGATCGAGCTTTCGCACTGGCATATGCATCTTTCACCCGGTCCTTTAGGCGGCTTATCTGCTTGGATCGGCCTGGATTGAATCTCAATTCCCGGAGCCGCCCGACGACTGAGTTAGATTTGTTTCACTACCAGGCCACCCCGCCATTATATATTCGATTTATTGCAACTGTGAAGCGTGCAATTAAACCAACGTGTTTGCCGCCGCCGGCGGCTAGCGGGGCGGGCTGGCCTCACCGGCAAACAGCTGAAACCAGAGGTCCCTCGGTTCCACCAGCGGATAGGAGCAGATCTGACCGACGCAGACATAGGCCGTCGGTCGGCCATCCAGCTGGCCCTTGAAGCGGGCCGGGTGCCCTTCCGGCAGGACCGTTCCCGGAGAAACGACATTGAACGCCCGCGAGGGCACGCTTGCCTGCCACACCGCCCGCACGAGATCGGCCGTTTCCGGCTCGCCCCGGGCGCCGATAACAACCACCTGCACCCCGCGAAGCAGCGTGTCGGCCGCGTTCAGGTGACTGGCAAAGGGAAAGGCATCGACCGCGATCGGCGCACCAGCGGCGGACACTGCGGCCACCGCGCGTTGGCGCAGGGCCGCGTCACCGGTGAGGTAGGACAGCTTGGCCATAATCTCCGCCATGGCGGCGCTTCCGGCCGGCACCTCGCCATCGGTCAGGGCCCTGGCGCGCAAGGGATTGCCGTCGTCCTCCGCACTCAGAAAGAAACCGCCGGCGGAGGCGTCCCAGTAATGCACCAGCGCCTGTTGGACCAGTTCTTCCGCGCGGGCCAGATAGCGGGGCGTCCCGGTCACCTCGAACAAGACGAAGGCAGCCTCCGCCACGGCGGCAAGGTCGGTCACCGCTGCGGTACCCATGGTGCGTCCCGGGATCCAATACCGGGCGACCGCGCCGTCTTCCGCGATCAGGTGGGAGTCCAGAAACGCGAACGCGCGCTCGGCCATTCGCACCCATTCGGGTTCTTCGAAGGCCCCGCCCGCAAGCGACAGGGCTGCAATTGCGAGGCCGTTCCAGCCGGAAATGACCTTGTCGTCCCGGAACGGGCGGGCCCGGGCCTGTCGCGCCTCCGCGAGGCGCCGGCGCGCCGCTTCCAGCGCCGGTTCGATGTCGCCGGGTTCCCGCCCGGTCGCGGCTGCCAGTTCCGCCTCATCCAGCGCCGAACGGTAAAGCACATTCGTGCCGTTCCAGTTCCCCTCCTGCTCAACGCCGTAGGCGAGCTTGAACAAGGCCGCGTCCGCCCCCAGCAATCGATCGATCTCCTCCGCTTCCCACACGTAGTAGGCGCCTTCGCGGCCCTCGCTGTCCGAACCAGGCTTGCGGCGAAAGCACCGTCCGGCAGCAACAATTCGCGCCTAAGGAATCCAACCGTCTCCTGGACCCGCACGCGTAGAAGCGGCCAGCGCACACGCTGCCAGACCAGGGTCATCAGCCGCAGAAGCTGCGCGTTCGCGTACAGCATTTTTTCGAAATGCGGCACGCGCCAGTCGGGATCGACCGCATAGCGCGCGAACCCGCCGCCGAGATGATCGTAAAGCCCGCCCTCGACCATCCTCAGCAGTGCGATCGCCACGGCTTCCAGCGCCTCGTCGTCGCTGTGGCGCATTCCATAACGCCATACGGCCTCCAGCTGCGGCACGGAGGGATACTTGGGAGCCGTCCCGAACCCACCCGACAAGGGGTCCATCCGCCCCAACAACGCGCGTGCGGCCGCATCGACCCCGGCCGGCGTGACCTCGGTCGGCACGGGTGTTCGGGACAAACGGCCCAGCACGGCGCCTGCATAAAGCGTCACCCTCTCCCGGTTCCGGGCCCACGCGTCGGCGGCAGCCCCCAGCACCTCGCGAAAGGCCGGCATGCCCAGTTCCCGTTCGGGCGGAAAATAGACGCCGCCGAAATAGGGCGCACCGTCGGGCGTAAGGAAGACATTGAGTGGCCAGCCGCTGATCCCTTCCATCTGGGCCACGGCGCTTTGATAGGTATCGTCCAGATCGGGCCGTTCTTCTCTGTCGACCAGAATCGGCACGAACAGCCGGTTGATCATGGCGGTGGTCTCGGCGTCAGCGAAGCTTTCCGCCTGCATCACATGGCACCAATGGCAGGCCGAATAGCCGATCGACAGGAAGATCGGCTTGCCGGCCCGTCGCGCGCGTGCCAGCGTAGCAGCGCTCCACTCCTGCCAGTGCACCGGATCGTCCTTGTGCTGCTGCAGATAGGGGCTCGCCGCCCGGTCCAGCGCATTGCCCGCGGTCATTTCGGCCCGCACCAGGGAGGGTGCGAGGGCAAGCCAAACCGCCGCGATCAGTACCTTAAGATCGGATCCACGCATCGAATCGAATTGGAACACGGAACGCGTTGTGCTTGAAGAGGCGCAACAGCGGCGCTGCGGAACAAAGCCGCTGGGTGACGTCCCGGCGGCGCTGGAGGCTTTCCTTTCGTCTCAGCCGACAAAACCGGCTTCTTCCGAGAGATCGACGCAGGACATGTCGTTGACATGCAGCAACGCAAGGCAATTCCCGGCGAATGAATATGCTAGGGTTTGGTGTCCCAAGTCGCTGAACAGTGACGCAAACCGATCGGTTTCATGTTTGGCCGTTAGAGACCGTGATCAGAAATCGGTTGCCAATGACGCACTTGCAGCAGTGGATTATGCGTCGTTCGTTCGGATCGACCCGGAGAGGGCGTTTGCGGCACGAGCAGCATTGACGCGACACCCAATCGAAAACCGCAAGAAGAATCGAGGGAGGAAATCATGAAGGCCTTTTCCGTCTGCACCGCGGCATTTGCGCTGCTGGCAGGCCTCGCCGCGCCAGCCGCGGCCCAAGACAAGCTGAATATCGCCTGGGGCGGATCGAATCCTGGCGGCGTCATGTATTACATGGTGGGGACCGCGGGAACGATCATTTCCGAGAAGCTGCCGCAGTACAACATCACTCAGGTGACGACCGGCGGATCCACCGAGAACGCAAAGCGGATCATCAAGGGTGAACTGGACATGGGCATTGTCTATGGCGCCCACGTCTATATGTCACAGAAGCCCGAGGGCCCGTTCGAAAGCGGCGCAAAGGGAACCATGTTCCGGGGCGTTGCTAAGGCCTACGCGGGCCCGACCTACTTCGTCACCCTGCCCGATTCCGGCATCGCGAAGGTCGAAGACCTGAAGGACCGGACCGTTGCCCTTGGCCCGCCCGGCTCTGGGACCGTCTTCAACTGCTCCAACATCCTGCGAGCAATCGGCATTCTGGAGGAGATAGAGCCGCGCATGATGACGTTCGCTGACGCGGGCCGCGCATTGGCCAACGGACAGGTCGATGCCTTGTGCCAATCGTCCGCGCCGGCAGCGGCAGTCAAGGAGCTCGCCAAAACCAAAGGGGCCGTCGTCCTGCCATACTCGGACGCGGAAATGGCGAAGGTCACAAGCACATATCCCTTCTACAACAAGGCGACCATGCCCTCGACCACGTACAAGGGTGTACCCGACGTCGACCTGCCCTACCTGACCGTCTATTGGGTGGCACACGAGCGGGTTCCGGCACAGGCCGTCCAGGATATCCTCGAGCTTGTCTACCAGCCCGACATCCGCAAGCAGCTTGCCGCCGGTCATAAGGCGTGGGCCCAGATGGAGCCCGATACCAAGAACTTCGTTTCACTCGGCGTGCCAATGCACCCGGGCGCGGAGGCCTACTACAAGGCCAAGGGCCTCTGGCAGGAGTGAGCGAACCGTCGGATTAGGGCCGTTGCGCAGGAACAGCGCAACGGCCCGCTCCGGTGTCCGGCATGACGTTCAGTCAATCTCAAGGGAGATAGCGGGTGGCTGCCGAGGAGGCGTGGTTCGCGCCCGTTGAAGGAAAGCGCAGAACGCTTTCCGGCCCCTACGCGATCATCTATGGCCTGATCGCAGCCGCATTTTCTATGTGGTACCTAATACGTCCGGTTTTGGAATTGTCTCCACCGAGAGCAACCGAGGCTTCTATCTTCTGTTCACATCGGTGCTGGTGTTCCTTGGCTTCCCCGCGTGGCGCGGCGCGCCCACGCATCGTCCGAGCGCCATCGACCTGATCTTCATTCTGCTTGCCGTGACGTCGATCGGCTACTGGATGGATCAGTACGTCTCCTACGCGATGTTCCGGGTCAGCGAACCCAACCGCTGGGACTTGATCATGGGCATCTGCGCCATCGTCGTCGTCCTGGAGACCAGCCGCCGGGTACTGGGGCCGGCGATCCCGGTCATCGCGATCCTGTTCCTGCTTCAGCTCTACTACGGCCCCTATCTGCCCGGCAAACTCAGCCATTCGGGATTGCCCGTGGACCGTATCATCGAGTTCACGTACTCGACCCAGGAGGCGATGTTCGGCGTGGTCACCGCCACGTTTGCAACCTTCGTCTTCCCTTTCATGATTTTCGGCGCGTTCCTGGAGCACAGCGGCGCTGGCACCTTCTTCATGGACCTTGCCACCGCGCTGACCGGTAAATGGCGCGGCGGTCCGGCCAAGATCGCCACGTTCTCGTCGGCGCTGTTCGGGTCCATCTCCGGCTCCTCAGTTGCCAACGTGGTGGCATCGGGCGCCTTCACCATACCGATGATGAAGCGGATCGGTTTCAAGCCCCATCATGCCGGCGGGATCGAAGCCATCGCCTCGACCGGCGGCCAAGTCATGCCGCCAATCATGGGCGCAGGCGTCTTCATCCTCGCCACCCTGACGCAGACCGACTATCTGAGCGTCGCCAAGATGAACGTCATTCCGGCGGTGCTGTTCTTCATCTTCGTTCTCTTGATGGTCGACCTGGAAGCAGTGCGCACCGGTCTCAAAGGGCTGCCGGCCGCGGAGATCCCGAAGGCTCGCGACGTAATCAGGCGCGGCTGGCACTTCTTTATCCCGCTGGTGGTTGTCGTCACCCTCCTGTTTAAGGGGTATTCACCGGATTTCGGTGCCTTCTGGGGCATCCTGTCGACGCTTGCCCTGTCGTGGCTGCGGAAGGAAACCAGGATGGGACCGCGCGCGGTCTTTCGGGGCCTGGTTGCGGGCGGTCATAACAACACGTCGGCCGGCGCCGCCATCGGCAGCCTGGGCGTAATCATCGGCGGCATCATTCTGTCCGGCCTCGGACTGAAATTCTCCGCCGTGCTGGTGGAATTCGCAGGCGGCAACCTGTTCCTTACGGTGTCGCTGGTCACGGTGATCTCGGTCATCATCGGCATGGGATCCAGCACAACCGGATCCTACATCATCCTGGCCGTGGTCGCTGCGCCGGCGCTGATTCACCTGGGTGTGCCCGAGGTGCCGGCTCACCTGGTGGTCTTTTACGCCGCCTGCCTGTCAAACATCACGCCACCGGTCTGCGTCTCGGCCTTCGCCGCAGCGGCCATCGCCGGCGCCGACCCGATGAAGACCGGGTTTGCCGCGCTCAAGTTCGGCACGACCTTGGTGCTCGTGCCGTACAGTTTCGTCTATGTGCCGGAGCTTTTGTTGAATGGAACGGCGTCTGAGTTCGCGCTTGATGGTGCCGAAGACGCCGCGCTTCTGGCCCGAGCGGAAGACGCGCAGCGGTTTCGGCGCGTTGTGGCCGCGGTATCCCTTGTCCACGTAGACCCGCTCGATCT
>Ga0209783_1000089_pt1 | contig 40838 bp, 37 predicted proteins | sample WorMetfiPIANOSA1_FD_187395 | JGI IMG/M metagenome (GOLD analysis project Ga0209783, IMG submission 187395) | Marine gutless worms symbiont microbial communities from Max Planck institute for Marine Microbiology, Germany - Olavius filocauda... | ecosystem: Host-associated > Annelida > Digestive... | reverse complement strand
AGGCTGATAGCATCATCCTTGAACCCTTGGGTGAAACTCCGTCTGGTTTTTTGAGTACTCATTGGACACCTCGCTTTCTGATATTTCGTTCTTAGCAAAGTGTCCGTTTCTTTTAAACCACATCACTTCTACCTTCCACCTGGCAAGCGCAGCGAGCCTCTTTTCCCTTGTTGCCGCGGCCAATATACGATATAACGCATTGCGTTATGTCGGTCATTTGAAAACGGGCACACACCTCTTCCCCGAGACAGCGGAGCCGGACTATGGGAATCACGATCGTTCAGAAGAGCAACCTGGAAAAACCGAAGCACCATCCAAAAATCGCCCTGGTTCTGTCGGGTGGGGCCGTCTCCGGCGGGGCTTTCAAGCTGGGGGGTCTGCGGGCCCTGGATCGGTTCATGATCAATCGGTATGTCCGCGACTTCGACATGTTTGTGGGGATCAGCGCCGGCTCCGTCATCGCGGCCTACCTAGCCAACAACGTGTCGGTGGAAGATATCCACACGAGCATGATCGAACGGAAAGGCCCCCTTTCAGCTGTCAAGCCCTTCGAATTCTACGCGCTCAACAAGGCGGATATCCTGAAGACCCCCCTGCATATCCTGGGTGATCTGGCTTCGATCTCCTCGCGCAAATTTTTTGGCTTTATCAGTGCCAATAATCTCTTTCGCAAACAATTTCGACAGCAATTGTATGCGTTTGCAGCCAATCCCAGCACCGCCGGCCTTGAAAAATTTACCGCCTACTGTTTTGACCGTAAGGAACTGGCCGTCAACCACCCATCCCTGCCGTGGCACTACCTGCCCAACGGCCTCTTTAAAACTGACCGGATTGAACGGGCCACCCGCCGGAATTTTGCGAAGAACGCACTCAGTAACAACTTCAACGAACTGTTTCGCAAGACGGGCAAGGAATTGTACATCGTTGCCATGCACCTGGATACCGCCCGGCGGGCGATTTTCGGTCACGACCAGGACAATACCACAGCGGTTACAAAAGCCATGCAGGCCTCCATCGCGTTTCCGCTGTTCTTTAAGCCGGTCAATATCGCGGGAACCGATTATATCGACGGGGCGGTCATCAAAACAACCAGCATGGATTTTGCCATTGAAAAGGGGGCCGATCTGGTTATCTGCTACAACCCGTTCCGGCCTTTCAACCACGAATCATTCGACGAAAACAACCCGGATGGCCGCAAAAGAATCAGCATTGCGCGGGACGGCATAGCCGCCGTGATCAACCAGGTAATGCGCACAATGCTGCACACCCGCCTGATGCACGGCATAAGGCACTATCGCGACAATCCGGATTTCAAGGGGGACATCATCCTGATCGAACCCACGGAACATGACGACCGCTTTTTTGACATGAATCCCTTTTCCCTCAGTGACCGTCGCAAGGCATCCATCCGGGGCTTTGAATCGGTGAGCAATTCACTGCAGAAGAACAGGGCCCTTTTGAAAAAAATCCTGGCGGCCTATGGTATTGAGTCCCGGCCCGAGAGGGCGTAGCCCCTCAGCTACACACATATATGGAAGGCGGCCGGCCTCCTGGAAGCTACAGCCGCAAGACATCACGAACGGCAGTGCTTCCGAATAGCCGCCCGCAGGCCACTCCAGGGGAGTGCATTCAAAATTTCATGTTATATCAACTTATTAGAAAACTGTTCTTGACAATTATCAATTTTCCCCGGTTAATGTTTACTGTTTAACAGTGTCGCGGGCGCTATCTGGCATTCCAAATCTCAAAATCAAAACAGCACGACCAAACACCCGTCGGGTATGCAGGAACAGTCCTTTATACTCGAACTCGGCGGGACCGTCCGTTCAACCCAGCAGCCTTGCCCGGCTGCCCGGTGGTGGACGGAACCATACGGGTAAGCTCACTCACAGGAAACGGCCATGTCTGCACAACCCACCTACCGAGATCTTGAAACCCGTATTCAGGCCCTCGCCAGGGAAATCGAGATCCACCAGGCGGTTGAAAAAGACCTGCAAACAAAAGTAAGCAGCCACGAAACCCTGCTAAAAAATATCCCTGATGTGGTCTATTCACTGGACAGTGCAGCCAAAATTGCATCTATCACGCTTCCCGGCATGGATTTTTACGGGTATGAACCCACGGAAATCGTAAATCGTGACTTTGCTGAGTTCATCCACCCGGAAGACCGTGAAGCCGTGGTCGCATACTTTTTAGAGGGGGTTGAAACCCGGCGGAAATGGACGCGCGGCCTGGAATTTCGCGTACTCGCTAAAAACGGGGACAGTCACTGGGTGGAAGTGAATGCCCATGGTGAATTCGACGACCAGGGCAGCTATCTGCGCAGTGAGGGCGTGATCCGCAACATCAATGCCCGCAAGGAATCGGAATCGGCTCTCCACCAGGCCAAGGCCGACCTGGCAGCCAAGGTGCAGGAAAAGACAGCCGCTCTCGTACGCGCCAACAAGTTGCTGAAGGACAAAATAGACGAAGAGTCCCGGACCAACGAAGCCCTTAGAATGAGCGAAGCACGCTACCGGATTTTGTTCGACAGCATCAGTGACGCGGTGTTTGTCCACGCGTTGGCGGAAGACGGAACACCTGGAAATTTCATAGAAGTCAATGACCTGGCTTGCCAGCGCCTGGGTTACAGCCGTAAAAAGCTATTGCAAATGTCGCCCGTAGATATCGGCCTCGATCAACAACCGGACCTCGAGAAAGGCCGCCAGCTGCTAAAAGACCGGTACCTGCAGTTCCAAACGGTACATGTTGCCCGAAACGGGCAGCAGATCCCGGTCGAAAGCAACGTCCGCCTGTTTGAAATGGACGACCGCACTTACGCGCTCTCCATCAGCCGCGACATTTCGCATCGCAGGCGGGCCGAGAATGAGAAAAACCACCTGTTTGCCCAGCTGCAGCAGGCCCAGAAAATGGAAGCCATCGGCACCCTGGCCGGCGGTATCGCTCACGATTTCAATAACATCCTGTTTCCCATCATCGGTTACACCGAAATGCTGCTCAATGAGGTCCCGACCGGCAGTCACATGAGTCAGAGTCTCGGCGCGGTTCTCGAGGCCACCGGCCGGGCCCGGGACCTGGTCAAACAGATCCTTTCATTCAGCCGCCAGGCCGATCACGAGAAGAAACCGGTGCGGATTCAAAAGATCGTCCGGGAAGTCTTGCAGCTAAGCCGACACACCCTGCCGTCTACAATTGAAATCAGCAGCTATATTAAAAACGATTGCGGCCTGGTAATGGCGGATTCAACCCAGATCCACCAGGTTGTCCTGAACCTGGTGACCAATGCATTCCATGCCCTGGAAGAAAAAGGCGGACAGCTGCGGGTAACGCTGAAAGAGGTTGAATTAACGGCCACGGAGCTGCCGCACCAACGCTCCGTCCCCGGCAAGTATGTCTGCCTGACCGTGGTCGATAACGGCCCGGGAATGGACCGCCGTGTCCTGGACCGCATATTCGGCCCCTATTTCACGACCAAGAAAAAGAATAAAGGAACCGGCTTGGGACTGGCGGTCGTAGATGGCCTGGTAAAAAGTCATGGAGGCCATCTGACCGTAAAAAGCGAAAGCGGTAAGGGCACGGCCTTCCAGGTTTATTTGCCGCGTATTCGGGCCGGACAGGTTCTCAATGATGAAAAACTCAGTCCGCGCATCTTAAAAGGCACCGAACATATCCTCCTGGTGGATGATGAAGAATATATCGTCACCCTCCAAAAACAGATGCTCGAGGGTCTCGGCTACAAAGTAACCAGCCGCACGAGCAGCGTGGAAGCTTTTGAGGTTTTCCGGGCCTCGCCGGGCGATTTCGACATTGTCCTGACTGATCTCACCATGCCGAACATTACCGGTGAGCAGCTTGCCCGGCGGATACTTGTGATCCGGCCCGATATCCCCATTCTCATCCTGACCGGTTTCAGCGAACGCATTTCCGACAAGCAGGCCCTGGCGATGGGTATAAAGGGCTTTTTAATGAAACCGGTTGTGCTCAGCCACCTGTCTCAATCTATTCGCGAGGCGTTGAATGGCAATTCTGTCAAATAGCGGTCAGCGCAGACATGCCATTTACTTCCGTAGACGAATCAATCCTTCCTGGGTAACCGAAGCGACCAGATCACCTCTGCGGGTATATATCCGTCCGATATTCAGGCCCCGGGCACCGGCAGCATTGGGGCTTTCCATGGCATACAGCAGCCAGTCGTCCATCCGGAAAGGCCGGTGAAACCACATGGCGTGATCCAGGCTGGCCACCTGCATGGCAGGTTCCCAGAAGGTGTGCCCATGGGGGTAGAGCGCAGTGCCCACCAAACCGAAGTCGGAAGCATAGGCCAGCAGGTATTGGTGCACGATCGGATCGTCGGGAAGGCGATCGATCGCCTTGAACCAGGAAAACCGCCGGGCTGCGCGCTTCTCCGGCGAGAAGGGGTTTATAGGGTCTATTGGTCTGATTTCAATAGGTTTCTTGCAAAGGATTTTATTGCGGATCGACTCCGGAATCTGGTCGGCCACCCGCATGGCCAGCTCCAACTCCGGCGTGATGCCCTCGGGACCGGGTACGTCGGGGACCTGCGCCTGGTGGTCAAACCCCTCTTCGACAACCTGAAAGGAAGCGGCCAGGTTAAAAATAGCCCGGCCCCTCTGGACCGCTACCACCCGCCGGGTGGTAAAACTCTTACCGTCGCGGATACAATCCACGTTATAGACAATCGGTTTGAACGCATCGCCGCTGCGCAAAAAATAGCTGTGCAGACTGTGCGCGACCCGGCCGGCCGGAGATGTCTGGTAGGCGACCGACAATGCCTGGCCCAGGACCTGGCCGCCGAACACCGACCCGAATCCCAGGTCCTGGCTCTGGCCCCGGAAAATATTCTCTTCGATTTTCTCCAGCTTCAAAAGGTTCAACAACTCTTCGAGAACATTCTCCTCGACACATTCGTTGCTCATGTCTTTAGACCTTTTCTGTGAATAGATGGTAGAATATCAAGAGTGGCGTTTAAACCTAAAAACCAAAACCCTATCCTCGCGCAGAGACGCAGAGACGTCTGCCTTAAGTGAATATCTATAAGAACAGTCCAGCTCAGCTGGGAAATCACAATTTTTTCCGGCTTCGCCGGTTAACCCTGAAAACCATTTAGGTCCAAGCCATTAAGTGGTTTTGCGCACGTCAGTGCGCCCCCATCCTGATTCTGGTTTCCTCTGCGCCTCTGCGTCTCCGCGCGGGATAACTGATTTTATGCTTTTGGGTATCTTAAAAGCTAATCAAATGAAACCACAATTTCATCCCGGGTCTTGCGCCATTTGGGCGGAAAGATTTCCGCGTCTGGCATTTTAAAACCAACAGCCAGCAGGAGCGGAATCCAGAAGTTGTCCGGAATATTGAACGCTTCCCGTACCCCCTCATGGTCGAATCCATCCATGGGGTGGGTCTCGAGGCCCAGGCTGGTAGCCGCATACATCAACCCCATGGCAAAAAACCATGTGTTTTTAGCCGCATAGGCCAAGCTGGCCTCGGGACTCCAGGCGTAGAGGGATTTGGCGGCATCGAGAAACCATTCCCGCTGGTCAGGCCCCATGGCCCCGCTGTCCAACATCTCCTGCCAGTTTTTTTCAACCGTGGGATGCCCTTCCTGCCAGCCGTCTTTGTCGGTCAGGACAATCAGGGTAACCGGGGCTTCCACAACCTTGGGCTGGTCCCAGGCCAGGGCCTTGAGCTTTTCCTTGGTTGCGAAATCCCGCAGAACCATCAGGTTCCAGGGCTGCAAATTGAAGCTGGACGGCGCCCTGGCCGCCAGGTCGATCATTTCAGTCAACAGCTCATCCGGCACATCCCGATCCGGGTCGAAGAAGTTGATGGCGCGTCGTTTTTCGGTAATCTCTTTATAGTTCATGGTGGTACCTCATTGTTTAGTTATTGATAGTCAAAACCACAGTGTCTTGTCCTGCACCGCATGAGTCATTTTGGTATAAAAGGGTCCAAGGGACCCAGGGTTCGAGGGTTCAAGTGAACACCTTTAAACCGGAAACCAAAATTTCTTGAATTCGAAAGAATCACTTCTCATGCAATCAACGGGTTGCCTTTCACGCAGCCCTTGACCCTTGGACCCTCGACCCCTTGACCCCTTGACGCTTCACCCCTCCGGCACGTCTATCAGGATAAAATCCGCATCCTGGTCCGCAATCAGACTCAATTTTTCAACCCCATCCAGCCGGGCTTGATCACGTGCAGACAGGGTGTGGCCGTTGACCTGCAAAGTTCCATCTGTCAGGTAGATGAACAGCTTACGGTCCTTAGAGGTGTCCTGCATGAGTTGACTGCCGGCAGCCAACTGCGATCGGTAGATGGTGGCATCCGTGTGAAAGCTGACGGCCCCGTCTTTTCCCTGTCCGGAGGCCAGGGGAAACAGGACATTGCGGAACTCGGCTTCCGCGAACTTTTTTTGCTCATAGGAAGGCGTTAGTCCCGACCGGTCCGGCAGGATCCAGATCTGGTAAAAGTGCAGGTCCTGGTCCGCTTCGTTATATTCTGAATGGGTCAATCCGGTTCCGGCAGACATCCGCTGGACCTCACCGGCCCGAATGACCCCACCGTTGCCCATGCTGTCTTGGTGGGAAATCTCCCCTTTTAAGACAATGGTGACAATCTCCATTTCCTCATGGGGATGGGTAGGGAACCCGGTCCCGGGCTGCACAACGTCGTCATTGAAAACCCGCAATTTGCCATGCCTGATATTGGCCGGGTCGTAATAGTTCGAAAAAGAAAAAAGCCAGTATGTCTGCAGCCAGCCCATATCCGTGAAATGCCGCTGACTGGCGGGTATGATGTTGGTACTCATGGTTTCCTCCCGTTGCTATCCCCAGCCGAGGCGACATTGGCTTTACCGACTTTCTTTAGCAGGCTGCCGAGCGTCTGTAGCTCACCCGGGTTCATTACCGCGAAGACCTGCTCGGCAATTTCGGAATGGATTGGAAAAACGGTGTCAATGAGGTCGTAGCCTGCCGGCGTCAGCTCCACTGAAATCCGCCGGCGATCCGTCAGGTCTTTGACGCGGACGACCAGTTTTCGCTTTTCAAGGTTATCGATAACCGTGGTCATATTCCCACTGGTTTTGAGTATCTTTTTGCCGATGTCCCTCTGGCAGAGCGGACCGAGGTGATACAACGCCTCCAGGACGCCGAACTGGCTGCCGGTCAATCCGGAATCAGCCAGGTGCCGATGCATCCGGGTCGTTACGGCATCTGCGGCCCGCATCATCTGGGTGTAAGTCTTCAAAACGGTCCGTTGGTGATCTGTGGTTCGGTTTTCAGTGGTCATGGTTGCCTCGTTTTGAATTAGTTTAATATTAAGCTAATTAATGTTGAGGCGTTGTCAAGGGGAACGCTGGAAGTCGGAGATCTGAGGTCGGAGGTCAGGAAAACCAAGGAGTCTGGCATCAGAAAAACTCCGCTCCCTTGACGGGAGGAGTTGGGGGAGGGTGCTGTCAGGAAGGGTCCGAGGGGTCGAGGGGCAAACCAATAAATCGGAAGTCTGAGGACAGAGGTCGGGAAGACCAGGAAATCGGAAAACGGACGTCGGACATCGGGTATTTGACCTCAGATCCCTGGCGTCTGCCATCCGGAGGTTACGCTCTTTCCGACATCCGACCTCTGACCTCTGGAAGTTATGCCCTTTCCGACATCCGACCTCTGACCTCTGATCTCTGGAAGTTATGCCCTTTCCGACGTCCGACCTCTGACCTCTGATCTCTGGAAGTTATGCCCTTTCCGACGTCCGACTTCTGACTCCTGACTCCAATAGGTAGCCTTGGGCTTATACCAGTTCCGCCAGTACGCTCTTTAGTGCTTGCAGAAAAACGTCGGCATCACTTTGGTTGAAACACAGCGGCGGTTTGATCTTGATGACGTTGTCAAAGGGCCCGTCCGTTCCCACGAGGATACGTTTATCTTTGAGCTGGTTTTTGATTGCTCCGGCCAGCTCAGTGTGCGGTTCCCGTGTTTGGGGGTTCTTCACGAACTCGATCCCGAGAAAGAGACCTTCGCCGCGCACATCCCCGATTACCGGAAACCGTCTTTGCAAATTATGCAGGCTGGATTTTAAATAATCCCCGGTCTCCCGGGCGTTCTGCTGCAGGCCCTCTGCCGCGATCACATCCAGCACGGCCAGTCCCACCGCGCAGGCCACCGAGTTGCCGCCGAAAGAACTGAAAAACTCCAGGCCGTTTTCAAAAGAGCGGGCAATAACATCGGTGGTTACCACCGCGGCCAGCGGATGCCCGTTGCCCATGGGTTTGCCCAATATGACAATGTCCGGGATAACGGCCTGCATTTCAAATCCCCAGAACCAGCGGCCCAGGCGACCAAAACCGGTCTGCACTTCATCTACAATGCAGGTGATACCCCGCGCTCTTAAAATGGGATAGAGCGTCGCCAGGTAACCTTCCGGCAGGGGCACCTGCCCCCCGCAGCCAATGATCGGCTCACAGATAAAGGCCGCCGGGTCCCAGTTGCCAGCCTGCAACAAAGCGGCCGCCTCGTCCGCGTAGCGCTGCCCGGCATCACCACCCTGATGGGTTCCGCGATAGGCATCCGGAATGGGCGCTTTGAGGATATGGTCCGGTTTTCCCGGTCCGCCGGCGTGTTCGAACTTGTAGGCGCTGATCTCAACCCCGGTCACGGTGTTGCCGTGATACCCGTGCTCAAGAACCATGACCTGACTGCGGCCGGTATGTGTTTGAGCCAGGCGAATGGCCAGGTCGGCCGCAGCGCTACCCGAGTTGACAAAGAACACCTTGTTCAGTGGTTCCGGGAACTTGGCGAGCAGCCTCTCCGCATAATCATGGAGCTGGTCGTACAGGTAGCGGGTGTTCGTGTTGAGGCGGGTCATGTGGTCCTGCCCGGCCCGCACCACCCGGGGATGGCAGTGCCCCACATGGGGGATGTTGTTGTAGAGATCCAGGTAGGTATCCCCGGAGGAAGCATACATGTATTGAAAAGCCGCCTTTTCCAATTTCAATGGTTCAGTATAGCTTACCGAGAGGGCTTTACTGAAATAGGCCTCGCGGCGGGCAAGCTCCTGACCAAGGTCGGCAACCGGTTTCTTTTCAAGACCGGCCGCCTCTCTGAAAGCAGTGGTCACGGCACGGGGGTTCAGGCCCAGCCACTTTTCCAGCATTTCCCAGTCCGGTTCTTCACTGATGGTGATGTAATCACTGTCCGGCTTGAGGGTCTTGGCGTGGGCGGCATTGCAGACGCTGGCGCACAGCCGGCCGGCCACCAGGTAGTAAAGCAGGTCGACTTCCGAACTCTCCAGGGGCAACTCGGCAGCGTAGGCCCGCAGCACGTGGCCGGCCCAGGTCAGTGGATCGTCCCTGCCCAGCATGGCGTAGGTGAGGGCAATGGCCACTTCGTTGACCAGCGGTGTGTAGCTCATATCCCCGAAATCGATGATGCCGGATACCTGACCATCCGTTGTCAGCAGGTTCTGCTCGTTGGCATCGCCATGGATGACGCTCCGGCGTATGTTGCAGTGCAGGGGCCCCACAACCTCCCTGAATTGCATGTAAAAATATTCAATCAGCTTCTTCCGGCAGGGATCTTCAATGAACCGGATGTGCTCCAGGGGCATGGCCAGGTGCTGGAGGTCCCACTGGTGGCGGCGGGCTTCGATCCCAGCGTGACGGAAATCCAATAAGGCCCGGTCCAAGCGCGCCAGGAAAGTACCCAGGGAGGCAAACAGTTGCGGGGTCGGGGGCACCTGGTCGAAAAAATTTCCTTCGACAAAGGTCAACAGGCGGTGCAGTGTCCGGCTGCCGTCCGGATTCTCGTTTGCAGACAGCAGGTTACCATCCCGGTCAGGCTGCGGCACCGGAAAATCATAGGGCAGGCTCTCGGCCAGTTTCAACAAGACCTGGTTTTCCGCCTCGAGAAAGTCTCGCTCCAGGAAAGCGTCGGTGTTCTGCTTCCAGACAAACGTTTGACCGTCAGCGGTTTTAACGCGGACATTGAGACTGGCGTAGCCCTCCAGATCCTGCAGCTGCGGATTATCCAGGCCATAAATTGTTTTTAAAATTTCCCGTCGGCGCATCCGGCTGCCCTTTTCACGAACTTGCGCAGAAAACTGTAAGCTTCCGTTTTTACTTGAAAGGGATATTACTTGAACCTGCAGAAAGGGTCAAGGCGCTAGTGGGACATAATTTCAAGTACAAATGCCGCCGTTGAATCGGCACCGTTTACCCGCTTCGCGCCGGTAGCAGGCAAAGCCGTCATAGAGGAAATTTGAGCCGTCCAGGACCCATCCGCCAGGGCTGGGGCCGACACTTTCAGTGACCGCAGGTGTTTGTGCGCATAAGCCTCCAGCACAGGGGCTTCCCGAAAATCCATACGGGACACATAGCCGAACGGCACATCGGCCAGATATATTTCCGCCAGTGTGCTGTAACCGGCTTTGCCAATGACGACATCCGCAGCCCGGATCAGGTCCGGATGATATACGTTCGATTGGACAGGCAGGCGCAAAATCGATCCGGCCCGTTCGATTTGATCGGATTGGCCCGGAATTACAAGAAAAAGTTTCTCAGGCAAATCTCCGGCAGAAAAATATCCCGCTGACGTAGCAGTCCCCCCCAGGGTAATAACCACCAGCTGATTACCGGTGGGTACCTTCAGTAGCTGCCTGACTTTGTCTACCGGTGTGCGTGGCAGCCGGCCAATTGGCGGGACCACCAGGTCGGGGCTGCCGGGTGCGCAAACCGGCTCGGCCTGTACATGGTAAGCGGCCCGTGAAAACAGTGTACGCAGATACTCGCTGTGTGGTCGCAGCAGGTCCCTGTATTCCCGGTAGCCGGCATAGATCCAGTCCCAGGTAAAATTCTCGACCAGTATTGACGGGAGCCCAGCCCGGCGGGCGACGGCAATGCCCAGGGGGGCTATATCGCTTATGACCAGGCGGCATTCGAGGCGGCGAACCTGGTGGGCCACGTCGTGAACCATCTGTTCATCAAGGGGATAAAATGCATCCAGGGCCTCTATCGTAGCGGGCAGATTTTCTTCCAGGGGGGAGTGCTGGACCAGCCCCACGTCGGTTTGCAGGTTGTGGATGGCAAATGGCCCCGACAGGCAATCTTCAAAAAACCAGCCGGGAACCGTGGAAAATATTTCGAACCGCGCTGCCGGTTGGGCCCGATGCACGGCGTCCATGACCGCTGCAGCCCGGGCAGCGTGCCCCAGCCCGTGGGCGGAAATAAAATAGGCGATTACCGGCTGTGAAACGGTTTTCATATGTTCAGCAGGGCAGCGCAGATTGTGCCAATTTCCGGAATATCGAGGGCCAGGGGCTCGCCCCTCAGGTTGCGCCGGAAAACAGCCTCGCTGTCAGGCAGGTTCCCGATAATGGAAGCCCCATCAAGAGACCCGGTAATTTCCTTTTCAAGGTCCGGTGTCGTGCGATTGAGAATTACGCTCACCGGCAACCCGGCCTCGCGGGCCAGACCGGTAACTCTTTGAGCCATCATAATGGATTCATAGGAGGGATCCACTACATTGACAATGTGGTCGCACTGGCCATCCAGCCCGCGCCCGAAATGTTCCACCCCGGCGGCAGCATCCACAATAACAAGATCATGCGGGCCCAGCGTCAAAGCACCGAAAAGCATCCGGAAAAGCCGGCCCATGGGACAGGCGCAGCCTTCGCCGAAGTGGTGGATCTTGCCCACGGACATAACCCGGATACCATCTGTCTGGGCCACGCATTCCGCGGGCAGGGCATCTACCTGCAGGCCAGGGGGAAACAAAGCCGGTGGGCCGCCCAGGGCACTGCCCGGCGCAGTCCTTTCCCGGAAGCCCTTTTTGCCGCCCAGGTTGTCGAGGAGCGGCTGCGGCATATCCACCCCCAACATCCGGTAAAGACCGATGTTCGATTCGTCCGCGTCTACCAGCAATACCTGCCGACCCTGGTTTTGCATGGCCCGGGCCAGCAGGGCCGCCACCGTGCTTTTCCCGCATCCGCCTTTCCCACATACCAGCATTTTCATGGTAAACAAACATCCTTCCTTGAGAGGGAATCAGTTGAATTGGTACTTATTTAGGACGATTACAATAAGGAGGCAAGAAAAAAAGAAGGCCGGATGAAGTCCGGTCTTTTTGTGTTTTACTTAAGGAAGCTTTTGGATTGATTGTCTGGAGGAACCCCCGAATTCAAATCACTATCCGATTGCGTCCAACAAAGATCCAAGCATTTCATCTTCTACCTGAACCGTTTTCAGGTTGGCTTTATAACCAATCGTGGTCGGAATGGTCTCGGTAATTTCCGCGACCAGATCGACATTGGAGCGTTCTTTTTCAGCAGTTGGATCTTCAATTGCATCTGGATTGGGCGGCCCCGGGGTATCGACCTTCTGGATATCGGCCCGGACACCGGTGGTTTCCTCATTGGACAGGACCGTGCGGCTTTTTTTGAAACCGTCGGTCTCCGCGTTGGCAATATTATCGGCATGTACATCGAGCTTCTTGCCAAACGCCCGTACACCTGAAATCGAACTTTGAATAGCCGGTAGCATACTGCTCTCCTTCCAGTTCGCCCGGAGTGACGCCGCACTTCAACAGCACTCCGATAATAGTTATCGGCCAGAAATGTTTTTTCTTTAGGAATAGATGCCATATCAGAAATGGATTTTGGTTCAAGGTCCAGTCTTCGCCCTGCGAGCTTCGCCCGGCAGGCAAGGCGGCCGCAATGTTTGAACCGGAGGAATACTGATAGTATTACTCCGGCTGCAACCTCACGGCCGCCTTGCCTGCCGGGCGAAGACTGGACCTTGAACCAAAATCCTTTTTTGAGATAGCCTCTAACAGAATATTTATGTACCCCGGGAAAACGGTGAATAGGGATCCCGCGTAAACGGGGGCGCCGGCTTGACGGCTGGACGAATGGTGTCGAGCAGATTTTCATACAGGTAGATGGTACCGCCGATCATCTGCCGGGCGTTTTCTATTTCCGTAAGCGCCCGCCGGTCTTCAATAAACGCCGCGTACACTTCGAGAAAACTGGCCGCATCTTCCAAATCGTAAATTGCCTGATCGAGATCCCGCGCCCTCAGGGTCAAAAACGCGCTGCGCTGGGCTGTCGTGATGAAGTGAAAGTCCGATAACAACCGGATCTGATAGTCGGCCACGAGCCTGGCCTGGTAAACATAGAGGTATGCTTTCTGGATATAGCCCAACTGCTGGACCGCGCTGCTCCGTCCCGCTTCGGTGGCGGCTGCATCGTGCAAGCGGTCGTAAATATCGTCAAGTTCCCGGGCGTTTACCCGGCATGCCGAAACCGCCTGCCGGATCTCATCTTTGAAGTGATCGGCAGCCGCCGGAGCAGTCCGGTTTTGGGCGCCGGCGTTATGGGCACACCCGGCCAGCAACGCCAATACCAGTACCCCGGCAAATGCTTTTGAAATGGTTTGCATGGTTTGCTCCCGCTGATTGATTGCCGCTGATTGGGGTTGCCCGTAAAAGACAACCTGATCTTAATATAGGCAGTTTGCCGGCACTTTCATCGGGAGATCCCAAAAAAGAATGGCCGGCCCGGGGGCGGATGATAACCATCACTGCTTCCCGGCCGGCCAAACTACCTTAAACAACTGTATTTACATTCAAAATGTGGGCTAACTTACTCGCGCCCCGGTACGATAATCCGGGAATCTTCTTTTTCCTTCATTTTTTTGGCTTCGTCGATCATCTGCTCGGTCGCTTTGCGCATCGCTTCCGGAAACACCTCCAGGGCCTCCTTGAAATTATTGGCCGGCAGGGCACCCTGGATGGGAAGCAGCCCCTGGGGAGTCATCAACTGGGTGGTGCCCACATAGATCGCCGCTCGGCTTTCATCCGGGTTGCCATCCGCGTCAACCGGTACCAGCCGGCGAATAGAGGCGACCTTCAAATCGGTATACCCCTCTTCCTTGTACAAGTTTGATGCATCTACCGTAAAATCGACACCCTTTAATTCATCGTTGCTCATGGGATCTCCTCATGTTGTTTTAAGCGCCTGGAATCCGTGTGTTTGCATACATGGCTCCGCGCGGTTCGCAGTCCAGACAATAAAGACTAAAACAGACCTGGAGTCAAACGATATTAGGGCGCAGTACTTTAACCAGAGGCTATCTTAAAAAATAGGATTTTGATTCAAGGTCCCGTCTTCGCTCAGCGAGCTACGCCCGACAGGAAGATATTTTTGAGTTTGCCTCTATATATTTTCAGGATAAGTGCGGCGATGAGGCCGGTTGTGGCCGTTGGGCCAGCGTCTCCGGGCTTTGAGATTGCACATGGTTGTAACGGTTGAGATTCTTCTTGATGACCGCTCGAACCTGCAGCAACAGTTGATCCCGGTCATCCGGCGTAAAACCCAAAACATCAATGGGTTCTCCAATCTCCACCTGGACAGTCCCCGGTCGTATAAACCGCTGCTTTTTGGAAAAGAGGGCATAGCTGCCGGTCACTGTCACCGGTACGATCGGCAAACCGGTCTGCAGGGCCAGCATTACCCCCCCTTTTTTAAACGGCAGCAACTGTCCGTCGGGACTGCGCGTCCCTTCAGCGAAAAAAAGGGTGCTCACCCCTTCTTTCAAGGCGGCCATTGTACGGGTGAGCTCCGCGCGGGATTTTTGAGAGTCTCCCCGATCGATGAAAATTACCCCGGCACGGCGTGCGGCCGGACCGAATACCGGAATCCGTGAAAGGGACAATTTGCCGATGAAGCGCAGGGTGTTGGGAATTGCCAGGGCCACCGCAGGGGGATCCAGGTGACTGACATGGTTGGCCATAAACACGTAGGATCGTTTCGGGTCGATGTTATCAAGGCCGGCGATTTTTAAACGAACGCGGTTGGTCAGAAAAATCAGTCGCGACCAGATCTTTCCGACAATGTAGGGCGCTCTTCCAGTACGGCTGAAGGGGGCCAGCAGGACAATGGGTACAAAGGCCGCCAGGGTGTAGATTCCAGCGGTGCCAAACCCCCAGACGCAGAGCGCGGCTGCTTTGAGTTTGCCCATGCAATCTGCATAAGTGAATGATTCTGTTAGGACAATATGAAAATTGTAAAAGAAATGTAAAAGCCGTGGGGATATTCCCACGGCTTTTCAAGAAGTCGGCGGACAACCTTCAGATTTACATCTTCAGTCTTCAGTTCTGGTGTTTTAAATACATAACCGCATACGTTTCCGGACCGGTGTTGATGCCCAGCGACGGTCCGAACCTGGCAGAATAGATTTTCCGGCAGTTAAAGGATGATTCAAATACACTCTTAAGGTTTTCTACCGGGGTGGTCTCCTTGGCATGTACAATGGCTAATGTAATCGGCTTGTTACCGATATCCTCGGTTATTTTATCCATCATGGCCAAGATCATGTTTTTCTGTTTGCCAAACAGCTTGTCTTTAATCGTCAACTTGCCGTCGTCGAATTCGAGAACCGGCTTGACCCCCAGGGCCACACCGAACAAGGCTTTCAAGCCACTGATTTTTTTACCCTTGCGCAGATATTTCAAGGTTGGAATGGCCATAAAATTTGACATTTGGGCCCGGGTCCCGTAAACGGCCCCTTCGGTTGACTCCAGTGGTTTGCCGGCGGCCGTGGCGGCCGCCGCAGCCATAACCACCATCCCCTGGCCCATGGAGGCCAGTCCGGAATCGATCACCTTAACCCGGCATTTATGCTGCCCCTGGAAATCTTCAACGACTTTCAAGGCGGTGTTGAACGTTTCGCTCAAATGGGACGAACAGTGGATGATCAGCAGCTCATCATATTTTTGGACCAGCTTCAAAAATTCCAGGGCGTATTCTTCATAGGATACCGGGGCGGTAGACATCTCATCGTAATCGTAGTAGTTTTTGTAAAAATCCTCCCGGGAAATATCCACCCCGTCCTTGTAGGTTTTGCCGTCCAGAATCACATTGACCGGCAAAATGTGTATGCCGTATTTGGCGACGATCTCAGCCGGTAGATCCGCTACACTATCTGTTACAATTAATCTTTTTTTCATTGACTCTCCCCTCTTGCTGCCGTTGCGGGCCTCCGACCAGAACCGCCACAGTTGCAATCATCATTTAGTGGGAAGCAGCGCCCCCCTCAATAGTTTACGTCTACGTAAAGCGCAACCCTATTCGTATCCCAAGTCATTTGTCAATCTTCTTTTCACGTTCCTGAATCTTTCCTGTTGATACATGGCGGGTGTTTATAGTATTTTTGAAAGGTTAGCTTTCACTTCCTCTGATTCCGAATCTAAAAGGGATGTATTCCATGCAATCGAAGGGTAAATCGCCGCTGTTTCGCGGGCGCCGGCTGATCGTTCTGTCTGTTGCCGCCGGACTGCTGCTTTTCTATGTCATCTCCGGTTTTTATATTGTTCCCCGTATCGTTGAGTCTGTCCTGCCGGATAAACTGTCGGCTGCCTCTGGCCGTACGGTCACCCTTGGGTCTGCGGCTTTCAACCCTTTCACCTTTGAATTTACCCTGCACAAGTTTGCAGTGCTTGAGAAGGACCAGACGCCCTGTGCCTCCGTGGAGCGCCTGTACGCCAATGCCCAGCTGCTGCCCCTGGTTGTCGGCAAAGCGGTCCTCAAAGAGTTGGCCATTGATGAACCGCGGCTTTCCGTGTTGCGGACAAAAAATGGTTTCAATTTTTCCGATATGATTCCCGCACCCCAACCGGAGAAGGAAAAGGCAGAAGCTGAAACCGGCGGGGAAATGCCGGCCTTCCTGATTAAAAAGGCAACCCTGTCGTCCGGCAACCTAAAATTTGCGGACCAAACAGCCGGCCAAGGTTTCAACCTGTCCCTGAATCTAATTTCCATGGCTGTCGAAAACCTCGGCAGCCGCGAAAAGACCCCCGCGCGTTATACGTTCGAAATCAGCACCCGTTCCGGAGCAGTGCTGGCCGGCCAGGGTACCGCCGCCCTAAATGACCTGAGCTCAACCGGCCAGATCAATTTGAAAAGGCTGCCGGTTACCCAGTTCGAACCATACTACCGCCAATTCATCAAGGCCAATATCAGATCCGGCCAGGTTGGTTTTTCGCTTTCCTACAAGTATCCCGCCACACCTGAAAGTTCACTGCCTGCGGTTGAAAATTCCGAGGTTAACTTAAAGGACCTGGTGGTCACCGGACCGCGTGGGGCGGTCCGGTTGATCAATCTGCCTGAATTTGCTGTTACCGGCATCCAGTTGAACCCTGCCGAACAGCTCGTCGAGGTCGGCCGGGTTCGCCTGACAGATACCTACGTACGGGCGGACCGGTCAGAAGACGGCGGTATCTACCTGGTGGAAGCTTTCCTGCCGACGACTCCCGCATCTTCCCAGCCGGAGAGCGTCAGCGATAAATCGGAAGCACCCCGGTAGCGGGCCCGCCTGGAACAACTTGAAGTGGCCAACCTCGGACTGGTCCTGCATGAATTTTCTGCGGCCCTGCCATCGGTTTACAGCCTGGAGAGACTGGGGATAAACGCGACCGACATCGAATTTGACACCGCCCACAAAGAGGGGCTCCCCAAGATCACACAGGCCGGTATCACGCTGCATAACATCAAAGTCGCCGCCCAGGATGCCGCAGAAGCCATCGTTTCAATCCCCAGAATAGAGCTCAACGGCATCAGCCTCGATCCGGACAACCGTCTGCTGACTGTGGAAGCGATTGCCACCCGAAAGGGCACATTTGCCCTGCAGCGCGACGCCACCGGACGCGTGAACCTGCTCGAATCGCTCCCGGCCGTGATTGCAGCTGAAGCGCCATCCGATGAACCGGCAGCACCCGAGGAGGTCAAACAGGCGCTCCTCACGGCACGCATTGAGAACGTGACCGTTGAGGATTACGCGGTGGCCTTCAAGGACTTGACGACGCCAACGCCCGCCGTTATGCAAATGAACCCGATCATGCTGAAAGTCGGCAATATTTCAACAGCCCCCAATGAAAAGGCCTCCTTTGCGGTCAACATAAGCGGGCCCCAGGGTGGTGCTATCAGCAGCCAGGGGGAAATTTCCCTGGCCCCCCTGGCCGGTGAAATGAACATCAAGGCGGATAAACTTAAAATCACGCCCTTACAGCCCTACCTAAATGAAAAGATTCAGGTTCTCATTACCGGCGGCGATCTGGATACCACCGGACAGGTAAAGTTCCGCATGGATCCTGAACGTGGCTTTGTGGCTGATTTCAAGGGCGATACACTGTTGGCGAATTTTGCCTCTCTGGATAAATATCTCGGCAAAGACCTGCTGCGCTGGAAAAGTCTGCATCTTTCGGGAATAGATGTGGGCATCAATCCCCTGCATGTTGCCCTGGATGAAATCGCCCTGGCTGATTTTTATGCCCGGGCCACGGTGAACGAGGATGGAACCGTCAACCTGCGTACCGTTCTGGAGGCCGAGGACACCGCCGGCCAACCGGCTTTGGCACAGACCGCGGAAGACAACCCCCCGCCGGCTGAAGATCCGCCGGCCGCGGACCAGAAGGTCTCCGGGGAAACCACCGAACCGGTGCCGGAACAACCGATACCCCCGATCACCATCGCGGCTGTTACCCTCCAGGGCGGCACCGTTTCGTTTGCCGACCGCCTCATTAAACCGCATTTTGAAACGGAGATGCTTGAGCTGGGCGGAAGCATCTCCGGCCTTTCATCCGCAGAGCTGGCCCGGGCGGACGTCTTTTTGGCCGGACGCCTGGAAAACCACTCGCCGCTGAAAATAACCGGCAAGATAAACCCTCTGACCCGCGATAAGTACACGGACATCGCCATCGAGTTTCGCGATATCGACCTGAGCCCTTTCACCCCCTATACCGGCAAATATCTGGGCTACAAATTAGAGAAAGGCAAACTCACCCTGGTTCTCAATTATCGCCTGTCCCAGAACACCCTGGTGGCCCAGAACAAAATCCGCTTCAACCGCCTGACCCTGGGGGAGAAGGTAGACAGTCCGGATGCAACCAGCCTGCCGGTAAAATTGGGCCTGGCTATTTTGAGTGACAGTGAAGGCAATGTCGAGCTGGAACTGCCGGTACGCGGCAGCGTCGATGATCCTGAATTCAGCCTGGGATCCATCATACTCAAGGCGATTGTCGGCCTGATTACGAAAACTATCAGTGCCCCGTTTGCCGCCCTGGGTGCGGCCTTTGCCGGTGGTGCCGAGTTGAGCTACATCGATTTTGAGGCCGGGCAGGCCGGTTTGGGAGACGAACAGGCTGAGACCATGACCAACTTGGCGACCGCCCTGGTCGAGCGCCCGGCCTTGAATCTTGAAATCACCGGGATCGTGGATCCGGAGAATGACGGGGCCCAGCTGCGCCTTGCCCGCTATGAAGACCTCATCCAGGCCCAGCATATCCGGACCCTGTACAAAGGCGGACAGGCACCGCCGGAGGAGGAACGGCCGGCCATGAGTGCAGAAGCCCGGGAAACTTACATCGCCCGTGCCTATCAGGAGGCCGATATACCGAAACCGCGCAACACGGACGGGTCCCTGAAGGCGTTACCGGTTGGTGAAATGGAAAAACTGCTCTTCACGGCCATCACCATCTCTCCGGCTGATTTGCGCCAGCTGGCCATGGATCGGGCCGAGGCAGCCAAAAGCAGCCTCTTGAGGGATGAACGCCTGAAACCGGAGCGTATTTTTATTACCGCGCCCATTATCACGCCCCCCGTGGATGCGACCGAGCCCTTACAGCCCCAGGTCAAATTCGCAATCCAGGGATAGAGATGAAAACATATTTTATTTCAGACCATTATCATTATGGGGGCATAAGCGGAAAGAAGGTGTAAAGCGCAAGCCGGGGCTTTGGGAAGGGGGCTGTCGACCTGTCCGGTCGGCGTCAGCAGGCAGAATCAAGGGTTGGACCGGCCGCCAATTCGCCCTCGAGCGTGGCCCGGGTCAATTCCCAGGTATGGTAATCCAACTCAACCCCGCGCCAGCCGACATAATCCATCTGTCGGTTTACCTGGCTCAGCGTCATGTGGGGCTTTTTCACCAGGGCATTGGTAAGGCTGCGCATATACCCGGGAATCGTGCTGGAATCCAGCCCTTTGTTCTCAAGCCGCTGCCGGAGAACCCGTTTTACGGAACCCAAGTAAGGCTCGTTTATGGGGAGAACAGGAATCTTCATAACTCCACTATATATTGATAAATAAAAATTACAACCACTATATATTGTGATACCGGATTTAACCAGAAAACCTTTAGAGATAAACTGGAAGACATCCCTTAGAGATAGAATAGATCTGAAATGTACGCCCGATACATCTAAAGACTAAACATTTTACTGGCCGCTCGCAACCTAAAAATGATTGCTAACATGCTTCCTAAAATTGATAAAAACCGCCGTGCGTTCTTACGGTCTGATTTTGTTCAGGGTTTTCCGGCCTACTGCGGTTTCACCGTCGACCATATTTCTGCAGGCCGCTTTGAGACCACACTCACCGTCCGGTCCGAGCACCTCCAGCAGGACGGTTTCATCCATGCCGGGGTCATTGCCACCATGGCCGACCATACCGCCGGATATGCCGCATATACGTTGATACCGGAAACAGGCCGCATCCTTTCCATTGAGTTTAAAATCAATTTTTTCAAGCCGGCCGTGGGCTCGCGCCTGGAATGCCGCAGCAAAGTTGTGAGCCCGGGAAAAACCATCCTCGTCGCAGAGTCGAACCTCTACACCCGCCCGGAAATCGAGGAGAAACATGTCGCCCGGGCTACGGTCACCCTGATGGCCGTGGATGCCGGGCAGTTGACAAGATCGGAAAAATCCGGTTAAAACGCAGAAATTAAGGGAGCTGTATCAAAACCAATTGATAGCTTCACACTCTGCGGCAGCCCGCAACCCAGCCGGATGCCGGCCTGTCCCGTTCGAATAGGCACGCTCAAAAAATACGGCTCTAGCCGCAACCAGCTTACTAACAACCAGATTCAGAGGTGTAGATTATGCAAAAACCGTGGGTATACCTGTTTTCAGAGGTGGAAAAGGCAGAAAAATCCGTTGGCGGCGACTGGGAAGCCATCCGGGGTCTTTTTGGAGGCAAAGGCGCCAACCTGGCCGAAATGGTCAGGATCGGACTGCCGGTCCCCCCAGGCTTTACGGTTACAACCGAAGCCTGCAACGCTTACCTGGAAAAGGGCCGTGAGTTTCCGGAGGGTATGTGGGAGCAGGAACTGGCCGCCCTGAAAGAGGTTGAAGCCCTGGCAGGAAAAAAATTCGGCGACCCGGCCAACCCCCTGCTGGTCTCCTGCCGGTCCGGGGCCAAATTCTCCATGCCCGGCATGATGGACACGGTGTTGAATATTGGTCTGAACGATGAAACCGTCGTCGGCCTTACCCGCCTGACCGGCGATGAGCGCTTTGTGTATGACGCCTACCGCCGGCTGATCCAGATGTTCGGCAGCGTGGTCATGGGCATAGAAGATGACGTGTTTGAAGAAATCATCGCGGCCCAGACCATCAAAAGCGGTGTCAACGGCGATGCCGACCTGACTGCCGCAGACTGGAAAGTGATTACCGAAGAGTTTAAAACCGCTTTTCGTAAAAACGCCATGCATGACTTTCCCACGGATCCATATGATCAGCTGCGCATGGCCACGGAAGCCGTATTCAAGAGCTGGAATGGAAAACGGGCCATTGACTATCGCAATGCCGCCAACATTCCCCATGACCTGGGAACCGCGGTCAATATTGTGGCCATGGTCTTCGGCAACATGGGCCAGGACAGCGCCACCGGTGTAGCCATGACCCGCAACGGGACCTCCGGTGAGCCTGAAATCGAAGGTGACTACCTGATCAATGCCCAGGGCGAAGACGTCGTGGCCGGGATCCGTATCACCGAAGACATCCAATACATGCAGTCCCAGCTTCCGGAGGCTTACGCAGAGCTGCTGGCCATCGCCAAAAAACTGGAGACCCATTACCGGGACATGCAGGACATCGAGTTTACCATCGAAAAGGGCAAGCTCTGGATGCTCCAGACCCGCGACGGCAAACGCACGGCCCAGGCCGCGGTGCGCATAGCCGTGGATATGGCTGAAGAGAACCTGATTTCCAAGAAAGAAGCCGTGCTGCGGGTAACCCCGGAACAGGTGGATTTCTTCCTGCATCCCCAGTTCGATGCGGAAGCGCTCGAATTGGCCCGCCAGGACGGCTCTATGCTCGCCACGGGTCTCAATGTTTCCCCGGGGGCGGCCTGCGGCATGGCGGCCATGGATGCCGATCTGGCTGAATCCTGGAGCAAAAACGACGGCAAACCCGTCATCATGGTCCGTCCGGAAACAAAACCCGACGATGTCCATGGCATGCTGGCTTCCGAGGGCATCTTAACAAGCCGGGGCGGCCGGACCAGCCACGCGGCCCTGGTTGCCCGGCAATTCGGCAAACCCGCCGTGGTGGGCGTGACCGAACTGGATATCGACATGATCAAGCGCCAGATACGGGTCGGCAGCGAGGTTATCCGGGAAGGGGACTGGCTCTCCATTGACGGCAACACCGGCGAAGTCTTTACGGGCAGCCTCAAAACCAACATCCCGGATATACAGGATCCGTACCTGATCAAGCTGCTGGGCTGGGCCGATGAATTCCGTCGTCTCGGCGTTTGGGCCAATGCCGATTATCCGGCCGATGCCTCCCGGGCCAGGGAGTACGGTGCGCAGGGTATCGGTCTCTGTCGGTCGGAGCACATGTTTTTCGAGGCCGACCGGTTGCCGCTTTTTCAGAAAATGATCATGACCGATCGGCCCTACGAACGCCGCGAAGCCCTGGCTGGACTGCTTCCTTTTCAGCGCGAAGATTTTGCCGGGCTGTTCAGGGCCATGGATGGGCTGCCGGTCATTATTCGCCTGATCGATCCACCCCTGCATGAGTTTTTGCCGGACCTGGTGGAACTCATGGGTGAGCTGTCGGATTTAAAGCTGCGCATCAAGCATGCCGGCACCCTCGTGGAAATCGATGGGCTGCTTGAAAAGATCAAGATCAAAGAGGCCATTCGTACCCGGGCCTTGAACCTGAAAGAACAGAACCCGATGCTCGGCCTGCGGGGCGTGCGCCTGGGCATCCACATCCCGGAACTTACCACCATGCAGGTGCGGGCCATTTTTGAAGCAGCCTGCAAGGTGACGGCCGAAGGCATCAAAGTGCTGCCCGAGGTAATGATCCCGCTGACCAGTCACATCAACGAGTTGAATGTCCAGCGCAAGGTTCTGGAGGCCGAGGCTAAACAGGTTATGACCGAAAAGCATTGCGAGATCGATTATAAATTCGGGACCATGATCGAAATCCCACGGGCGGCGCTCACGGCGGACCAGATTGCCACCAGCGCCGAGTTTGTCTCCTTCGGCACCAATGACCTCACCCAGACAACCTTCGGTATTTCACGGGACGATGCCGAATCCGGATTTTTAATCGAGTACATGGAAGAAGGCATTCTCGCCGAAAACCCCTTTGCCACCATCGATCGGGACGGCGTCGGGGAATTGATGCGCATCGCGGTAACCAAGGGCCGCCAGACGCAACCGGACCTGGAGTGCGGCATCTGCGGCGAACACGGTGGTGAACCCAAATCCATCGAGCTCTGCCACGAGCTGGGACTCAACTACGTCTCCTGCTCACCGTTCCGGGTGCCCATTGCAAGATTGGCTGCGGCCCATGCGGCACTGAAGGAATAACTTAACAACTAAACCAGCATCGCACAGAGACGCCGGGACGCGGAGAAGATCAAAACTTACAGAGTTCAATTTCGCTAAAGGCGAATAGCAATATATCGCGCGCATGCGCGATACAATACGGCCCTTGGTTTTCTCTGCGCCTTTGCGCCTCCGCGCGTGATTATTGGTTTTAAGGGTTCTGATTTTTGAGGATTTTACTTAACTGCCACTGTTAGGTGGCGATTGCCGCGTTCACAATGGCTTCAAAGTCCCCCTGGCCAATTCTTTTCATATCCGGCCTCGGCTTAATTGGTCTGCCGCTGGTCGGCTGCTATCTGGCTGGACAACCGATCAGCCAATATTTAGAATTTCCCCCCAAAACCCGCTATGTGGCCCATGCGCCCTTTTCGGTATGGGCCTTCTTTTGCTACTCCCTTTTTATCCTGCTGGTCATAGGACTGCTGGCAGCGGGAGGACGGCGGCGGTCGTACCCAACCCCCAAAGCACGCGCTTTTCGACACCGGCTTTTTCCCTGGTGGGGTTGGACAGCCCTGGCCGCCGGTCTGGTATTCTGGACGCTGGCCTGGACCCGCTTCTCCTGGTTTGCCGGCCTGCAGCCGCACACCTTTTTTCCGTTGTGGTTTGCCTTCATTATCCTGATCAATGCCCTCAGCTACTCTCGTTCCGGCCGCTGTATGCTGCTTCACCGGCGGGCCTATTTCGTCCGGCTGTTTTTCTTCAGCGCCGGATTCTGGTGGTTTTTCGAGTACCTCAACCGCTTTGTGCAGAACTGGTACTACACCGGATCCGCATATCCGCCCCTGACCTACTTTATACTGGCAACCCTGAGCTTTTCGACGGTTCTGCCGGCGGTTCTGAGCATGCGGGACCTGATCCGGACCTTCTCGTTCTTTGAAGCGCGTTACCATGGTTTTGCGCAGCGGCCGCCGGGCAATACGCGCATCTTTGCATGGGTCTGTCTCCTGCTGGCCTCCGTCGGACTGGCCGGTATCGGGGTCTGGCCCGACCTGCTGTTTCCGCTCCTGTGGGTTTCGCCACTTATTGTCATCACAAGCCTGCAGCGGCTTTTTAGACGGCCTCACATCTTTACCGCAACCGGCGACGGGGATTGGCGTCCGGTTGTTTCTGCGGCCCTGCGGCCCTGGTTTGCGGGTTTTTCTGGGAAATGTGGAATTTCTACAGCCTAGCCCGCTGGACGTACAGCGTTCCCCTGGTGCACCGGTTCCAGATTTTCGAAATGCCCCTGCTCGGATATGCCGGCTACCTGCCTTTCGGCCTCGAATGTGTGCTGGCCGGCAGCTTGATGGAGGCATCCGCGGATACCAAAATCGGGTGACCCCCTCCCATAATTAAATATAAATACACTATATATTGCATTTGTTTGTTGACTTATAACTATATATTGTTGTAGTTGGTGAGGTAATTTACACGTCCTCTTGCTATGAATACCTTCCATACCATGCTTTTTCGCTTTTCCGGCCACCGGCCCACGGAAAGCGAAAATCTGCCCAAAAACCCGTTGCATAATCCTATCAATCTGATATGGATTGGCGCTTTGACGGCTGAAACGGCACAAATGGTTCAGGGGGGGTAGGCTGTTTCACTACCACGTACACTTGGGTTGAGCGGAATTCGACTTACTTCGAAACAGGCAAACAGCATATGGGTAAGAACATAGGCTTTGTATCCACCCGTTTTTCGGGTACTGACGGAGTCTCGCTGGAATCCAGCAAATGGGCCGAGGTCCTGCGCTGCAGCGGACATGAAGTCTTCTGGTTCGCCGGTGAAACCGACAAATCGGCGGAGTGCACCTACCTCGTACCGGAAGCCCATTTTCAGCACGAACTCAACGACCGGATCAACCAGCAGGCTTTCGGGCAGCGCGGCCGTACACCCATGCTGACCGAGTCGATTCATGCGCTGCGGGCCCTGCTCAAAATGCGCCTGCATGAGTTTTTCAGCCGCTACCACATCGATCTGCTGATCGTTGAAAATGCCCTGACCATCCCCATGCATGTCCCCCTGGGACTCGCCCTGACGGAAGCGATTGCCGAAAGCCGCATTCCCACGATTGCCCATCACCATGATTTCCATTGGGAACGCACCCGCTACGCTGTCAATGCCGTGGAAGACTATCTCGCCATGGCTTTTCCCCCGCGCCTGCCGGAGATGGCGCATGTGGTGATCAATACCGACGCCCGGGAACAACTGGCCCTGCGCAGTGGCCTGTCGGCAGCCGTCGTTCCCAACGCCATCAACTTTGAACACCCCCCGCAGGTCGACCCGGAGCGGACGGCGGCATTTCGGGAGGCCATCGGTCTTGGCCCGGAAGATCGCATGATTCTCCAACCCACCCGGATTGTCCAGCGTAAGGGCATCGAACACGCTGTCACCCTGGTCAAGGCCCTGGACGACCCGCGCAACAAGCTGGTTGTTTCCCATGAAGCCGGTGATGAGGGATATGAGTACTTCGACTGGCTCAAAGCCCACGCCGCGGAAAACGGGGTGGATATGCGCCTGGTAAGCGGGCGCCTGCATGACCCCTGGAGCTGCAGTACACAGCCGGGAGACGTTTGCAGCCTCTGGGATATTTACCCGCATGCGGACCTGGTTACCTATCCGAGCCTGATCGAGGGCTTTGGCAACGCCTTCCTGGAAGCCATTTACTTTAAGAAGCCCTTGTTGGTGAATCGCTACCCGGTCTTCATCAAAGACATTGAGCCCCTGGGCTTTGACCTGGCCGTCATGGATGGATTTTTAACTGCCGAAACCGTGGAGCACGTCCGCACCCTGCTTGATTCACCCCGGCGCCGGGAACAAATGGTCGCCCACAATTATGCCCTGGCAGCCCGCCACTTCTCATATGATGTCCTGCGCAAGAACCTGGAAGTGCTGATGAACGGCCTGCTGACCAATGGTGTGGCCCCGCTGTTGGGCGACCCCCATAGAGAACCCGAAGAATGTCTGCTGACCCCCACCATGCCCAGGCGTGTCTCACAGGCGCTCTAACCGTTCCAGCATCCGGGACAAAACCGCATTCGCTTGCCAACTAATAATTTCTGTATATGTTGATATAAAGCAGACGATTAGTGCGGAGCCCCCATGCCCTTTGTCAAAATGCCGGGTGTCACCGGCAAGGTTTACGTGCCGGAAGTGCTGCCCGGGCAGCGAAAAAAACATCCCTGTCCCGATTGTTTTGCCTGCCAGCAGTGCAGTGAAGATCGCTGCACGGTCTGCCGGGGCGAGGGAGCCGTATGCTCAAAGGGTGAACATTGCCGCACCCGCGCCCGGCGAAGCAAGACCGGCAGCAGCAGGGTTTAAATGCCGTAAGCCAGCGTTACCATCACCGCCAGCAGCAATAACAACAGGATGCACAGGCACTCCAACAGTCCGTCAAGGAATCTATCCAGAATCATTTTTGCCATTTCTATCCGGCCGCCTGGTTCTCGTAAAAAAAATTCGCGGCTTCTTCGACGGTGTCGAACAGCAGCCAGTCCCGCTGAGGGCTTGAACCCTTAATTGTCTGGATTCTTTCAACAATCGTACTTCCATAGTATTCAGAACGTTCGTATTCCTGGGGTAATTTTCCAGTCGCTTGCATGGCGCGCTCTCCTTTCTGTCTGACATAATGCCGGAAGCCTGTGACAGATCCGGTCACAGGCTTCTGTTTTTTTTCAGGTTTTACCCTACCGGGGTTGCCCCGGTTGAAAATGTTAATTATACAACCTATTGAACTTGTAGATCTTTCGTGTGCCTAAAAATCCGGAATGTTCTCAAGGCTAACTCCGCAAACAAAATCGAAATTCAAATGTCTCAATGACCAAAACAAAAGCTTGGGTCCAGCAACAATTTGTATTGTTTGAATTTTGTATCATTCTGATTTGCTGTTTTTGTTTCGAATTTCGATATTCGGATTTCGAATTTTTTAAGAGGCTCAAAATCGCCATTGCGGCAGTACTACTTTAAAAGAAACTTATAAGATACGATATCAGAGGCCATCTCAAAAAGGGGGGTTCCCATGGCGCGCGGCGACCAACTCAGCCGACAATGGAAAATTATCCAGAGACTCTTTGCGGCCACCCGGGGGGTTGCAGTCAGCGACCTGTCTCAGGATCTGGGGTGTCACTCCCGGACTGTTTATCGGGATCTGGAAGCTTTACAGGCCGCTGGATTTCCCCTCTATACCGATTGGGTGGAGGGCAAAAACCTCTGGTCCATCCTGGACAGTGTCAAGCGCCAACCACCGCTGCCGCTTCAACAGACGGAGCTGATGGCGCTCTATTTCAGCCGCAATGTGCTGAAAACGCTTAAAAACACGCCCTTTGCCAACGCCCTGGACACCTTGTTTGAAAAAATCATCACAACCATTCCGGAAAGTACCCGGGCGTACCTTGACAGCTTTGAAGAAACGTTTACTGTGGGGCAGGCGCCCTATGGGCACCGGAAAGAGGTCGCCCGTTGGATCGACATTCTCAATGCTGCGATCCTGGACCGTCGCCTGGTGGAAATGGAATATTACACCTTCAGCCGGGATCACCAAACCCGGCGGAGGGTAGCCCCTTACAAGATCTGGTTTTTCAAAAGTTTTATCTATCTGGTGGGATATTGCCACCTGCGTGAGGATGTGCGGATTTTCACCCTGGACCGGATCAAGGCGCTGGCTGTCACGGAGGAAGCCTATGATATTCCGGCCGAGTTCAATGTCGAGGATTTCATGCGTACCGGTTTCGGCGTTTTCGTGGGGCAGCCTGAAAAAGTTAAGATCCTTTTCAAACCGGCAATCGGCAACTACATCCGGGAGAAAACATGGCACGCCACCCAGCGGTTGAAAACCCGGGATGACGGGTGTCTCGAATTTGAAGTGGAGGTAGCCGTAACCGCCGAATTGAAAAACTGGATCATGGGCTGGGGATCGGCGGCGACCGTCCTCCAACCGCAGTCCCTGGCGGACAGCATTCGCGATGAAGGCCTGGCCATGGCAGGAAATTACTAGCGGCCATCTCAAAAATTTCTTTTGGCCCAATCTCGGCGTTGGGCGCTCAGTGCCAATCCTCGAAATACTTGAGTATTACTCCGGTTGGCACCTCGCGGCCGCCTTGACCTTGAACCAAAATCTTATTTTTGAGATAGCCCCTAATAAAGCCCTTGAAGTTAGCCGGAGAAACGTTTACAGAAACTGCTCCGGACCAAGGCCCCGGATCATAAGGATAGATTTTGAGTATTTACTATATAGATGGATCATTTGTGCCCGTCGAGGAGGCTGTCATACCGGTTGATGACTTGGCGGTCCTGCGTGGTTTCGGGGTGTTTGACCTGGTGCGCACCTACAACGGCAAACCATTTTTTCTGAAAGAACATCTTGAACGCTTGCACCACAGTGCGGCCGAAATCGGGCTGCACGTCCCCTGGTCCCACAATGAGCTCAACGGGATTGTCCTGGAGACACTGGCTAAAAACAATTACCCGGAATCCAACATCCGGATCGTGGTCACCGGCGGTTCAAGTCCCGATTTCACAACACCCCAAAACAAACCACGCCTGCTGGTCCTGGTTTCGCCGCTGCCGAAATTACCGGAAACCTGGTATACCGACGGTGTAAAACTCACTACCCGGGTAACCGACCGATTCAAACCCGGGGTTAAAAGCATCAATTACATCCCGGCGACCGTGGCCCTGGAAGAAGCGCGGCGGAAATGCGCCATCGAGGCACTCTACCTGGACCGCAAGGGCTATGTATTGGAAGGGACCACCAGCAACATATTCATATTCAAGGAAAACACGCTGATCACCCCCGGGCGGGACATCCTGTCAGGGATTACACGCAAGGTGGTTCTGGACGTAGCCGGAGCGCATTTTGAAGTGCAGATCCGGGATATCTCCAGGCAGGAATTGCTTGGTGCCGACGAAGTGTTTATCACGGGCACCAATAAGGGTGTTGTGCCTGTGGTTCAGGTCGATGACGTTCACATCGGCAGTGGCCGCCCCGGGCCGTTGACCCTGAAACTGACCGCTGAACTGACCCGGCGGACTATCCCGGACCATCAAAGCTGATCGGGCTGCCCGGGGCACATTACAACTGCGGATGAAAGCAACATGGGCTTAGCGCGTACTGATTGCGCCCAACAGGACAACGAGGACAACATGTCGGAAAAACGGGAAACCCCACCTGATGAGGATGCGGAAAGTTTCGAGGCACTCTTTGAATCCTATACGACCGGAATGAACGAAGATATCCAGGTCGGCGACCGCATCCGGGGTGAAATCATCTCCATCGGGCAGGACACCGTCTACATGGATACCGGGACAAAAATCGACGGTGTGGTCGATAAGGCGGAACTCCTGGATAAAAACGGCGAATTGCCGTTTGAAACCGGAGATAGGTTAGAACTGTATGTGGTCGCCTTGACGGAAAGCGAAGTGCGCCTGTCAAAGGCGCTTTCGGGTATCGGCGGCCTGCAGCACCTCCAGGGTGCCTACCAAAATAAGGTCCCGGTGGAAGGCAAAGTCAGAGAAACCTGCAAAGGCGGGTTTCGCATCGAACTCCTCCAGCAACGGGCATTTTGCCCCATCAGCCAGATCGATGTCAACTATGTCGAGACGCCTGATGATTTCGTGGGCCAGAGTTTCGAGTTCCTCATTACCCGCTTTGAGGAACGGGGACGCAACATCGTGGTATCCCGCCGGGCATTGCTGGCCGAAGCGCTCGAGAAAAATCGGGCCGCCTTCTATGAAACCTTGCAACCGGGCGATACGTATACCGGTAAAGTAACCCGGCTGCTGCCCTTTGGCGTTTTCGTGGAGTTGGTGCCGGGCGTGGAGGGTATGGTCCATATCAGCGAACTCAGCTGGTCCCGGGTTGAAAAACCGGAGGACCTGGTGACATCCGGCGACACCCTCACCGTGCGGGTATTAAAAATAGAAGCCGGCGACAGAAAGGGGCAAAAGAAGATCGGCCTGTCCGTTAAACAGGCCCAGGGAGATCCCTGGGAAACGGTCGAAACCAGGTTTTCGGCCGGCAGCCGCGTGACCGGCAAAGTAACCCGCTGCATGAAATTCGGCGCCTTCGTGGAAATCGCCCCGGGTATCGAGGGCTTGGTGCACATCAGCGAAATGAGTTATACCAAACGGGTCCTGCATCCGGCGGATGAGGTCTCGCCCGGACAGAATGTATCCGTCATGATTAAGGATATTGACCTCGGCCAGCGTCGGATTTCCCTGAGCCTGAAAGATGCCGAAGGTGACCCCTGGCTGGAAGTAGACGAAAGATTCAAAGTCGGCAGCCAGGTGGAAGGTGTTGTTGAAAAAAAGGAAGGGTTCGGTATTTTTATCAACCTGGCACCCGGTATCACCGGATTATTGCCCAAGTCGAACATCAGCCAGTCTGAAAACCCGGCCAGGATTGAAGGCTGTAAAACAGGAGACACCCTGAAAGTCGTCATTCAACGGCTAAATGCGACCGAACGGAAAATTTCCCTGGCGCCGGCAGATGCGGCCGACAGCGGCGACTGGCAGGATTATTCGGGGCAGGGGGGCGGCCAGGGGCTGGGCACCCTGGCGGAAAAATTACAGCAGGCGTTGAAATCGAAAAAATGAATAAGGTAGATAGGCTGAAGACTGTAAGCAAAGACCTATAACCAGAAATGGAAACCAGCCCTGATCCTTAATTTGGTTTTCAGTAAGCAGCGTCTGGTTTTACTTCAGTCTAAAAATCTTCAGCCTAAACACCTGAACACAGGAGACAGTTCATGGCAAAAGCAGATATTCTTGACCTCGTTATTATCGGCAGTGGACCGGGCGGTTTGACCGCTGGTATTTATGCGGCCCGGGCAACCCTTAATGCAGTTATTGCAGAAAAGGGGATTGCCGGAGGACAGGTCACCACATCGGACGAGGTCGAAAACTGGCCCGGGACGGAACGGATCAATGGATCGGAACTGGCCATGAACATGGCACAACACGTCCAGGCGTATGACGTTGACACCATTTCCCGCGAGGTGGCCGAGATCATTCCGGGAGAAGACTGCCACCGGGTCCGCTTCGACAACGATGAAATCCTCGAAACGCACGCGGTCATTTTAGGGACCGGCGGCAGTCCACGAAAACTGGGTATCCCCGGTGAAGAGGAATTCTATGGCAGGGGTGTCTCATACTGCGCGGTATGTGATGGGTTTTTTTTCAGGGGTAAAACTGTGGTCGTGGTCGGCGGGGGTGACAGTGCCTGCGAAGAAGCGGCCTACCTGGCCAAGTTGGCTGATAAAGTCTATATCGCACACCGTCGCGACCAGCTGCGTGCGACCCGTCTCTTGCAAAAGCGGGTGATGGAAACCGAAAACATCGAGATCCTGTGGAACACGGTTTTGACCGCCATAGAGGTAAAAGGGGACGACGGCGTGGGCGCTGTGGCCTTGCAGGATACGGTTACCGGAGATACGCGCAGCCTGGATACGGACGGCGTGTTCGTTTTTATCGGATTTGTCCCCAACAATACCGTCGTACCGACCGGGGTCGAGCTTTCTGAGGAAGGGTATGTTGTCACCGATGAAAAATGTGAAACCGCTATTCCCGGCATTTACGCAATCGGCGATCTGCGGTATAAATTTGCCCGGCAGATCATAACCGCAGCCGCTGACGGCTGCACCGCAGCCCTGGCTGCCGCCCATTTTGTAGAGCACAAAAAAATCCAAAAAAGTTAAAGTACAACTTTTTTGGATCTAATGCGTTTCAGCTGACATCGGGCTGGATCCTGACGCAGAAGATTTTATCAAAAATTCAGATGAATTCGGGAACCGAATTCATTAGCGGACGAGCGGCACCCCGCTATAAAAATTATCCCTCACGAAAGTGGACACCATGATTACCATTACCAAAGAATTTACCTTCGACGCTGCCCACCGGCTGTACCGCCCGGACCTGAACGAATCCCAAAATCAAGACCTGTACGGCAAGTGCTGTACCCTCCACGGGCACACCTATCGGCTGCAAGTAACCGTCTCCGGTGAAATCGATGCCGGCGGCATGATTCTCCATTTTTCCGATCTTAAGCAACTGGTCCGGGATAAAATCATCTCCCGGTATGATCACGCCCTTTTAAACGATCTGGAAGAGTACCGGGCTTGTCCGACCACGGCCGAAAACATGGTCCGCTCTATATTCGACACATTGCAGCCGGATCTTGACCAGTTAAATGTCATACTGGAATCCATCACGCTCTACGAAACGCCGACGTCGTGGGCCACCATTACCAAAGATGCTTGAAATAACAGAAATTTTCAGTTCCTTACAGGGGGAGGGACCTTTCATGGGCCAACCGGCCGCCTTTGTACGCCTCAGCGGCTGCATCGAGCCCTACTGCCCCTGGTGTGATTCCGCCTACGCTCGTAAAAAGGGTCGCAGCATGGATTTACCTGTCATTCTGGAAAAAGTGGCTGCATTGGGAAAAGACCTGGTTGTCATCACTGGCGGAGAGCCTTTCATGCAATGGAAAACCGGGCTTGCAGAATTGGAAACCAGGCTGCTGGAATCCGGATACCGAGTGCAATACGAAACCAGCGGCAAAGCGGGTATTCCGGATAGCGTAAAAGGACACGTTGTCTGTTCACCCAAATTTCTGGAACTGCGTTGGTGTTTCGACACCCAATATGTTTCCCGTGTGGATGACTTTAAATTTGTGGTGGCGGATGGTTGCGAGGAGATATTAGATTTTATCCGCACCCATCATATACCAGCGCAAAAGGTCTGGATTATGCCTTTGGGGGCCACCCGCGCTGAACAACTGGAGCGCATGGTAGCCGCCTGGAACTTCTGTGAAACCCATAAATTCAATTTTGCTCCCAGGCTGCATACCCTGGCGTTTAACAATAAGAGAGGCGTTTAGGTTGAAGACCTGTCTTCGCTCTAAGAGCTACGCCCGGCAAGCATGAAGGCTGAAGGAAAATTAAATGATCTCAGTAGACACTGTCATCGTTTTGTCCGGCGGTATGGATTCAGCAGTACTGCTGGCAAACACTATAGCTCAAAACAAGACTGTCACCGCCATCAGCTTCGACTACGGTTCCAAGCATAACGCCCGGGAACTGCCCATGGCAGCGGCCATTTGCCAAGCTCGGCAGGTTGATCATAAAATCGTCCACCTGCCTTTCATCAATGACATTTTCACTTCCAGCCTGCTCCAGTCCGGTGAGGCCATTCCCGACGGCCACTATGAAGAAGAAACCATGAAAAGAACCGTGGTTCCCTTTCGCAACGGCATTCTCATGGCCATTGCCGTGGGCCTGGCCGAATCGAGCGGTGCCGGAGAAGTCCTGCTCGGGTCCCATGTCGGTGACCACTTCATCTATCCGGATTGCCGTCCGGAATTCAACGCGGCCTTTGCAGAGGCGGCTTACCTGGGGACCGACCGGCAGGTTGAGGTCAAATTCCCGTTCGCCGACCTGGACAAGCGCGATATCGGCGACCTGGGCCGGCGCCTGGGTGTGGATTTTAAACAGACCTGGACGTGCTACAAGGGGAATGAAATGCACTGCGGCACCTGCGGTGCCTGCCAGGAGCGTAAATATGCCTTGCGCCAAGAGGAGGGGCTCGACCCAACTATTTATGAAAACTGAAAATACCGATCTCAACCCCCTGGGTAAAGAGGTCGTGCATAGCCAGTCCTACCATCCCGACCACTTGTATCCGGTTTCACGGGCCGAAGGCCGCAACGAGATCGGACTTGGCAAAACGCTTCCATTTACCGGGGCGGATATATGGAACGCATACGAGATTTCATGGCTTAACAAACTCGGCCGACCCGAAATCGCAATCGGACAATTTGTTTTTCCCAGTGATAGTCCGAACCTGATCGAGTCTAAATCTTTGAAACTGTATCTCAATTCCCTAAACCTGGAGCGCTTTGACTCGGTGGCGGCCGTGAGGACCACCATTGCAAAAGATTTAACTGATAGGGCCGGCAGGCCGGTTGATGTGGTACTCTACCAGATCGATGATTATGCAATAGCGAACACCGCTATACCGCCCGGTCGGCGCCTGGATGATATTGAAATCGAAGCTCAAAGCTACCAGCTTGATCCGAGTACATTAAGAACGCTATCCGAAAAGGCTGAGGAAACCCTTTATTCCAATCTTCTGCGCACCAACTGCCCGGTCACGGGTCAACCGGACTGGGGCACCGTGGTCATCCAGTACCAGGGCCCGCGTATCGACTCGGCTGGACTTTTGAAATATATCGTTTCCTATCGAGAACACACGGGGTTTCACGAAAACTGCGTAGAGAGAATTTTCTGTGATATTTTAGTCCGTTGCAACCCGGAACAGCTCTTCGTCCGGGCCCAGTTCACTCGCCGGGGCGGACTGGACATCAATCCCTGGCGGGCGAATTATGATATTGTACCGGAATTTGTTCGGTATGTGAGGCAGTGAAAACCAGGAAGTCGGACGACGGACATCAGATGTCAGCAAGGGTCCGGTTTTCGAATTCTCTGACCTCAGACTTCCGACATCTGACCTCTGGATCTTACCTGCCCCCCTCCCCAACCAACGAAAACGGTGCCCAGAACATGGGATGGGCATAGGCGTAGACCGCCTGGTTGGTTTTGGATCCCGATAGACGCCCTTATCCAGTAAATTCAGCACGCTCTTTTGCAAGGCCACCGCCCGGGAAAGGGTTGGATCGGCTTCCTGCTGGCGAAACAGTTCCGTGGTGAGCAATTTCGCCGAAGCACTTTCCACCGGCCAGTTGCTGACCAATAGTGCCCTGGTGCCGGCATAGAAGAACGCCTGGCCCAATCCGGAGACCGCCTCGCTGCCGGCGCCCTGGCCGGCGGCCGTGTTGCAGGCCGACAGGACCACCCAGTCTGCATTAAAGCGCAACCCCATGATCTCATCCATGGTCAAAATACCGTCGTTGTCGCTATCGCCCGTCACCGTTGGAGAGGAGAGGGCCAGGGCCGGCTGCCGCAGTCCATCGAGATCACCCGGCACAAGGCCGTGGGTGGCGAATACCAGGACCCGGCGATCGGATAGGTCCGTCTTTTTCACGGCCATTTCACTGGCAGACTGCCCCAGGAACACATCTTGAACCATATCCGCATTCAAAGCCCGGGCAATGGAAAGAACCTCTTCGCGGGTGTCCGGCAGGGGCTTGAGCATCTCCAGGGTGTCAGAGGTCAGCTGGCCTTGATCCAGGGATGCTTCTTTTGTGATGCGGATGGCGCGGGTCGATATCTTTCCCGCGTGTGCCCGATTCTCTGCCAGAGCCGCCGCCTGGTGTTGATTGAAGATCGGGTCGCCGAAGCCTGCAAAGGATCGGCGCTTGGGGTCTGATTCAGGGAGTTGCCGCATTGTCAACAGTGACCCCGATGACGGCAGCACGTTGATACTGTAGTCGCGTATTAGCCAGGGAACCTTGCGGTAACCGGTCAAAGGCACTTGCCCAGTGGATTTGCGGATGTTGTTGGCGGTTACCAGCAGACCAAAAGGCAGGTGACCCAATGGCCCATGAGGTACGATGATCAGGTTTTTTGCATCTTTCCAGGCGGAATGTACCGGTACCAGCAGGCCCTGGTATAATTGTCGGGCAGCCGGCAGATCGAAGCGTGGGAGGTCACTCAATTGGCGACCTTTGGGCGTCAGGCTCTTGCGGATCGATTGAACCCTTTGGCTGATGTCGGTACTGCTCAACTTCAGCATCGCAAACCCGGAGGGGCCTTGTCCGGCAACCGACCAGACGAAGGAGTTTTCATGACCGATATAAAAGGCCAAAAGGGCTTCGTCCGGCTTGAGGACGGCTTTGATCTCAGCCAGTTTTTTGGGTCGCGGCCGGGTAAGCTCGGCGTAAGCCGGAAAGCCCTTTTCGATTTCATCCAACAGAACGCCCCGGGCCGCCTTGAGCTGCTGGATCTCTGCATCCAGACTTTCAGCCCGTTTACCGCCCCCATCTGTTTGTGATTTTGCATTCAGCAATACCGCGCTTAACGCGGTAATTTTCTTGTCGGCATCCTGCACCCGACGGACCAGACCGGCCAGGCGGTCGTCCCGGGCCGCCACCCGTAAGCTGCTGGCGATAACTGCCTGCTGGACCGCCTGCCCGCGGATGGTATCAGCCAAGGGGAACGTCGTGGCTGCTGCTTGTTCACCCCCTCCCCGGGTCGTATAAATATACGCCAGGTAGGCTTCGGCAATCCGCGCCAGACGACGGTTGAATGCCACCCGGGTATTGGACTGGCCTGCTGATTCGCGTTGATAAGCCACTAAAATGGGTAAGGCCTGCTTGAAATTGCGGCCGGCCTGGTCCAATTTTGAAAGCCGGAATTGGGCCACGGCCAAAAGTCCCCTTACTTCCGCTGTTTTGTGGTGACTACTCCCGAATTGTCCTGCGGTCGCCTTCAAAGACTTGGCCAACTTGGTTTCAGCTGCACGGTATTGACGGTTGGCCAGCAGGGCGTAAGCCCAATCCGGATCGCCGGCGAAACGCACCTCGAAGATGCGGGGGGTATGGCGTAAGTTCTGCCTGATTTGCTCGAACTGTTCCAACGCCGCCGCCGGTTGGTCCTGGGCAATAAGAACGCGGGCCAGGTTCTGATAGGCAATATTCAGATCGAGGAGCGAGCATTTGTCGCGATAAAACCGGTAGCCGCCGATGGCTGCCTTGATCATGGTGGCGGCGTCCTCATAGCGCCCCTGCTGGTAATATACCCGTCCCAGGTTGACCATCCCCCTGAGTCGGGCGTTTATTCCGGCTGCATCAAAACCGACCCGCTTTAACGATCTGCGCAGCACGAGCTCGGCTTCCACCGGACGACCCTGCATCAGCAAAACCTCTCCGAAATCGGGCATAAACTGGGTTACGGTATCGTAAAATATTTTGTGTCCGGTTAACTCGCGTCCCTTTTCGCTCAGCTTCATGGCCTTGCGGTAGTGGTGTTCTGCTTTGTTGTACTTGCCGCGGATGCGATTCATCGTGGCCTGTCCCACCTAGTAATTTACCTCCACCTGGTACTTTCCGGAAACAGTGCGATAAAATTGGGAGTTGCCGCCGCCCATACTGAAACGGGCGGCGGTAAAATCACCGATGGCCGCGTAACTGTTAGCCAGGTATGGACGGTAGCGCTCGTCTCCTTTCCCCTTATCCTCGGCCAGGGCTGCTTTAAGCAAGGTGATCGCATCTGCATACTCGCCGTTGTTCATGGCGGCCCTGCCTTTCATAAACAGACGGTCTGACAAGCAAAATTCATATCCCGAGATGTATCCCCCGCAGCCGTCTTTGATCTTTTTTATCTGCTTGTTGATATCCAGTTGCTCTGGTGGAGTGTCATTGCAGAATTCCTGCTCAAAACCCTCCAGGTATTTGGGATTGATTAAATCAATGACTCCGGCCCGCGGCGGTGGGGCGACCCCCTCCTGACCAACCGCACTGATTTTCTGGGCATCTGCCAGGGAAATTTCTGAGGTCGTCTTACAGCCGGCGATGTTTAATATCAGGAATATAAGAATTACAATAACAGTAAGTTGGCTATCTGACAGGCGTGAACGCTTGAACATCGGCACCTCCATTTTCCGGCGAAAAGCTGGTCGCGGCGAAACTGGACAACCCGTTACCGTTGCCTTGCTGGCGTTTTCGAAAGATGATCTGTTTGGTTGGGTTTTCTCTTAACCGAGTATCTAATGGCATCTTATATGTCAACCGGTGGCCGGCCACAAATCCTTTGAAACAGGGGGTGAAATGGTATAAGGGTGGGGCCTTGGGTCAGACTCTAAGCTCTTTTTATTGGAAGGAAAATCAAGCGTGGTCGCTCAGTTGAAAAAGCAGTGGTTCTTTATCGGCATTGCCGTCATGATCCTCATCGCGTTTACCCTGCCGGGGGTCGGACTGTTCATGCGGGCGTACAAGGTCCTGAACGTCGGGATCTTCCTGGCCTTTTTCATCACCGGCCTGACCCTGGAAACATCGAGCCTGCTGGAGCAGCTGAAAAACGTCAAGGTGTTGACCGCCGCCCTGCTGTCATCGCTGTTTATTTTCCCCGGCCTGGCTTACTTTCTGGCGCAGCTGGCTTTCAACCCCTGGCCAGATTTCTCCATCGGGGCCCTGATTATCGGTGTAGCTCCGGTAACGGTCGCCTCAGGGACGGTGATGACGGCCATTGCCCTGGGCAATGTGCCCCTGAGCCTGTTTATCTGCGTGCTGTGCAATTTCATGTCGATCCTGACCATTCCCTTTGTGCTGAACCTGTTTCTGCAATTCGGAGATACGGTCATCGAACTACCGGTCCTGCAGATGCTCACCGGGCTGACAATCAAGGTACTCACCCCCACCCTGATCGGCCAGATCCTGCGCCCGAAACTCAAAGAGATCATCGCACCCTACGGCAAGTCGTTTTCGATCTTCAACCAGGCCATCGTCCTGCTGATCATCCTCAACGCCGTGTCCAGTTCCACCGGGAAAATACTCGAGGTCGGGCCGGTCCTGACCCTGGTGTTCGGCTTCATGATCGGGCTGCACATCCTGATCCTGGCCATGAACTTCGGGATTTCAAAACTGCTGAAACTGGACCGCCCTTCAACCTCGGCGTTCACCATCCACACCTCCCAGAAAACCCTGACGATCTCCTACCTGGTCTGGGCCGGCTATTTTGCCGTAGCCTATCCCATGGCCCTGATACCGGCCATCTGCTATCATTTAACCCAGATGATTATGGATACGCTTGTGGCGCACCGGTTTCGGAGGAAGGCGGAGGCCGAAAACATAGAAGTCGGACGTCGGAGATCAGATGCCGGATAAGGGCTGGATTAAGATTTTTCTGACACCAGAGTTCCGACTTCGGACCTCAGGGTTCTAATTTCTACCTTATTCCTTAGACCTTCTACCTTAAACCTGATTAAAAGCGGTCCCCGGTCTAAAGAATGCCGTTGGTGGTCACCACCTAGATTGATTCAAGATTGTATTCCCGACTCCCCAACCCAATCTCTTCCGCATACTCCAGTTGGTAAGCCCAATCCACTTTTTCATAGATCGCCCGGAATTTGTCCCCGCCCGGCTCGGTATTCTTTTTCAGACAGGAGCCCGGCAGGCCGTGCTCATTGTTGACTAGGTCCATGGAGGCCTGATCGATGGCCACCGGGTCTGTGGAGGCCAGAATCCCGATATCACGCACTATCGGCGCATCGTTGAAAGGATAGCAGTCGCAGGCCGGCGAGACGTCGGTGATGAAATTGATGTTGAGCAACTTGCCCGGTTTGTTCTGCAGCACACCGACGGTATATTCCATCATATTCTCCAGAAAGACCGGGATGGACTGGTTCCACTGAATCTGGATGGCTTCGTTGGGGCAGATCAGGATGCATTCGCCGCAGCCGATGCACTTTTCGGGATCGATTTGGGCTTTTTCAGCCACCATGGAAATAGCGGTTTGAGAGCAGTGAGGCAGGCATTCTTCACAGGCCACACAGCGCTTGCGCTTGACCTTGGGGCTGACCGTCGAGTGCTGGGCCAGTTTGCCCTTTCTTGATGCGCACCCCATACCGAGATTCTTCAAGGCGCCCCCGAACCCGGAGAGTTCATGCCCCTTGAAGTGGGCCACGGAGACGAGGGCATCCGCTTCGACAATCTCCTTGCCAATGTACACATCCTTGAAATTCTTGAGGCCTACCTTTACAGCGGTCTCCGATTTACCACGCAGGCCATCGGCGATAACCAGCGGGGCATCCACCACTGAATAGGAAAATCCGTTCTGGATGGCGGTTTTCAGGTGATTCGGGGCGTCGCTGCGCGTCCCCGAGTAGAGGGTATTGGCATCGGTTAAAAACGGCTGTCCGCCTTCCGCAGCAATGGTTTCTACTATTTTTCTCAAAAATACCGGACGGATAAAGGCAGTATTGCCAAGTTCACCGAAATGGAGTTTAACCGCCACCAGTTCCCGGTTCCCAGCGACATTCATCAAACCCGCCCGCGTCATGAGCCGGCCCAGCCGGGTTACCAGGTTTTCCTTAAATGAGGCTCTCAGATCTGAAAAGTAAACGGTACTGGACATCGTATCCCCCTTGAAATTTGTAGGCTGACTATGTAGTGGTCCAGTAAAAACGGACACGGTTTTAAGCAGCATTGTTTAATTGTTCTTTTTCATAATTAATCGGGCTGAGATATCCCAGCGTCGAATGTAGCCGCATCGCATTGTAGAAGCCGATGTAG
>Ga0209783_1000087_pt1 | contig 42871 bp, 38 predicted proteins | sample WorMetfiPIANOSA1_FD_187395 | JGI IMG/M metagenome (GOLD analysis project Ga0209783, IMG submission 187395) | Marine gutless worms symbiont microbial communities from Max Planck institute for Marine Microbiology, Germany - Olavius filocauda... | ecosystem: Host-associated > Annelida > Digestive... | reverse complement strand
GGGGGGGGGGGGGGGGGGGGGGGTCGGCGGCGCGCGCGCAGGAGACGGTCATTTCGGATTTCCACGGGGTCTGGGTCGGCGACGCCGTTTCGCGCAATCTGAAGACCGGTAAGGAAGAACACCGCGACATCACCACCGAGTTCAGCAAACACCGCCGCGGCGGGTTCCAGGTGGAAAGGGTCGCCGTGATCCTGGTGGATGGCCAGCGGGCGGTCCCCGGCGTCAAGCGGCGTGTGACCGAGCAAATCTTCAGGCCGGCCGAAGACGGCACGTTCTACGTGGAAATCCCCAAGCCCAACCCGTTCAAGGAAGCCGAGGAAATGCGCGCGATCGACGGCGACGCGGTGCGCTGGGCCAGCCTGGACGGCAATCACCTGCTGATCTATTCGTTCGCGGTCCTGGATGACGGCCGGGTCGAACTCCAGGCGCTGGACACTGCCATCGATGGCGACCGGCTGGAGATCAGGTTTCAACGGGTCATGGATGGCGAGGTCGTCATCGACCTGCAGGGAACCGCGGTCAGGGTGGAGTGAGTTTGTTTCCTTCTCCCCCGAGGGGAGAAGGTGGTCCGAAGGGCCGGATGAGGGGGATCCGGTGTCGGACGTCGGTAACACCCTCACCCCAACCCCTCTCCCTCCAGGGAGAGGGGCTTTGCTTTGCACTTACCGCGCCGTCCAGCCGCCGTCGACGGGCAGGGTGTGGCCGGTGATCATGGCCGCCGCGTCGCTGGCCAGGAACAGGATCGCCGCCGCAACCTCCTCCGGCTCGACCAGCCTGCCCAGCGGCGTGTTGGCGACGATCTCTTCGGCCATGCCCGGCTCCTTCAAGAGGCCCTCGGTCAGCGGCGTCGCGGCGAATGTCGGGGCGACGGCGTTGACCCGGACGCCCCGGTCCGCCCAGTCCAGCGCCAGCGCCCGCGTCATGTTGACGATGCCGCCCTTGGTCGCCTGGTAGGCGGGGTTGGGATAGAGGCCGCCGCCCACCAGTCCCATGATCGATGCGACATTGACGATGGCGCCCTTGCCCTGGGCCAGCATCGCCCGGCCGACCTCGCGCGCGCACAGGAAGCTGCCGGTCAGGTTGACCTGCAGCACCGCCTCCCAGGTTTCCGTGGGCATCTGTTCGGCGGGCATCCGCGCGCCGCGGCCTGCATTGTTGACCAGCACGTCGATCCGGCCGAGGTCGTCCAGCACGTGTCGCACGGAGCTGACGACGGCGTCCTCCTCGGCGACGTCCAGCGTCCGGCTGAGCGCCGGGACGCCCGTCCGGCCGATCTCCTCGGCGACGGACTGGGCGGCACCGTCGTCGCGGTCGGTCACGACCACCGTGGCGCCCGCGGCCGCGAAGCACAGGGCCGTGGCCCGGCCGATGCCGCTGCCGGCGCCGGTGATCAGCGCCACGCGGTTGTCCAGCCGGAAGAGGGAAGCGGGGTCTGACATGTCGGGACCGTTTGTCGCTGGGACCGGCGGCCAAGGTTATCGAAGTGGGGAGTCGGAGACAAACTTTGTGCCGGTTGCAGCCATGCGCTTCGAGACGCACCCTTCGGGTGCCCCTCAGCGTGAGGCAATGCCGAATCTGCCGGTCCCGACCACCCTCATGCTGAGGAGGCGCGCGTAAGCGCGCCGTCTCGAAGCACGTGGCGGCCGTGCACTCTCACTCGAGGATCTCGGCGGTCTCCATCAGGGCGATGGTCTGCTCCAGATCGACGATGCCGGCGTCGGAACCGAGGCCGGTCGCAACCAGGCCGGAGGCCGCGGTGCCGAGCTGGCAGGCGGCTTCGGCCTCCCAGCCCTGAGCCAGGCCCGCGATGAACCCGGCACAATAGGCGTCGCCGCAGCCAGTGGTGTCGACAACGTCGATCCGGAAGGCGGGGATGCGTTGATGCTGCGCAGTGCTTGCCAGGTACGACCCCCGTGCGCCCCACTTGAAGATGCAGGTCGTCGCGCCCCGTTCGAGAAAGAAATCGGCGATTTCGGCGGGCTCGTGCCGGCCCGACAGGATTACTGCCTCTTCCATCGACGGCATGAAATAATCCACGTGCGGCAGGCACGGTTCGACCAGCGCCAGGGTGCGGTCGCTCGGAGCGATCAGGTCGAAAGTGGTCACGCAGCCGCGCGCCTTCGCGGCCTCCAGCAGGGCCGCGGTGGGCGGGCCGTCCATGGCGTTCAACAGCCCGGTCCCGCCCAAATGCACGAACCGCGCGTCGCAGACAGCGTCGTAGTCGGACGGACCCAAAGTCAGGTTGTCGGACGCGCCGCGCACATGCAGCGCCGGCCGGTCGCCGTTGGGGCGCACGTTCAGGATGGTCGCCGACGTGGGCACGCCCTCGATGCGCTGCATGGCGTCCACGTCGATGCCGTAGCGGCGGTAGGTGTCGATGACGAAATCGCCCTTCTCGTCGGCGCCAACCGCGCTCACCGCCCGCGACTTCAGTCCCAGCTTGGCGCAGTCGATGACCGTGCCGGCGGCGGTGCCGGCCACCGTCAGGCGGATCTCGTCGATGAAGTCCACGCCGCCGCCGGGCGGGATCCGCTCGACCGGCCGGCGCAGGATGTCCAGGATCGTCAGGCCGACACAGGCAACGTCGAATGCCATGGTTCAGCGCCTCAGGAAGATCGCGTAGAGCTCGGCCGATCCGATCGCGAGCCCGATCACGACGACAAGAATCGTCAATACGACGACGGCGGCGGTGACGACGCTTTTCAACGGCCGCCCCGGCTGGCACAACGGCACCAGATTGAAAGCCAGGCCGCCAAGCACCACCAGGATCGCGCCAACGCCGAACAGCGTCAGCGAGAACGGCTGGAAGATCAGCACCAGCGACAGGATGCACAGGCCGAGAATGGCGTTCCTGATCGCCGACGCCTGGCGCGGGGTCATGCCGCCCGTCGAATCCGTCCCGTTCATTGCGCAATCCTGTTGGAGAATTCGTCGAAGACATGGGTCTGGCCCGCCCGGAACCGGACATGCAGCCGTTCGCCCTGTGCGACCCGGACCGACCGGTCCACGACCACCCGCAGATCGTGCCCGCCCTCCACCAGATGCAACAGGTTCTCCGCGCCCATCGGCTCGATCAGGTCGACCGCGGCCGACAGGCTGTCCGGCGCGGGTTCCGACGCCAGCTCCATGCCCCGCGGCCGGACGCCCAGCGTGACGCTGCTGTCGGGCGCGATCTGTGCGACGCCGGCCGGCACCGCCAGCGCAAGTTCCTGATCGACGGTGCTGAAGCGCGCCGACCCGTCGCCCCCGCTCAACAGCGTCGCCGGCAGCAGGTTCATTTGCGGCGTGCCGATGAAGCCTGCCACGAACAGGTTCGACGGGCGGGCGAAGATCTCGTGCGGCGAGGCCACCTGCTCGATCACGCCACCCCGCATCACGGCGATGCGGTCGGCCATGGTCAAGGCCTCCAGCTGGTCGTGGGTGACGATGACGGTCGCCTTGTTCAGACCAGACAGCACCACCTTGATCTGGCCGCGCATGGTTTCGCGCAACTGCACGTCCAGCCTGCTGAGCGGTTCGTCGAACAGGAAGCAGTTCGGGTCGCGAATGATCGCCCGGCCGACCGAGACGCGCTGTTTCTCGCCTTCGGCCAGCGCGCCGGGCATCCGGTCGAGGATGCCGGCAAGGTCCAGAACCTCGGCAACGTGGCGGACGCGCCGGTCGATCTCGGCCTGGTCCGGATGTTCCGCATGCAGCGGATAGGCGAGATTTTCGGCCACGGTCAGGCTGGGGTAAAGCGCGTAGAACTGGAACGCCATGGCGACGTTGCGCTGGGACGCCGTCAGCGCATTGACGCGCCGGCCGGCCAATATCACGTCGCCGCCGGTTGCCGTTTCCAGACCGGCGACCATGCGCAGCGTCGTCGTCTTGCCGCAGCCCGACGGGCCCAGAAGACACAGCACCTCGCCGGCTCCGACCGACAGATCGATGCGGTTGACCGCGATCAGGTCGCCGAAGCGTTTGGTGAGTTGCTTGAGTTCGATCGTCGACACGTGCCCGCCCCTACCGCTTGATGGTGCCGAAGGTGACGCCGCGCAGAAGATGTTTCTGCAGCACGAACACGACGATGAAGACCGGGATCAGGAACAGGGTCTCGATCGCCGCCAGCAGCCCCCAGCGCACGCCGATATCGCCGCCGATGGTCTGCGCCATGGCAACCGGGACGGTGCGGGTGTCTCTGCCGGTCAACAACAGGGCAAAGATGAACTCGTTCCACGTGAGGATCAGGCCGAACACGGCGGTTGCCGCCAGCCCGGCAATTACCTGGGGCATGCAAATGCGGAAAAACACGCGCCGCTCGTTGCTGCCGTCCAGGCGTGCGGCGTCCTCGACCTCCGGCGACAGTTCGTCGAAGAAACTCTTCATCATCCAGATCGTGAAGGGCAGGTTGAAGGCCGTGTACAAGAGGATGATGCCGGTATAGGTCCCGCTGAGGCCCGCGATCCGGAACATGATGAAGATCGGAATGATCACGATGATCGGCGGCAACATGCGGGTCGTCAGGATGATGAACAGATAGGTATCGTTTCCCTTCAGCGGGTAACGCGAGAACCCGTAGGACGCCATCGTGCCGATCACCAGGGCGAACAGGACGCTTGATCCGGCAATGAAGATGGAGTTGAAGAAGAACCGGTCGAAATAGGTATCGACCGCCGCCTGGCCCTTGATATAGGCGCGCGAGAAGACGTTGTAGAAGTTCTCCAGCGTGGGTTCGAAGAAAATCTTCGGCGGCACGGCCAGGATGTCGGCGCTGGTCTTAAACGCGGTCAGGATGATCCACAGGACCGGGAAGAAATAGATGAAACTGATGATGCCGGCGAATGCGGCCCAACCCCAGCCTGCCTTGCCGATCTCGCGCCGTTCCGTCCCCAGGCCATGGCTCAGGCCTCCTGGCTGCGCTGGCGCGCGAAATAGAGATAGAGGTTGGTCAGCACGATGACGATAAACAACAGGATATAGGCCAGCGCCGAGGACTGGCTGGTCCGGAAATACTGGAACGACAGCCGGTAGACATAGACGGCGATGGTTTCGGTCGAATTGCCCGGGTCGCCGTCGGTGATCAGGAAGACCACGTCGAACAGTTTGAAGGCCTCGATCGTCCGGAACAGCAGGGCCAGCAGTAGGAGGCTGCGAATGTATGGGAACGTGATCGTGCGGAACCGCCGCCACCAGGACGCCCGGTCGATCTCCGCCGCCTCGTAGAGATATTTCGGGACGCTGACCAGTCCGGCCAGCACCAGCAGCATGACGAACGGCGCCCATATCCAGGCGTCGGCGAAGACGATGCCGGCGATCGCGCCCGTTGTGTTCTTCAAAAAGATGAAGGGCTCGCCGGTGAAGTATCGCACCGCCTGGCTCAACAGGCCGAATGTGGGCTCGTAATAGAAGCGGAAGAAGGCGCCGACCGCGACGAAACTCAGCATCATCGGTGTCAGCACGAGCATGAGAAGAATGCGCCGCCCGGGAAACTCCTTCTCGAACAACAGCGCCAGCAGGAACCCGATCACCATCTGCAGGGACACTGTCAGCAGCACCAAGAGGGCGGTGGTCTGCAACCGGTCCCAGACATTGGGGTCGGTCAGGACCTTCTCGTAGTTGGCAAACCCGGCGAACTTCGGCGGTGCGAGGCGGTTCACGCGGAACCGGAAGAAACTGAGCCCGAACGACCACATCAACGGGAAGATGTTCATCACGAACAAGAGCGCGATGGCCGGCGCCACCAACAACGGTCCGGGGCGGCGTCCCCAGGCATTCATGACGACGCTGATCGCCACACCCCCCACGGCAACCAGGCAGACCCAGTAGGCCACGTCCAGCGGCAACAGCCAGATCGATCCCGGCACCAGCACCACGGCGATCAACAGCGCCAGGCGCCAGTTCCCCGGTGTGGGTGCGAAGAACCCTGGCGCGTGGCCGGTGGTTTCACTTATCGCGGTCATTGCCCTCAATCACGTTGCGCGATAGCGGAAGAAAGGCGACCGGGACGACGGGACACGCCGTCCCGGCCAAGGCTCTCCAGGCCTCGGGCGGCCAGCCGCCCGAGGCTTGCACCTGCGTCTGTCGATCAGTCGTCGATCCGACCGGATTCGCGCAGCAGCTCATCCTGGAAGGTGGCGATGTTGTCCAGCGTGTCCTTCGCGGACTGCTGGCCGGTGATCGCCTTGTCGAACTCCTCCTGCTGCTGGATCAACAGCTCCATGAACTCCGGCACGTGCCACACGTCCTTCTGCCATTCCAGGCTGGGACCGAAGGCATGGTTCCAGGGCCGGTACTCCAGGTATTCCGGCGAGGAGTAGACGGACTTGATGCCGCCGAGGAGTAGACGGACTTGATGCCGCTCTGCCCACCCGCGGCTGCGAACTTCTTCTGGATGTCCTCGGACAGCCACCATTTGACGAAATCGATCGCCTCGCGCTCGATTTCCGGCGTGTTCCAGGTCATCAGAACGAAGGGCTGGCCGCCGATGTTGGCGGTCCGGTCGATCGTGCCGTCGCCCTTCTTCAGGCCCGGCGCCTTGGCGAAGTTCACCTTGTCGGAGACCTTGGACGTCTCTGGCGAGATCGCCGATTCGCCGAAGCCGATCCACTGGATGATCCAGGCCACCTTGCCTTCACGGAACAGCTCGTCGACCTTGAAGATGTCCATCGAGCCGGTCTGCACGACGGGCGGCATGTACTGCAGAAGCGACAGGTAATGCTGGAACGCCTTGACCGCCTCCGGCGAGTTCACGACGCCGATGGCCTTGCCATCGGGCTCCTTGGTCTCGTCCCAGATGTCGGCGCCATGCTGCCAGATGAAGGCGTTGATCTGCATGGTCGAGAAGTCGTAGCCCTTGCCGGCCTGGTAGGCGATGCCGAAGAAATCGTCCGTCAGCGGCTGGCCCATCAGGTTGTCGCCGGGTTTGCGGCGGAAAAACTCGCCGAAGTCGCCAACCATGTCCCAGTCCACGTTGTTCATTTCTTCGGGCTTGCATGGCAAGTCGTAGCCGTACTGCGCCTTGAACGCCGCGCTTTCGCCCGTGTCGCAGAACACGTCCTCGCGGTAATAGGTGACCAGAACGTCCGGCATCTGTGGGAAGCCGTAGTAATTGTCGGACTTGTGCGGATAGGTCGAATAGGCGGCGACCAGGTTCTCGTTCAGCGCCGCAAACGTGGCCTGGAGTTCCGGATCGGCGTCGATGATGCCGTTCAGCTTCTTGTAATAGCCGCCCTCGATGAACATGCCGAGCCACTGGCTGTCGGAGACCGCCATGTTGTACACCTGCTCGCCGGAGGTCAGCGAGGCGCTCAAGCGGGTCTGAAAGTCCGGCCATGGAATGAAATCGGGCTCCAGCACGACGTTGTTGCCGCTGGGCGCCTTGTAGTGCTCGTCGGCGAGCTGCTTCATGATGCGCGTCGGCGGCCAATCCGGCACCGCCATGCGCAGGGTAATGTCATCTGCTGCGGCCGTCGTCGCCCCGGCAAGGCCGGCCACCGCCAGCGCCACCGCGGACACCAGGCCGCCGGTCAATCCTATCGTTCTCTTCATCGTCATTCTCCTCCCTTCAAGGTTTTGGCGCTTTGTCTCACTTGCGCCTTCCGCAAACTCATCGAATCGCCGTGCCGGTTTCCCGGCTGAACAGGTGCGTGTTCTCCACCGCGATCCTAACCGTCACGTCGTCGCCGACGGCGTAGCCGACCGCCTGCTCCTCGGGCAGAACCATCTTGAACCCGGTCTCGCCGGCATTCAGGTCCAAAACCGTGATGTCGCCCAATGGCTCGGTCAGGTGAACCTTCGCGTCGAATCGTGGGCCTTCCGCGTCGGTCCCCGCCGGTGCCACGTCCTGCGGGCGAAACCCGAACAACAGCTCGGTCTCGGACGGGAATGCGGCCAGTGCCGTCGACCAGGGGCCCTCGTCCAGGGCCGCAAAGGGTGTCTAGATGCGGCCGCCGTCGCCGCGGCTGACCGCCGGAACCAGGTTCATCGCCGGCGCGCCGACCAGGGTGCCGACGAAACTGTCGCCGGGCGCTTCGTAGAGGGCGTCGGGCGTTCCGGTCTGGACGATGCGGCCTTCGTGGATGATCGCGATGCGCTGTCCCATCGTCAGCGCCTCAAGCTGGTCCGGCGTCGCGTACAGCATGGTCATGTCCAGCTCGCGATGCAGGCGCTTGAACTCCGCTCGGGTGTCGTGCCGCAGCTTGGCGTCCAGGTTGGTCAGCGGCTCGTCCAACAGCAGCATCGCCGGCCGCCGGATCAAGGCCCGGCCGATCGCCACGCGCTGTTGCTCGCCGCCGCTCAAGGTCGTTGGTTTGCGGCCCAGGGTGTGCTCGATCTTGAGCATTTCCGCGGTTTCGCCGACCCGGCGGTTGATCTCCGCGGCATCCAGGCGCGCCTCCTTCAAGGGATAGGCGAGATTGTCGCGCGTGGTCAGGTGCGGATACAGCGCGAACGACTGGAAGATCATCGTAACGTCTCGCCCCTGGACCGGGCTGTGCGTCACGTCCCGGCCGGCGAAGGTGACCGTGCCCTCATCCGGCGTCTCCAGGCCGGCGATGGTGCGTAATGTCGTCGTCTTGCCGGCGGCGCTGGGACCCAGCAGCGCGAAGAATTCGCCCGATTGAACCTCCAGGCTGATGTTGCGCAGGGCCTCGATGGCGCCGAAACGCTTGGCCACACCTTGCATCTGCAACGCCGACATCTCAGTGCCTCCCCGGTGCGCTGCTGCTGGCCCGGACCACCAGTTTCCAGGGCAGCACGCAGTCGCGGGCATCGAGATTGTCGTTGGCCAGCCGGTCCAGCATCATCCGCATCGAGGTCTCGCCGATCTCGCGCCGCGGCTGGCGCACGGTCGTCAGCGGCGGGTCATAGCAGCCCGCGATCTGAAGATCGTCGAATCCCACGACGGAAACGTCGGCCGGGACCGTCCGTCCGTTTGCCTTCAGTTCTGCGATCGCGCCGATCGCCATCTCGTCGTTGGCGCAGAAGATCGCGGTCGGGCGCGGCGTGGTCTCCAGCAGACGCCGGACCGCCAGGCGGCCGGAGTCGATCGAAAAATCGCCATGCTGGACCAGGGCCGCCGACGACGCCAAACCGGCCTTGCTCAACGCCCGTTCGTACCCTTCCAGCCGCTCGGCGGTCAGGATGTTGCCGTCCGGTCCGGTGATGTGCGCGATGTGGCGATGGCCCAGTTCGGCCAGATGCGCCGTCGCCGCCTCCGCGGCGGCCACGTTGTCGATTCTGACCGTCGGGAAGTCGTGCCGGGGCAACCTTTCGCACAGCACCACCAGGGGCGGGGACGCCCGCCGGCCTGCCTCTTGCGATCCTTCCGCAAAATAGGGTGGCCGCCCGTTCAACAGCAGCATGCCGTCGGCCTGGTGGCCGCGCACATAGTCGGCGAAGGTGCGCTCCTTGGCGGGATCGTTGTTGGTGTCGACGATCAGCACGTTATAGCCGCTGGCCGATGCGACCGATTCGATTCCCGACAGGATCTCTGAAAAGAACGGATTGCCGATGTCGGGCACCAGCACCACGATCATCCGGGTTTCCATGCGGCGCAGGCTGCGCGCCATCGCGTTGCCCGCATAGCCGGTCTCCTCGACCGCTTTTTCCACCCGTTCGCGGGTCTGCCGGGAAACCACCCCGGGATTGTGCAGGGCGCGGCTAACCGTTGCGGTCGATACCCCCGCAATCCGTGCTACGTCCTGGATGGTGATCGGCGAACCCGCCATTTCCCCCTGTTGCCCTTTGTGCGGGCACGGCTTTCCCCGGTTCGTGTGCCCTTGTTTGTCGCTCTTCCGGTCCGGGCGCTTACGTTTAGTTCGTGTAATCCATTTCAAACGAAATGTAAAGCTTTACATTGGACCGTTACGCGACATATAATTTCAAAACTTGCATCCATGAAATCCGTTCCGTCACCGGCGGCCGTCGGCAAAGCCGACGCGCCGGGGGAAACGGCCAAAAAAACAGCAACTTCAGGGAGGACTACGCGATGGAAACGCTCAAGGGGCCTGCCATCTTCCTTGCCCAGTTCGCGGGCGACGAACCGCCCTTCGACAGCCTGCCGGCGATCGGCAAGTGGGTCGCGGACATGGGTTATGTGGGCGTGCAGATCCCGTCCTGGGACGGCCGGCTGTTCGATTTGGACAAGGCCGCGGAGAGCGATGCCTATGGCGACGAGGTCAAGGGCATCCTTGCCGACGTGGGCGTCGAAATCACGGAACTGTCCACCCATCTGCAGGGCCAGCTGGTTGCGGTGCACCCGGCCTATGACGAGGCGTTCGACGGTTTTGCGCCGCCATCCGTGCGCGGCAACCCGGGTGCGCGCCAGGAGTGGGCCGTGGATCAGCTGAAGAAGGCGGCCAAGGCGTCGCAGCGGTTGGGCCTGAACGCCCATGCCACCTTCTCGGGCGCGCTGGCCTGGCCCTATGTCTATCCCTGGCCGCAGCGTCCGCCGGGTCTGATCGAAACGGCGTTCGACGAGCTGGCCGCGCGCTGGCGCCCGATCCTGGACGCCTTTGACGAGGCCGGCGTCGACGTCTGCTATGAGGTTCACCCGGGAGAGGACCTGTTCGACGGCGCCACCGTCGAGATGTTCCTGGAACGCGTCGACGGGCACCCGCGCGCCAACATTCTTTACGATCCCAGCCATTTCGTGCTGATGCAGCTCGACTACCTGGAATACATCGACCTCTATCACGACCGGATCAAGATGTTCCACGTCAAGGATGCGGAGTTCAATCTGACCGGTCGGCAGGGCGTCTACAGCGGCTATCAGCCCTGGGTGGACCGCGCCGCGCGGTTCCGGTCGCTGGGCGACGGCCAGGTCGATTTCGTGTCGATCTTCTCAAAGCTGGCCGCATACGATTTCAGCGGCTGGGCCGTGCTGGAGTGGGAGTGCTGTCTGAAGCACCCCGAGGACGGTGCCCGCGAAGGGGCGGTCTTCATCAAGGATCACATCATACGGGTGACGGAGAAGGCGTTCGACGATTTTGCCGACGGCGGCACCGACATGGCCGCCAACCGGCGCATGCTGGGCATCGGGTAGGGAGACGGGCGATGCCGATCGATGCAGCGAAGGCAGCCGGCGGAACGCGGCGGCTGCGTCTGGGAATGGTTGGCGGCGGGCAGGGGGCCTTCATCGGCGCGGTGCACCGCCTGGCGGCAAGGATGGACGACCGCTACACCCTGGTGGCGGGTGCGCTGTCCTCCGATGCCGAGCGCAGTCGCGCGTCGGGCGCCGAACTGGGACTGGACCCGGACCGGATCTATGACGACTACGCGCAGATGGCCCAGGCGGAGGCAGAGCGGGAGGACGGCATCGACGTCGTCGCGATCGTCACGCCGAACCATATGCACCACGGCCCGGCCAAGGCGTTCCTGGAGTCGCGGATCCATGTGATCTGCGACAAGCCTCTGACCACGTCGCTGGCTGATGCGCTGGACCTGGTCGAGGCGGTTCGCAATTCCGGGCTGGTGTTCTGTCTGACCCACAACTATTCCGGTTACCCGATGGTGCGCCAGGCCAGGGCGATGGTGCGGGACGGCGAACTGGGCGAGATCCGGGTCGTCCAGGCCGAATATCCGCAGGACTGGCTGACGACCAAGCTGGAGGATACAGGCCAGAAGCAGGCCGACTGGCGCACCGATCCTGCCCGGTCGGGCGCGGGCGGCTGCATCGGCGACATCGGCACCCATGCCTTCCATCTGGCGGGCTTCATCACCGGGCTCAGGGCCCGGGAACTGTGCGCGGAACTTACCTCCTTCGTCGGCGGACGGCGCCTGGACGACAATGCCCAGATCCTGCTGCGATACGACAATGGCGCACGCGGCATGCTGTGGGCCAGCCAGGTGGCGCCGGGCAACGAGAACGGCCTGAAGATTCGGGTCTATGGCGACAAGGCGGGGCTGGAGTGGCACCAGGAGAACCCGAACCGGCTGGTCTTTACCCCGCTGGGGGAGACGCCGCGGCTGATCACCCGCGGTGGCGCGGGCGCGTCGGCGAACCGGGTGACGAGAATCCCGCCGGGCCATCCGGAAGGGTATCTGGAAGGATTCGCCAATATCTACAGCGATGCGGCCGAACTGATCGGCGCACGGCTGGAGGGCCGCGAGCCCGATCTCGAGGCGCTGTTGGTGCCCACCGTGGAAGACGGCGCGGTCGGCATGCGTTTCATCGAGGCGGCCGTCCAGTCCAGCGCCCAGGGCGGTGTTTGGACCGACGCGAACCTGGATGTCTGATCCGGCGTGAAACCGCCCCCGGCCGGCGTTGCGCCTCGGCGCGACATTGGCCGGGGGGGGGGGTGCTTCCTGCATACAATCGTAAGGATTTGTTTACCAATCGAAGCATACGCTAGTACACCTGAAAATCGCAGCAGGGGTGCGGCGCAAGGGATGAACAGCGAGCAGGCATACGACCTCCTGATCTTCGGCGGCCTGGCTATCCTATTCGCCTATATGGCAGTGCAGCGGCCGCACATGCCCCGGGGCAACCGACCCTACCATCTGATCATTGTCGGACTGTTCCTGCTGAGCTGCGGTGCATTGATCGACGTTCTGGACAATCTTCGGCCGCTGGACGCGGTCTATCCCGAAATCCGTGAGTTCGTGAAACAGGTCATGTGCTTCCTGATGGGCATATGCCTGACCGGCATGGGCCTTGCCCTGTGGATGCCCGCGATCGTGTCGCTGGGCGACGAAATGGACGAACGGGCATCGGCGCAACGCGCCTTGGAAGACGCCCGCGAACACCTCCTGTTTTCGCTTTCCCGGGCGGAGGAGGCGAGCCAGGCCAAATCCAACTTCCTGGCAACGATCAGCCACGAGCTGCGCACGCCGCTGAACGCGCTGGTGGGCTATGCCGAGGTGCTGGAGGCGGAAATGCTCGGCCCGATCGAACCCCGGCCTTATCGGGACTACGGCCGCAACATGTTGAAGTCGGCGCGGCACATGATGTCGCTGGTCAACGAGCTTCTGGACATGGAGCGGCTTCAAGCCGGCCAGCAGTCGCTGAACGAGAACGAGGTCGAGGTCGCCGCGCTGGTCCGCGACGCGTTGCAGATGCTGCAGCGCCGGGCCGAGCGGGCCGGCATCAACCTGACCGGCCATTGTTCGGACCCCGAGCTCAAGCTGCGGGGCGACCATCACAAGCTGCAGCAGATGCTGCTGAACCTGGTGGAGAATTCGATCAAGTTCGGCTTTCCAGACGGAATCGTGGCGATCGAGGCCGGGCAGCAGAGCGACGGCTCCATCGTGCTGTCGGTGGCGGACAACGGTCCCGGGATTCCGGAAGAGCGCCTGGAAAAGGTTCTGGAGCCCTTCATCAGCACCCATGACCCGATGATCAGCGATGGCGGCGGCCTGGGTCTTGGGCTGGCAATCACCAAGAAGCTGATCGAGGCGCGCGGCGGCAGGCTGGAACTGACCAGCAAGGCAGGCAACGGGACCGTGGTGACCCTGTTCTTCCCGGCGGGAAGAACCTTGTCGCCGGCAGGTCGGGTTGCGCAGCCGTGGGCGGCGGCCTAAGGCAGGGCGTCTTGCGACGGGAATTCCGCGTCAGACCGAACCGTGCGTGGCGGACGCCCGGACCGGGCGCCCCGAACCGGCACTCAGGCTTCCCGGTAGGCGTACCGGCCGACCGTCGGCTCGGCCTGCCACCAGGTGTCGAACAGGGTACCCATCGCCTGGGTAGAGCCGCATCGGGGGCAATGCGCCTCGCGAGTGCCGGAGGGAACGTCAAAGGTGTGGCCGCAGTCGCAGGACACCTCGAAACCGCCGTCTGACGCGGCATGCTCGTATCTGATTTCCATTCTTCGATCGTCTTTTTGGTTCGTTGCGCGGGGGCGCACAGGTGACCCATGCCGCGCAAATTGTCGCGCGGAATTCGCGCATGGCAGTCATGCACTGCCTGCACGGTGGGCTGTGCGCCGTTCCCCCGATTATCACGCAGGGTTCGTATAAGCCGTCTTAACGACGGTATAGAACTCCGCGGCATACCGGCCCTGTTCGCGCGGGCCGTAGGACGATCCCTTCCTGCCGCCGAATGGCACGTGGTAGTCGACGCCCGCGGTAGGCAGATTCACCATCACCATGCCGGCCTGGGAATGACGCTTGAAGTGGCTGGCGTGTTTCAGCGATCCGGTCGCGATTCCCGCCGACAGGCCGAAGGCCGTGTCATTCGCGGTGACCAGCGCTTCGTCGTAATCCTTGACCCGGACCACCGAGGCGACGGGGCCGAACACCTCCTCGCGGTTGATCCGCATGTCGTTGGTGGTCTCGGTGACCAGTGCCGGCGCGATGTAGAAGCCCTCGGTATCGCGGTTCAGCCGTTCGCCGCCGTGCACCACGTTGCCGCCTTCGTCCTTGGCGACCGACAGGTAGTCCAGATCCTGGTTGAGCTGAGATTCGTCGACCGCCGGCCCGATGTGCGTGCCCTCCTTCAGTGCGTTGTCGACCACCAGCGACTTCATGCGCGCCACCATGGCATCGACGAACCGGTCGTGGATCTTCTCCGTGACGATCAGGCGCGAGGACGCGGTGCAGCGCTGGCCGGTCGAAAAGAAGGCGCCGTTGACGGCGCATTCCACCGCCGTATCCAGATCGGCGTCGTCAAGCACCACGAACGGGTTCTTGCCGCCCATTTCCAGCTGGAACTTGGCCATCCGGCCGGCGCAGGCCGCGGCTACCTGGCGGCCGGTTTCGACCGATCCCGTGAAGGTCACGGCCGAGACGTCGGGATGGTTCAGGATGCACGCGCCGACGGTGCCGCCGCCCATCACCAGGTTGAAGACGCCTTCCGGCACGCCGGCGCGTTGAATGATGTCGGCCAGCGCCCAGGCGCAGCCCGGAACCAGGCTGGCCGGCTTGAAGACCACGGTGTTGCCGTAACACAGCGCCGGCGCGATCTTCCAGGCCGGGATCGCGATCGGGAAGTTCCACGGGGTGACGATGCCGACGACGCCGACCGGCTCGCGGGTGATTTCGACGTCCAGACCGGGCCGGACGCTGGGCAGCTTTTTCGCCGGCAAGCCGCAGGGCCTCGCCCGCGAAGAAATGAAAAATCTGCGCTGCCCGCACCGTTTCCCCGATGCCTTCAGGAAGGGTCTTGCCTTCCTCGCGCGCCAGCAGGGTGCCCAGTTCGCTCTTGCGGGCCAGGATCTCGTCGCCGACCGCCTTCAGCACGTCGTGGCGCTGTTGAATGCCGCTGTTCGCCCAGCCTGCCGATGCAGCATGCGCCGCCGCGATGGCGGTCTCGGTCTGTTCGGCGTCGGCCTGGGCGTACTCGCCGACCACGTCCGCGACGTCGGAAGGGTTGATGTTGGCGACGACGCCGGCGCCGTCGCTCCAGCTGCCGGCGATAAAGTTCTGGTGGACGGACATGTTTGCCTCTCGTTGCTTTGTCGTTTGCCTAGATCAGGCGCCGTTCGGTGAGATTGCGCATCAGGGCCCCGCTGCCGAAGGTCCAGGGCGCGATGCGGTCGCTGCGATTGACGCGGTTGATGAGCCGGCCCAGCCGATCGGACGCGATGGTGACGATGTCGCCCACCTTGTGGGTAAAGCCGCCACCGGGTTCGTCCCGGTCCTCGGTCGGCGCGAACATGGTCCCCAGGAACAGCATGAAGCCGTCGGGGTACTGATGGTTGGGCCCGATCGCCTGCCCCACCAGGTCCAGCGGGTCGCGGCTGATCATGGCCATGGAACTGCTGCCGTCCAGCCGGTAGCCGTCGGGTCCTTTGACGGTCATCTCCAGTTCGGCGCGGCGCACGTCGTCGATCGTGAAATGGTCGTCGAACAGCCTGATGAACGGGCCGATCGAACATGACGCGTTGTTGTCCTTGGCCTTGCCAAGCAAAAGGGCACTGCGACCTTCCAGGTCGCGCAGGTTCACGTCGTTGCCCAATGTCGCGCCGACCGTCACGCCCTGGGAATTGACCGCCAAGACGATTTCGGGCTCGGGGTTGTTCCAGCTCGAGATCGGGTGAATGCCGATCTCCGCCCCGGTGCCGACCGAAGACATCGGCTGGCACTTGGTGAAGATCTCCGCGTCCGGGCCAATGCCCACCTCCAGATACTGCGACCAGGCGCCCTGATCGATCAGCACCTGCTTGATCCGGTCGGCCTCGGGCGAGCCGGGCCGGATCTCGGCCAGATCGTCGCCGATGATCGCTGTGACCTGTCGGCGGGTTTCTTCCGCCCGCGACGCGTCGCCGCCGGCCTGTTCCTCGATCACCCGTTCCAGCATGCTGGACACGAAGGTGACGCCGCTGGCCTTGATCGCCTGCAGGTCGCAGGGCGCCAGGAAATGCGCCCGCGCCGGATCCCGGACGTCCTCCGCGCTGTTCGCCAGAACCGGCTCCAGCTCGTCGATGATCGGGAAATGCTCCACATCGCCGACCAGTGCATCAAGGTTTGCGTGTTCCAGCAGCATCGCCATGGTCGGGCCGGCGTGGCTGAGATCGCGGACCAGCCCGTCGCGCACGACGCAAGGAGAAGGACCCGGATGCTGTCCCGGAATCCAGACGCGCCCGACCAGCAAGGCCTGGTCGGCGTCGTCGGGCAGGCTGTTCGCTGCCGTCAATCGATCTTGCATGCCTCTTCCCGTCCTGCGGTGGTTCGTTTCTTGTTCCGGCCTGCCTGCGGCCTTTATGTCTTGCAACCTATCACGGCCAAATCACCGGTGTCATTTGGCGACGCTGGTCGCGGCGCCGCTGGATTTGAGACGGGACCAAGGTTACCAATCGTGGGACTGTACCGGCTGGGTGTCAGACGTGCGAGATGACAAACGAGGGGTGATGGGATGGCTGACCGATTGACGGAGAAGGTCGCCTTGGTGACGGGGGCGGGTTCGATCGGCCCGGGCTGGGGCAACGGGAAGGCGACGGCCGCGCTGTTCGCCCGTGAAGGCGCCGCCGTCTTCGGCGTGGACATCAACGCCGACGCGGTTCAGGAGACCCAGGCGATCGTCGAACGGGAAGGCGGCACGATGGCCGCCCACACCGCCGACGTGGCCGATGCCGGGTCGGTCCGCGACATGGTCCGGGCATGCCTGGACCGGTTTGGGCGCATCGACGTGCTGGTCAACAACGTGGGCATCGTCGCGGTGGGTGGCCCGGTGGAGATGGACGAGTCCGCCTGGGACCGCAGCATGGACGTGAACCTGAAAAGCATGTTCCTGACCTGCAAGTATGCTTTGCCCGGCATGCAAGGCCAGGGAAGCGGCGCGATCGTCAACATCGCTTCCATCGCAGGCATCCGCTGGACCGGGGTTCCCTACAGCGCCTATTACGCCAGCAAGGGCGGCGTTCTGGCCTTCACCCGCGGCGTTGCGCTGCAATACGCGCGCGACGGCATCAGGGCCAATTCCGTGTTGCCGGGGCTGATGAACACGCCGATGGTGCACGAAGGGCTGACGTCGGCCTATGGCGACCAAGGCGACGTGGAAAACCTCATTCGGGTGCGCGACGCCCAGTGCCCCATGGGCCGCATGGGCGATGCATGGGATGTGGCCCACGCGGCTCTGTTCCTGGCCAGCGACGACGCCAAATATGTCACCGGCACCGAACTGGTGGTCGACGGTGGAATCACGGCCAAATTCGCCTGACTGCCTCCAGCGTTGCCGGCGCCCGACCCGTGGGTTTCCATTGCACTGATTGAACGGGACAAGCCGCATTGCCTTTCCCCGGTTCACGATTATTGTCTGGCAAACCGCCGGCAGGCCTTGGCGTGGCGTTTCGCCGGTTGGAGGAAGGACCTGGCCCGGTCCGTTTCTTGCTGGGCCGAGGACGAGGGATAGGATGCCATCGGAACCTGAAGCGGAACGTGGATTTCGATTGCTGCCGGAGACCGACGGCCGGTATGTGGCGGTCAAGGCCGTCGGCACGTTGAACGACGGCGATTACGAGATGGTCGTGCCGGTGCTGGTGAAGATGATCCGGCTGCACGGTCCGCTCCGGCTGTTCGTCGACTTGACGGAGTTCAGCGGCTGGACCTCGCACGCCCTGTGGGACGATTTCACCTTCGGCGTCCGCCACGCGCGGGACTTCGAACGGATTGCGCTGGTTGGCGACACCCCATGGGAGGCCCTGGTGGCGCGCATGGCGAATGCCCTGATGGACTGCGACGTGCGCCATTTCCCCGCCGCCGACCGGCAGATCGGCTGGGACTTCATTCTCGACCTGGACTGAGACGGGCGGAGCCCGCTCCGGGGCCGATCAGGCTGCCTGTTCCATCCCTAGAAACTCTTCCAGTCTTTCCTGCGCGTCGGCGTCGATTTCGAACTCCAAGCCCGCACCGTCGCCGTCCTGCCTGGCGACCTTGGCCCCGACAGCCTCGAATCCGGGGATCTCCAGGACGGCGCGATCGCCGCACGCCATATCCTGGACCCCACAGCATAGCGCGCCGCTGGCCGACAGCGAGCGGATTTCGCAGTCGTGCCATTCGTCGGCCACACGCAGGCGGGCCTTGGCGTAGACCGCTTCCCGGCCGTGCTGCCGGCGTTCGCCGGCCCTGTAGGCCTTCAGGATCTCGGACAAACGCGATTCCAGCCGGATGGCTTCCTCGGCGACGGCATCGACCATGCCGCGGGATTCGTCGGCCTGACGGTCCGAATCCCGACAGTGGGTGGAAACGTCGGCGATGCTGGTCGAGACATCCCCGACAACCTCCGACACGTGCTGTGCCTGGCGGGCGATTTCCACGATGGCGCCCTGCTGTTCGCTGATCGCCGAGGCGATTTTTGCAGAGATTGTGTTGATCTCCTGGCTGGTCTGGCCGATGCCGCCGATGGCATCGACGGCCTCGGACGTGGCCACCTGCATCGACTGGATCTGGACCGAGATCTGCTCGGTCGCCCGTGCCGTCTGGCTGGCCAGGGACTTGACCTCGCTGGCGACGACCGCGAAGCCCTTGCCGGCTTCGCCCGCCCGCGCGGCTTCGATGGTGGCGTTCAATGCCAGAAGGTTGGTCTGCTCGGCGATGTCGGAGATCATGCCGACGACCTGGCCGATCTGCTCGGCGGCTTCGGACAGGCTTTTGACGCTGGCGTTCGTCTGCTGCGTCTGATCGACGGCGCGCCGGGCGATGTCGGTGGCATGCCCCACGTCGCGTCGGATTCCGTCGCTGGTCTGGGACATCTGTTCCGCGGCCCCGGCGACGGCCTGGACGCTTTCCGACGCATCCTCGGCGGATGTTGAGACCGAGGCGCTCTGGCTCTTGACCTGGGACGAGGCCGCGCTCATGCCCGTGATCAGTTTGCTGAGGCCTTCGACGCGGGCCGTGACGCCGGCGACCGTCTCCTTTGCCTCGTTTTCAAGTTCGCTGCAGACGCGGCCCATTTCGTCCTGCAACTCATGCTGCCGCCGCCGCTCCTGCGCGGCCTGGTCGGCGCGCATGCGTTCCATTTCGATCAGGTTGGTCCGGAAGGCCGAAACCACGCCAGTCAGCGCGCCGATCTCGTCGTTGGCGGTTTTCGGCAGATCCACGTCCGTGTCGCCGTCCGACAGTTTCTGCAGTGCGGAGATTGCGCGTTTGAGGCGGGTGACGACGAAGTGTCCCATCAGCAGGCCCACGGCGATCGACCAGACCAGGCCGGCCGCGGCCACGCCCAGCATGACCATTTTCTGCCATTCGACCTGCTCCTCGGCCTCGAGCCGGAACATGAAGCCTTCGGCGGTCGCCAGTTCGACGACGTCCGCCAGACCGGTGGCGATCTCTTCGGTCAGGCCGGCATATTGCGTTTCGTCCACGCGGGTTCCGGCAAGAATGGAGTCGTTCTGCCCCACCCAGGCTTCGACCGTTGCGCGAAGATCGGCGATCATGGAGCGGGTTTCTTCGTCGCCGGCCCGTTCTTCGGCGACCTCCAGATCCTCCAGGATGCCCTCCTGTCGTTCCGCAAGCTGCGCCAGAAGGTCTTCGGCATCGGCACCCGCATTTTGCCGCAGGCGGGCGAACTCGGTCCTGGCCAAGGCAAACTGCGTCTCGGCGGACCGGGTGAAGTTGATGGCCATCAACGGCTTTTCGTACATGTCGATGGCGACTGCTCCGATCCCCGTGATCGCGGAGACCGCATACCCCCCCCCCCAGCAGCAGCGTCATCGCCGTGACGGCCAGCACCCCCATGAGGAATTTGACCCTGAGCGACACGATATGCCTCCCTTTTTTGTCATTGGGCTATTGCGCCTTGATGGTCAGTTTCATTTTCGGATGCAGGCCGCAGCGGACCTTGAAGGTGCCGGCCTTTTCGATGGTCAGTTCCGCGTCCTTGCCGGGATCTTGCATGCCGCTGTTGAACCGCAGTTTTGCGATGATGATGTTGTGCTTGACGGAGTCGTCGTTCCTGAACACCACGGCGTCGCCGACCGACACGCTGAGGACGTCCTCGGAGAACTTCTTTCCCGCCTGACCGATGACGTGATTGTTGCTGGCCAGGGCCACCGCGCCGCCCAGCGACATGACGCAGGCGGCGGTGACCAGGATCTTCTTACGGCTCATGACTTGTCGCTCCTCGCTCCCGATGAGGGCCTTGCCCTCCCGAAGTGCGGAGCCGTGGCGGCTTCGCCAGGCACCACACGGTTGAAACTTCCGAAACCTCAGGTTTCGGGACGACCATTGAGTACTAGGGCAACCACTATTCCGAGCATCGGCCGGGCCGGTAAATAATTTGCTAAATGCGCGGTATTCCGGCCCAAGTTGACGCGGGCCTCGCACGGTTGTGATGGCGGCGCACCTATTGCGGGTACGCCGCCCTGCCTGTTCGCTTTTGAGGCGGTTTTTCGCCCTAGATCGGAGGGCCGTCAGGTGCCGCGGTCCGATGGGGTCGTGTGGGCGGTTTCTTCGATCAGCCAGTCCACCACGTCCCGCAGCGCCTCCTCCTGGTCGGCGCCTGCCGCCAGCGCGGCGCTGTAAACATGCCTTTGCGTGTGGGAGCTGGTGCCCCGGCTGACGATTTCGCGGGCATGTTCGATTTCCGCGACACAGCCCAAGAGCTCGGCATCGTATCTGACCAGCTCGATCAGTTCCTCCAGCAGGGAGGCGAAGGGCACGGCAGCCCATTTGCCGAAATCCACCAGTTCGCCCTCGGTGCCGTAACGCTGGGCGCGCCAGCGGTTTTCTTCCATCAGCATCTGCGGGTACAGCCGCCAGCGCTGGTTGTCGCGGCGCAGGCGCAGCAGCGTGTGAAGGACCGACTGGTAGAGGGCGGCAATCGTGATGGCGTCGTCCAGCCGGGTGCACATGTCCGTGATGCGCATCTCAAGGGTAGGGAAGCGGACGCTGGGACGGATGTCCCACCAAAGCTTGGTTCCGTTGTCCAAGACGCCGACCGAAACCAGGTTCCTTACCAGCCGCTCGAACTCGCTGAAGCTGTCGAACTGCTCTGGCAGGCCGGTTCGCGGCAGGTTGTCGAAGACCGAAAGGCGATAACACATCAGTCCCGTCTCCTCCCCGCGCCAGAACGGCGAGGAAGTGCTGAGGGCCAGCAGGTGTGGCAGGAAATAGCGGACCTGGTTCATCAGGTCGATCCGGAGGTCGGCGTTTTCGATCCCGATATGGACATGCATGCCGCAGATCAGCGCGCGCCGACCGACGACCTCAAGCTCGTCCGCGATTTGCCGGTATCGGCCCCTTTCGGTGGCGCGCTGCGACTTCCAGCTCGCAAAGGGGTGGGTCGAGACTGCAATCGGGGCGAGCCCGAACGGGTCGGACAGTTCGACGATCTTCGCCCGCATGGCTGCAAGCTCGGACCGCGCCTCGTCCAGCCCGGCGCAGACACTGGTGCCCACTTCGATCTGTGACCGCAGCAGCTCGGGACTGACCCGGTTGCCAAGTGCGGCCTCGCAGGCCGCCATCAGCTTTTCCGGGATCTCCGTCACCAGATCGCGGGTCTGGCGATCGACCAGGAGGTATTCCTCCTCGATTCCGATCGTGCGCGCCGCCGTTTCCCGTGTCATCCGTTCAACCATGCCGCGTGTGGCAAACTCTGCGGGAATCCTTGCAGAGGTCGGTGCCGGTCACATCGACATAGATCAATCGGGGCCGGGCACGCGTTTCTGCTATTGATAGTCGATGAAGCTGTCGATGACAGCGCGGTCATAGCCGTCGCTGGCCTTGATAAGCTGGCGCGCATACGGGTTCTCGGCTTGCCGGGCGGCCAGCCGGTCGCCATCCAGGGCCTCGACGATGCGCCCGTGCTGCATGATCGCCACGCCCTGGCACATGTGCGCTACCACCGCCAGATCGTGGCTGACCATCAGGAACGTCAGGCCAAGCGCCCGCTGAAGGCGGTTGAGGAGGTTGAGGACTTCGGCCTGGATCGACACGTCCAGTGCAGAGGTCGGCTCGTCCAGCAACAGGACCTTTGGCTCCAGGATCAGCGCCCTGGCGATGGCGATCCGCTGGCGCTGCCCGCCGGAGAGCTGGTGCGAAAACCGGAACCGGAATTCAGGTCCCAGACCGACCTGTTCAAGCGCGTTCAGGACACGCCGGGTGACGTCTCCCAGTCCGTGGATCTGGACCGGCTCGGACAGGATGCGGTCGACGGTGTGACGGGGATGCAGCGAGCCGTAGGGATCCTGGAACACGAGCTGGACGGTCTTGAAGAACGCCAGATCCCGTTCTTTCGCCAGGGCCCTGCCGTCAACCGCCATGTGTCCGGTCCAGTGCTGGGCGAGACCGGTGAGGGCGCGCAGGACCGTCGTCTTTCCGGACCCGGACTCGCCCACCAGGCCGAACGACCGATGCCGTTCGACGGAAAACGAAACGCCGTTGACGGCTCGCACCCGGTCGGCGCCTTCGCCGAACGAGACCGAAAGATCCCGGACCTCGATCATCACCGTCATCTCATGCGTCCAGCCAAGCCGGGTCGCGGTCGAGGACCGGTAGGATCCGGTGGTGGTCGTCCAGGCGCGGCAGGCAGTTCATCAGCCCGCGGGTATAGGGGTGCTTTGCCGCGTCCAGATCCTTGGCCGCGACTTCCTCGACGATCCTTCCGGCATACATGACCAGCACACGGTCGCAGAACGTGGCCACCAGGGGCAGGTCGTGGCTGATGAAGATCAGTCCCATGCCGCGCTGCGTCACCAGGTCGTCCAGGATGGCCAGCACCTGGAGCTGCACCGTGACGTCCAAGGCCGACGTCGGCTCGTCGGCGATCAGGATGTCCGGATCGGGCGCCAGCATCATCGCAATCATGATGCGCTGGCCCATGCCGCCCGAAACCTCGTGCGGAAAGGCGCGCATCACGCGTTCGGGATTGCGTATCCGCACCGCATTCAGCATCTCCAGGGCCTGGACACGAGCGGTGGAAAGGCTGGTTCCCCCGTGCGCCTGAAAGGCCTCGACGATCTGGTCGCCGACGCGCATCACCGGGTTCAGGGAGAACTTGGGATCCTGCATGACCATCGAGATGCGCTTGCCGCGGATTGCGCGCATCTCCGCCGGCGATGCGCGGGTCAGGTCCTTGCCGGCGAAGGTGACCGCGTCGGCTTCGACGCGGCCCGGCGGCGGCGTCAGGCCCAGGATGGACCGCCCGGTCTGGGACTTGCCCGAACCCGACTCGCCCACGATGCCCAGCTTTTCCCGCCCCAGTGCGAAAGAGACGCAGCGCACCGCCTCAACCGGGCCCTTCCGGGTATCGAAGGTCACGCGCAGGTTGCGCACATCCAACAGGGGGCCTGCCGACATCGCTTAGTGTTCGCCTTTCGGGTCCAGCACATCGCGCAGGCCGTCTCCGATCAGGTTGAAGCCCAAGGAGACCACGAAGATCGCGATGCCGGGCATGGTCGCGACCCACCACTGGTCCAACAGGAACTGGCGCCCCGCCGAGATCATCGCGCCCCATTCGGGCGACGGCGGCTGGGCGCCCAGGCCGAGAAATCCGAGCCCGGCCGCGGTGAGGATAATCCCGGCCATGTCCAAGGTTACCCGCACGATCAGCGACGAGGTGCAAAGCGGCATGACATGACCTGTAATCAGTCGGAACCGCGAGGCGCCCTGCAGGCGGGCAGCGGCGATATAGTCGGCCTGGCGCACCACGATGGTTTCGGCCCGGGAGATCCGGGCGTAGGGCGGCCAGGCAGTCAGCGATATGGCCAGGATGGCGTTTTCGATCCCCGGTCCCAGCGCAGCGACGAAGGCAAGGGCCAGGATCAGCCGCGGAAACGCCAGGAAGATGTTGGTGATGCGCATCAGCACCGTGTCGATCCAGCCGCTGAAGAAGCCGGCGACCGTCCCGATCACGAGACCCACGGGCGCGGCCGTAATCGCGACCAGGACCACCACCATCAGCGTCAGTCGCGAGCCGTAGACAATCCGGCTGAAGACGTCGCGGCCCAAATGGTCGGTGCCCAGGAGATGGTCGCCGCCTGGCGCCTGCAGACGGGCATTGAGATCACCTTCGACCGGGCTGTATGGGGCGATCCAGGGGGCGAAGGCGGCAAGCACGACCAGAACCACGAGAATGACAAGGCCCAGCATCGCCAGGCGATTCCGGCGGAAGGCGAGCCAGGCCAGATAGGCCCGGCCCCAGCGTGCCTGGGCGCGGGATGCCGGCGTGTCAGACAACAGCCAGGCGCGCAGCCCGTTTGGTGTGGCGGAGGCGGCAGTCAGGTCGGGCGTGGTCATCGTGCCCGCGGATCCAGCAGACGATACAGAAGATCGGACAGCAGATTGAGACCGATGAAGACGGAACCGACGACAATGGTGCCGCCCAGAACCGCGTTCATGTCGGCGCTCAATAGAGAATTGGTGATGTAGAGCCCCAGCCCGGGCCAGGCGAAGACGATCTCGGTCAGAACGGACCCTTCCAGGAGATTGGCATAGGAGAGCGCGATCACCGTGACCAGCGGCACCATGACGTTGCCCAGCGCGTGGCGCCAGATCACCCGCGACTCCGACACCCCCTTGACCCGCGCCGTGATGACGTATTCCTGCTGCAACTGGTCCAGCATGAAAGACCGGGTCATGCGGCTGATATAGGCCAGCGAGTAATGGGCCAGGATCGAGGCAGGCAGGACGATGTGGCTGACCGCGTTCCAGAAGATCTCGGTCTCGCCGCGGATCAGCGAGTCGATCAGCATCAGTCCGGTCACGGGGTCGACCATGTCTTCGTAGAAGAAGTCCAACCGGCCCGGTCCCGACACCCACTCCAGCCGCGCATACAGCACCAGCAGCCCCATCAGGCCGAGCCAGAATACGGGCACCGAATAGCCGATCAGGCCGGTCACCCGGACCAGATGGTCCGGCCAGCGGTTGCGGTAGACTGCCGCCGCGACCCCGGCCGGAATGCCCAGCACGACACCGATCAGGGTGGCGACGGTCGCCAGTTCGATGGTCGCCGGAAAGACCCTGCGGATGTCGTCCAGCACCGGTTTGGCCGTCAGCACCGACATGCCGAAGTCGCCGTGCAGGACCTTCCAGATATAGATCAGGAACTGCTGCCACAGCGGCAGGTTCAGCCCCATTTCCTCGCGTACGCGCTCGACCACGTCCTGCGGCGCCCGGTCGCCAACCGCCGCCAGGACGGGGTCGATCGGCAGGACCCGGCCGATCAGAAAAGTGACCAGCAGAAGCCCTAGAAACGTGACCGCCACGGTCGCGGCCAGTTTCAGGATAACGCGTACCGGACGCGGCAGAAGGCGGGCCCATGCGGGCCCGCCTGTTTCTTCCGGGACGACCGTGTCGTGCATCGCCGCCCGATCAGTCCTTGGTCACCTTGGTATAGAAGTTGCTGTCGAACGACGGCCCCAGGATCAGTCCGTTGACGTTCTTGCGCAGTGCCGAGACCTCGATGTCCTGGAACATGATGACGAACGGCGAGCTCTGCTGATGCTGTTTCTGGATGTCCAGATACATGGTCGCGCGCTTGGCCGGATCGGATTCCAGAACCGCCGCATCGGCCATCTTGGTCATCTTCGGAATGTCCCAGGAGTTGCGCCAGGCCAGCGGCTTGGACTTGGCGTCGTCGGAATTGTCCGGGTTGCGCGCAAAGGTGTCGGCGTTGGTGTGCGGATCCTGATAGTCCTGTCCCCAGCGCCCGATATAGATGTCGTGGTTGCGGGCCCGGTACTTGGTCAGGGTCTGCTTGCCGTCGCCCGGGATGATCTCCAGCTTGACGCCGGCCTTGGCGAACGTCGCCTGGATCGACTGGGCGAGCGACGTGATCAGGGTCGTGTTGCGGGTGTCCATGCTCACCGTAAAACCATCGGGGACGCCCGCCTCCTTCAACAGGGCCTTCGCCTTGTCGATATCCAGCGTGAACGGCTTTTCCTCCATCGCGCCCAGGAAACCCTTCGGCAGGAAGGCCTGATGCACGGTGGCGCGACCGTTCAGGATGGTCCTGGCCATGGTGTCGTAGTCGATCAGGTATTTGAGCGCCTGACGGACCTTGGGCCGGGAGAGGTATTCGTTCTTTTGGGAGAGACCCAGGTAATAGATCGCACCTTTTTCCTTCGCCAAGGTCTTGACGTTCGGGTCGCCGGCGACCGCTGCGAGCTGGTCTGCTTCCAGGTTGCGGGCGATGTCGACATCGCCCTTCTGCAGCAACAGCTGCTGGGTCGCCGACTCGGGCACGTGGCGGATCAGGACCCGCTTCATGGCGGGCTTGTCGCCCCAGTAGCCTTCGTTTCGGTCCAGGCTGAGCGAGGTGTTCGCCTTCCAGCTGCGCAGCACGAACGGCCCCGACCCGGCATAGTTCGTGCGCAGCCAGGCATGGCCCAGATCGCCGTCCTTCTCGTGGCTGAGGACGGTCTTCTTGTCCACGACCGACCCGACGGTCGCCGTCAGGCAATAGAGGACGAAGGTGGGCGCGTAGGCTTTGTCGGTTTCAATCTCCAGCGTATAGGGGCCGGTTGCCCGGATCTTTCCCGCCACGTTGTCCGGCGTGAACCCGAACTGGGTCAGAATGAAAGCGGGGCTCTTGTCCAAGAGGATCACCCGGTGCAGCGAGAAGGCCGCATCTTCCGCTGTCAGGTCGTTGCCCGAGGCGAACTTGATCCCCTTGCGGATATTGAAGGTGAAGGTCTTGCCGTCCGGGCTGACGGTCCAATTCTCGGCGACGACGCCGTAGATGTCCGACACGTTCTCGGTGTCGTAGCCGATCAGCCGATCGTATGCGTTGGCCGCGTATTCCGCTGCGGTAAACTCGAACACTTCGGCAGGGTCCAGGGTGATGATGTCGTCGATCTGATAGGCCATGACCAGGGCGTCTTTCGGCGTGTCGGCATGTGCCGATGTCCCGAAAACCGACCCCGTCGCGACGACGGCTGCGAATGCAAGCGTGGTGGTGAAGCGTCTCATGGATGGCTCCCTTTCTGTCTTTTTGGACCTGCCCGGCGAGCGGTACCCAAGCAGCAGAGATGTTGCCCGTTTGCCAACGGGGCTCGATGGTGTCTTCCCCACCCGTAACGGTAGAGCAAGCAACGCTTTGGGCAAACCGGTTTCTTGAGGCAGGACGACGGTTTCAGGCCTTGTGACCGGGCGATTCCGCCGCCTCATCGCCGGAGCCAATCGTGGATATGTTCTTTTTTGTTCTATCACCGTGGCGCGCCGGCTTGCAGACGCCCGAATCGGGCGAAAGCAACCAACAATCAAGGCTTTGTGCCTAGATTCCCCCCATGGAGCGCGGTGAGTCCAATCGCTCGGGTCGTCGAAGGGGCGGCATCGGGAGCACACTCAGGAATGCCCTTATCGGCGTCTCGGCATTCTCGCTGTTGGCCGCGGTGGTCGGGTCGGGGGCGATGTGGGTGATCGACCGGGCGCAGGGCGAAATGATCGACCGGGGCGTCCCTGCGGTCATCGATGCGCAAAGCCTGGTCGAACACAGCTCGCGCATCATTGCCGCGCTGCCGGCTTTCGCCAAGGTTTCCAGCCATGCCGAGCTGATCCAGCACGAGCGTCGTCTGAACGAGGACGGACGCCGGATCAAGGCCCTGTTGCAGGAATTCGACAGGCGCGGGGTGGGGCGGGAAACGGTGCGTGCACTGCAATCCATCCTGGAGCATATGTCCAACAACCTGATCGAACAGGTCGCGTTGTTGAGCGGCCGCCTCCAGTTCACGCGCCGGCAGGCTGACGGCGCGGCCGCGGTGTTCGAGCATACCGACGCGATCGGCGAGGCGTTGCGGCCGGCCATCGAATCCCTGTCGCGACAGATGCAGGCCAACAGCGCGCGTCTGCGTGATCCGGCTCCGGGCGCCGCCGGTCCAGGCGCGTCGGTGAGGGACCTGAGCCAGGCGGTCGGACGGGACGTCCAGGAGCTTGAGCGGATGCTGGAGATCCGCTTTCGCGCGGAAGTAGCCCGTCGCACGGTGGAACAGCTTCTTCTGGAGACGGACTGGCGGAAAATCGAAGACCACCGGGCCGACTTCGACCGACACCTTGCGGCGTTGCGGCTGCGGACGGCGGCGCTGGAGGACGGAGTCCACCGCCACGGACTGTCGTTCAGGATCGATGCGCTTGCAAGGATCAGCGCGGCGCCCGAAGGCGTCTTTGCCCTGCGCAGCGGCTACCTAGATGTCAGCCACGGAATCGAGATTCTGAGTGCGGAAAACACATCGCTGTCGGTCGAGATCAACGATCTTGTCCGCGCGCTGGTTGAAGAGGCGCGGACCGCGATTCACCGGGCGGCGGGCGGAGCCCGCTTCACCGTGGAGGTCAGCCGCTATTCCCTGATCGCAATCGCGGTTCTGGCCTTCGCAGCCTCGATCCTGATCGTCTGGCGTTACGTTTCTCGAAACGTACTGCTCCGGCTGAACCGACTTTCCGAGCTGGTCCATCGGCTTGCGCATGGCGAACTGGACGTCGAAGTCAACGTCTCGGGATCGGACGAGCTGTCGGACATGGCTGAGGCCGTGCTGGTTTTCCGGGACAACGCGGAGCGTCTGCGCCAGCAGGAGGACGAGATCACCCTGCACGTGGAAAAGCTGGCCGCGTCGAACGCGGGTATGCAACGGGTGATGAAGGCCCTGCAGGAAAGCGAGGAGCGCTACGACCTGGCGGTCGAGGGCGCCAGTGTCGGGCTGTGGGACTGGAACACCCGCACCGGCGCGCTGTACTGGTCGCCGCGTTTCAAGGAGATCCTTGGCGTCAACGACGAAGTGATCGTCCCCAGTTTCGCCGAGTTCAAGGATCGCCTGCACCCCGATGACAAGGAGCGCGTACTGGCCGCAATTCGGGCTCATCTCAACGAGCGCGAGGCCTTCGTGATCGAGTATCGGATCCGCCAGGAGTCGGGGACCTTCATCTGGGTCTCGTCCCGGGGCCAGGCGTTGTGGGATGCAGACGGCCGGCCGACCAGGATGGCGGGCTCGATCGTCGATATCCAGGACCGCAAGCTGGACCAGATCGTCCGGTCCGAGTTTCACCGGCTGGCATCGACGAACTCGATGGGCCTGGAACAGAAGGTCCAGGAACTGCTGCGCCTGAGCCTTCACTATCTGGGCCTGTCGATCGGCCTGGTCGCGCGGATCGACGGAGACCGGTATCAGGTGATCTTTGCCGAAAGCCCTGACAACGTGATCGAGCCGGGCGCCGCGTTTGCCTTGGGCGAGACTTATTGCGAACGCACGCTCGCCGCGGACGACGTGGTGTCGTTCCACCACACCTCGCAGTCGGACATGGCGGGGCACCCCTGCTACGCGAACACGGGCCTGGAGGCCTATATCGGTATTCCGCTGCTGGTGAACGGGCGCTGGTTCGGCACGGTGAATTTCTCCGACGGGAAGCCGCGCGACACCGCCTTCACCGACCGCGAGCTGTCCTTCGTGGCGCTGATCGCCCAATGGATCGGCTACGAGCTGGGGAGGCAGGAACACATCGATTCGCTGGAGGCATCGCAAGAGGAGTTGCGCCAGAAGACCGAGGAGCAACGCCTGATCTTCGACCATGTTCCGGTCAGGATCTGGTACAAGGACGACCAGAACAACATCCTGCGGCTCAACCGTCGGGCGGCGTCTATGGGCTTGTCCGTCGAAGAGGCGGAAGGCGTCAACTACTACGACCTGCTGGGCGAGGCGGCCGCGCGGTTTCACCGCGACGACCTGGATATCATCAACGCCGGCGAACCACGCCTGGGCGTGGTCGAGGAATATACGCGGGACGAACGGCACCGCCATTGGCTGCGGACGGACAAGGTCCCCTACACGGACCCCAAAACCGGAAAGCGCAATATCCTGATCGCCTCGACGGACATCACCACGCAGAAGGAGGCGGAGTTCAAACTCGCCGCCTCGGTCGAAGAGCTGCAGCGCTCGAACGCCGAACTCGAACAGTTCGCCTACGTGGCCTCGCACGACCTGAAAGCGCCCCTGCGCGGCATCGACAACCTGGCGAGCTGGATCGAAGAAGACATGGCCGAGGCCATGAACGAAGAAAGCCGGGAGCATATGGGCCTGCTGCGGGGGCGGGTGCGCCGGTTGGAGGCGCTGTTGAGCGACCTGCTGGCCTATTCGCGCGTCGGTCGGATCAAGACCGAAATCGCGATGGTCGACATGGACGAGCTGATCGACGAGGTCTTCGACCTTAACCGCCCCGGCGACGGCTACAGGCTGGAGAAGTCGGGGGCCATGCCCGTGTTCGCAACCGCCCGGGTGCCGATGGAACAACTACTGCGCAACCTGTTCAGCAATGCATTGAAGCACCATGACCGGGACAGCGGCGTGATCACGGTCGCGGTTGCCAACCGGGGCGACCGCTACGAGTTCTCGGTGCGCGACGACGGTCCGGGAATTCCCGTCGACCTGCAGGACCGGATCTTCGGGATGTTCCAGACCCTGCAGTCTCGCGACGCGGTGGAAGGCAGCGGCATGGGCCTTGCCATCGTCAAGAAGCTGATCGAATCCCTGGGGTGCTGGATCAAGGTTGAGTCCGATCCCGAGCAGGACCGCGGCACCTGTTTTCGGTTCACCTGGCCGAAGGAATGGCCGGGAACCAAGGCCGATGCGTTCCGGTCCGCCGCCGAATAACCAGATGTTAGGGAGAGTGCGGAAGACTGGATCCCGCGTCCGGCCGGCCGCCGGAACTACAGCCAGTGAGTTCGCATGCCCAATAGAACCGTGACCTTCCTGTTGGTCGAGGACGACGACGTCGACGTGATGGGGTTTCGGCGAGCCCTGAAACGGCAGAAGATCGCCAACCCCATCGAGGTGGCGCGGGACGGCGTCGAGGCGCTGGAGCGGCTGCGCGGGCTGAACGGCAAGGAAAAACTCAAGCCGCCCTATATCATCCTCCTGGATCTCAACATGCCGCGGATGAGCGGCCTGGAGTTCCTGCAGGAGATCCGGCAGGACGAAGAACTTCACCACGCCATCGTCTTCGTGATCACCACGTCGCGCGACGAGAAGGACCGCCTGGCCGCTTACGACCAGAACGTCGCGGGTTATATCGTCAAATCCAACGCGACAGAGAGCTTTCAGCATGCGCTGGGCATGCTGGACAACTATTGGCGGGTGATCGAGTTTCCCTGACCGGGCCGGTCAGGCGCCGCTGCCGGTGCGTTCGCGGTGCCGCGTCAGCCAGCTTTCGAACTCCTGCGGCGGCAGCGGCTTGGTGATGTAGAAGCCCTGGATCTCGCGGCAGCCGAGATTGCGCAGGAAGACCAGTTGTTCCTGGGTTTCAACGCCTTCCGCCACGACGCTCAGACCCAACGCCTCGCTGAGCGCTATGATGGTCCTGACGATCGCGGCGTCGGTCGCGCTTTCCGGCAGGTTGTGAACGAAGCTGCGGTCGATCTTCAGCTTGTCCACCGGCAGGTGCTTCACGTGGGCAAGCGAGGTGTAGCCCGTCCCGAAATCGTCGATGGCGATGTGCATGCCCGTTGCGCGCAACGCCTCCAGCTGCTCGACCACCGGCTCGAAGTTGTCGATCATCGTGGTTTCGGTGATCTCAAGCTCCAGCAGATCGGGTGGGACACCCGTCTCATCGAGAATAGGCAGCAGGCGATCCAGGATATTGGTGCGTTTGAACTGAACGGCGGACAGGTTGATGGCGACCTTGATCGGTCCCAGGCCGCTGGCCGACCATGCCGCCGCCTGGCGGCAGGCCTCCCGGAAGATCCAGTCTGCCAGATCGACGATCAGGCCGGTCGACTCCGCCACCGGGATGAACCGGTCCGGCGGAATGTTCCCCTGTTCCGGGTGCTGCCAGCGCGCCAGCGCCTCGGTCCCCGTCATCGAGCCGGTCAGGGCGTCCAGCTTGGGTTGGAAGGCCAGGTACAGCCCTTCGCTGCCTAGGGCGGCCTCCAAGTCGCGTTCCATCGACTTGGCCCGCTGAATGCGCTCGTTCAGCTTGGTGTCGAAATAGCAGTAGGTGCCGCGGCCCAGTTCCTTGGCGCGGTACAGTGCCGCGTCGGCGTTGCGGAACAGCGCGGCCACGTCGCCCGCGCCGCCCTCGTAGATGGCGATGCCGATGCTGGTCCCGGTCAGGATCTCGTTGCCGTCCAGATCGAACGGCTCCGCCAGTGTCTTGATGATCTTGCCGGCCAGCGTCGCCGCGTCGTCCGAGCATTCCATGTTGGTTGAAATGATCGCGAACTCGTCGCCGCCGAGGCGGGCGACCGTATCGGTCTTGCGGGTGGCGGCCGTCAGTCGCTCGGCGACGCCTTTCAGAAGGGCATCGCCCACCGGATGGCCAAGCGTGTCGTTGACGGTCTTGAACCTGTCCAGATCCAGCAGCAGGCCGGTCTGCCGATCGGCGCGCTGGGCCTGTTCCAGACCGTCACGCAGCCGGTCCGAGAACAGCGACCGATTGGCCGGGCCAGTCAAGAGGTCGTGCTCGGCCAGCTTGCGGTAGCGTTCTTCGCTCTCCTCGGCCCGCTGCAATGCCGACTGCAGCTTGTCCTTGGTCAGCGCCAGGTCTTCGGCCAGGCCAATGTATTCCGACGTCTGGTTCTGGATCAGCTCGTTCGCGGCGCGCAGTTCGAGAGTCTGTTCGTACAGTTCCTGCTTGCCGCGCGACATCTCCAATGCGTAGCGGATCGAGCGTTCCAGGCGCAGGGTGTTGAGGTCGGACTTGACCAGGAAGTCGGCAACGCCGACCCGCGCCGCCATCAGGTCCACCTCGCGGCTTTCCTCGCCGGTCAGAAGAATGAATGTCTGCGGGCGCTCGGGGTGCAGCACCTCCTTGATCAGTTCCAGGCCCGTGCGGGCGCCCAGGTGGTAGTCGACCAGATAGAGGTCGTGCTGCCGGCTCTTGATCAGATCCACCGCCTCGGCCCAGACACGCACCCAGTCGAGGTCGAGGGCGTCGCCGAACACCTGCCGCAGCAGGCGCTTCGTCGCGCGGTAGTCCACCTCGTCGTCGTCGACCAGCAGGATCCGGGGAACGAGTTGGGGCTCGGTCTGGCTGCCGGTTTGTATCAGAGCGGCCTGATCCATCGCCCTTCCCATCGCACGGTGTTTAGCGGCAAGTATGGGTCGGACGGTATTGACAATTGGTGTATAGAAACGCCCCGGAAGACCCGGAAGCTGCTGATTTACAATGATTTTACCATGATTTCGGTATGCTGCCGGGAACCCTGGCGAATGGCGGCAGACTGATAACGTTCCGAATTCGTAATGAAATCGGTGGTGAAGGGCATGTGGGAACGAACTGCGCCCGAAGTCTTGCGGACGTGCGGCCCATTTCCGCGCAGGGCATACGGGCGTAAGCTGATGCCATGACCAACCCTGACCGAAATCGACGTCTCGGCGCCAGCCGACGTGCGGCGCGACAGCAGACTATCGGCGCTTGCCGTGACCAGCGTCGCCGTCGTCGTGGTTGGCACGGGGCTGGCCGCCGCGTTCTTTCCGGGTTGGCTCGATGCCTTGATGCTGTTCGACGTGAACTCCGCCGTGGCCTGGTACCGCCAGCTCGGCGGCTGGGGCGTTCTGGGTTCGGTCGCCATGATGGCGATCTGTGCCCTGACATTCGCGCCGGCGGAGATCGTCGCGATCGCAAACGGGATGACGTACGGGCCGGTCTGGGGCAGCGCGCTGACCTGGGCCAGCGGCATGATCGGCGCCAACATTGGTTTCGCATTCGCCAAGGCGATCGGCCCGCGGCTGATCGTCCGCATGATCGGCGCCGCGCGGTTCGATCAGGTCAACGGCTGGACGAACCGGCGGGGATCGGTCGCCTTGCTGGTGGCGCGCTGCATTCCGTTCTTGCCGTTCTTCGCCTTGAACCTGGGTGCCGGCGCCTTCGGCATGCGCTGGTGGACCTTCAACTGGTCCACGGCGCTCGGCATCCTGCCGGCCGCGATCATATTTACGGCCCTCGGCGACCGTGCGATGCATTGGCCATTCTACGTCTGGATCGGCTTGGCCGGGGCCGTCCTGGCCACGCTGATGCTGGGGCGGTGGCTGCTGAAAGGCGTCGTCGGCGGCTGAAACCGCGAAGGGCGGTCAGCCCGGCAGGGTACCGAGATACAACAGAAAAGCGTTGGGACGCCCTGGATTGCGCGCTATGGTGTCAGCAGGGTCTATGACATGACCGTTCGTTTCAAAATCGATTGCGATGCGCGCCTGTTGTTCTGGGAGATGGACGGACGCATCTCTCCGGGCGAGGTTCTGATTGCCATCGGAGAGGTCGGCCGCCACCCGGATTTCGATCCAACATTTGACGAACTCATCGTCTTCGGCCCGACAACGCAACTCAACGCCTTCGACGCCCGGACGCTGCAGGAGACCCAGACCAAGATCAAGGCGAGCTACGGCGATGCCACGATCCGAAACGTGCGCAGCGCCGTCGTTTGCGCCAGTGAGCACGCGTCCCTGGTCACGAAACTGTGGCGCGCCCTGGCACAGGCGGACGACACGATCGGCTTGGACATCAGGATTTTCGACGACGTTTCCTCCGCGCGCGCCTGGCTGGGCAATACCGGACCGAAAAAGCAGGAGGCTGGGTAGGCCGCCGCCTTTCGGCCGGACGCTAGTCCAGAAACGGCAGCTTCAGCCCGCGGGCGCGGGCGCATTCGATGGCGCTGTCGTAGCCCGCGTCCGCGTGGCGCATCACGCCGCTGCCCGGATCGTTGAAAAGCACCCGTTCCAACCGCCGGTCCGCGACATCCGTACCATCGGCGACGATGACGACGCCCGCGTGCTGCGAAAATCCCATGCCGACGCCGCCGCCGTGGTGGATCGAAACCCAGGTCGCGCCGCTGGCGGTGTTCAGAAGCGCGTTCAGCAACGGCCAGTCGGAAACCGCGTCCGAACCGTCGCGCATCGCCTCGGTCTCGCGGTTGGGGCTGGCGACGGAACCGGAATCCAGATGGTCGCGGCCGATCACGATCGGCGCCTTCAAGGCGCCGTCGCGGACCATTTGATTGAAGGTCAGGCCCAGGCGATGGCGCTGGCCGAGTCCGACCCAGCAGATCCGGGCCGGCAGCCCCTGAAAGGAGATCCTGTCGCGGGCCATGGCCAGCCAGTTGTGCAGGTGCGGATCATCCGGGATCAGCTCCTTGACCTTGGCGTCGGTCCTGTAGATGTCCTCGGGATCCCCCGACAGGGCGACCCAGCGGAACGGCCCAACGCCCTTGCAGAACAGCGGCCGCACATAGGCCGGCACGAAACCCGGAAAGTCGAACGCGTTTTTTTCGCCGGCTTCCAGCGCCATCTGTCGGATGTTGTTGCCGTAGTCGAAGGTGGGGATGCCCTGGGCGTGAAAATCCAGCATGGCGCGCACCTGCACCGCCATCGACGCCTTGGCCTCGCGGACCACCGTTTCGGGGTCCGACGCGATGCGCGCCTCCCACTCTTCCAGCGTCCAGCCGATGGGCAGATAGCCGTTGAGGGGGTCGTGCGCGCTGGTCTGGTCGCTGACCGCGTCGGGGCGGACGCCGCGCTGGACCAGGGCCGGGAACACCTCGCCGGCATTGCCCCGCAGGCCGACGGAGACCGCCGTTCCCTCCGCCGTGGCCGCGGCGATGATGTCCAGCGCCTCGTCCAGGCTGTCGGTGTGGCGGTCCAAGTAGCCGGTCTTCAGCCGCATCTCGATCCGGGAAGGGCGGCATTCCACGGCCAGCATCGAGGCGCCGGCCATGGTCGCCGCCAGCGGCTGGGCGCCGCCCATGCCGCCCAGCCCGCCGGTCAGGATCCACTTGCCGCTGAGGTCGCCGTCGTAGTGCTGGCGTCCCATCTCGGCATAGGTCTCGTAGGTGCCCTGGACGATTCCCTGGCTGCCGATGTAGATCCAGGAACCCGCCGTCATCTGCCCGTACATCATCAGGCCCTTGCGGTCCAACTCGTTGAAATGCCCCCAATTGGCCCATTCCGGGACCAGGTTCGAGTTGGCGATCAGCACCCGCGGCGCATCGCTGTGGGTCTTGAAGACGCCGACGGCCTTACCTGACTGGACCAGCAGCGTTTCATCTTCCTCCAGCTTGCACAGCGCCGCCTGGATCTGATCGAAGCAGGTCCAGTTGCGCGCGCAGCGGCCGATGCCGCCATAGACCACCAGTTCCTCGGGCTTCTCCGCGACGTCGGGGTCCAGATTGTTGCGCATCATCCTGAACGCGGCCTCGGTCAACCAGGATTTCGCGGTCAGGTCCGTCCCGTGCGGCGAACGGATTACCCGGGTGTTGTCGAAGCGGTCGCTCTGTGTCATGGCTCACCTCGTTCCTGCGGTGCCGGCCGGCCAGCCGCCATATGAGGGGCGACCGACCGGCGCCGTCAAGCATCGGCCGTGAAATCCGCGGGAGTTCGGCAATGGAGGTGTGCGATCTGCAGCCGGGCGACACGCCCCTGGTGATGAGCATTCCGCACGTCGGCGAGGCGATCCCGCCTGATCTTGCCGCCGGCATGACGCCCGACGCCCTAACCGTGCCCGACACCGACTGGTATCTGGATCGTCTCTACGATTTCGCCGGTGCGCTGGGCGCGACCGTTCTGAAGGCGCGGTATTCCCGCTACGTGATCGACCTGAACCGCGATCCCGAAGGCAGGCCGCTGTACCCGGGCGCCAGCAACACCGAACTGGTGCCGACGACCGGCTTCGACGATGCCCCGCTGTACAAGCGCGGCGCCGCTCCCGATGCAAAGGATGTCGCGCGCCGGCGGGCTGCCTTTTGGACGCCTTACCATGACCGGCTTGCCGCCACGCTGGAGCGGGTGCGCGGTCGGTTCGGGATCGCCGTCCTGTTCGATTGTCACTCGATCCGCAGCCACGTGCCGCGCTTCTTCGACGGCCGGCTGCCCGACTTCAACCTCGGCACCGGCGGGGGCACGGCCTGCGATCCGGACCTGACGGCACGGCTGGCGGCCGTTCTGGGTGCGGACCCGCGATACTCCCTGGCGGTCGACGGCCGGTTCAAGGGAGGCTACATCACCCGCCACTACGGCAGGCCGGGCGCAGGCGTTCACGCCTTTCAGCTGGAACTGGCCCAGGTCACCTATGCGGAAGAAGGCCCGCCTTGCGTGTTCGACGACGGTTTGGCCGCCGAAGTACGCCCGGCGCTGAAGCGCATGCTGGAGACGGCGCGCAACTGGGCGGCAGAGCGGGCCGGCCGGGATCCCTCAATATGACTGCAACAGGTCTTCGGCGAACGGGACGAAACCGCCGGCCCGCACCACGGCGGTGATCGCAGCGATGTCCGGCGCGAAGTAGCGGTCGGTTTCGTATCGGGGCACGGCGGCGCGGATCTGGGCCAACGCCCTTGCCAGGTGCGAGGAGGTCTGCAGGTCGGCGTGGAACTCCACGCCCTGCGCCGCAGCCAACAGCTCGATCGCCACGATGCCCGCCGCGTTCTCGGTCATATCGCCAAGCCGCCGGGCGGCGTTGGTCGCCATGCTGACATGGTCTTCCTGGTTGGCGGATGTCGGCAGCGAATCGACACTGGCCGGCGTCGCCCGCTGCTTGTTCTCGCTGGCCAGCGCGGCGGCGGTGACATGGGCGATCATGAAGCCCGAATTCAGGCCCGGATCGTCGACCAGGAACGGCGGCAGGCCGCTGAGCGTGGTGTCGATCAGCATGGCGATCCGGCGTTCGGCAAGGGCACCGATCTCGGCAATGGCCAGCGCCATCGAATCGGCGGCCAGGGCCACATGCTCGGCGTGGAAGTTGCCGCCGGACAGAATCGCGCCGTCGTCGGGAAAGATCAGCGGGTTGTCGGAAACCGCGTTGCCCTCGTTGGCAAGGGTCTCGGCGGCGAACCTGAGCTGGCCCAGGCACGCGCCCATCACCTGGGGCTGGCAGCGCAGGCTGTAGGGATCCTGGACCTTGGCGCAGGCGACGTGCGACTGGCGGATCGCACTGCCGGCCAGCAGCGCGCGGATCGCAGCGGCGACGTCGCGCTGACCGCGATGCGGGCTGAGTTCGTGGATGCGCGGGTCGAACGGCGTATCCGACCCCATTGCCGCGTCGACCGACAAGGCACCGGCAACCAGTGCCGCGGCGAACAGACGTTCGGCCTCGAACAGGCCGGCAAGCGCCAGCGCCGTCGACACCTGGGTGCCGTTCAGCAGGGCAAGACCTTCCTTCGGCGCCAGCTCCAGGGGCTGCAGGCCGGCGCGTTCCAGGGCGGTCAAGGCCGCCATCTCCTCGCCGCCCAGCCGCGCCCGGCCGATGCCGACCAGGGTTGCCGCCAGATGGGCCAGCGGCGCCAGGTCGCCACTGGCGCCGACCGATCCCTTGCCCGGCAGACAGGGAAGCAGATCCCGCTCCAGCATCGCGATCAGCCGTTCCACCAGCACGCGGCGGACGCCGGAATTGCCGCGGCCGAGGCTGTTGATCTTCAGTGCGATGGCCAGCCGCACGACGCCCGGCCCCAGGTCGGTGCCGGTGCCGACCGCGTGCGACAAGACCAGATTGCGCTGCAGTGCCGCCAGCTTGTCGTTCGGGATCGCCTGCGACGCCAGCCGACCGAAACCGGTATTGACGCCGTAGACAATGTCAGTCCCGGCCAAGACGGCGTCGACGGTTGCCGCGGCCGCGTCGATGCCCGCCCAGGCGTCGTCGGCCAGCGCCACGGGATCGGCGGTGGCATAGACGGCGCGCATCTGCGCCAACGTCATCGCCCCCGCCCGGATTGAGATCGTGGTCATCGGGCGTGTCCTCACAGATCCTGCAACGGCGCCGGGCGGCCGGCGACGATGCGTGCGGCAAGCGGCCGGGCGCCGATGCCGTAGGCAAGCTCCGCCGGACTGGCGATCCTCCACAGGGCAAGGTCGGCGGCCAGTCCGGTCTGCAGGGTGCCCACCTGGTCCGCCAGCCCCAGCGCCCGGGCGGCATTCCGGGTGACGCCCGCAAGCGCCTCCTCGGGCGTCAGCCGGAACAGCGTGCAGGCCATGTTCAGCATCAGCAACAGCGACGTCGCCGGCGACGAGCCGGGATTGCAGTCGCTGGCCACGGCCATGGCGACGCCGTGGCGCCTGAACAGGTCGACCGGCGGCTTGCGGGTTTCGCCCAGGAAATAGAAGGCGCCGGGCAACAGCACCGCGACGGTGCCGGCCTGGGCCATGGCGGCGACGCCGGCTTCGTTGGCGCATTCCAGGTGATCGGCGGAAAGGGCGCCGTAGCGCGCTGCCAGCGCCGCCCCGTCCAGATCGCTCAACTGGTCGGCGTGCAGCTTGACCGGCAGGCCGTGCCGCGCTGCGGCGTCGAAGACCTGTGCCGTTTCCTCGGGCGAAAAACCGATGCCCTCGCAGAAGGCGTCGACGGCGTCGGCGAGATCGTCTTTTACCGCCGCCGGCAGCATCTCGTCGCAGACCAGGTCCAGGTAGGCGCCGCCGCGGTCGGCGTAGTCGGCGGGCAGGGCATGGGCGCCCAAAAAGCTGGTCCGCACCCGGACCGGAAGCCGACTGCCCAGGCGGCGGGCGACGCGCAGCATCTTCACCTCGGTCTCGGTGTCCAGGCCGTAGCCCGACTTGATCTCCACCGTGGTGACGCCGTCGGCGGCCAGCGTGGCAACCCGTTCCGCCGCGGCTGCCAGCAGATCCTGCGGGCTGGCCGCGCGGGTCGCAGCCACGGTCGCCCGGATGCCACCGCCGGCCCTGGCGATTTCCTCGTAGGATACGCCCTGCAGCCGTTGCTCGAACTCGCCGGCCCGGTTGCCGCCGTAAACCAGATGGGTGTGGCAATCGATCAGGCCCGGTGTCATCCAGGCGCCGCCGCCGTCGTGCAGGCTGGCCGCCAGGTGCTCGGGCGCGCCGGGCAGGTCGCCGGCCCGGCCGACCCAGGCGATGCGGCCGTCGGCGACTGCCAGGGCCCCGTCCTCGATTGCGCCGTAGGCGACGCCGTTGCCGGTCATGGTCGCCAGGTGGACATTGGTCCACAGGGCGTCCCAGCTTCGGTCGGGCATGTTCGGGTCCCGTTCAGAAAGGTGCTATAGACCGACAGAGGTAAAGCGGAGCGTTCGGCGTGGTCAAACTCTATTTCGATTGTGCCCGGCTTTCGGACGGCTGGGCGCGGGACGTCACCGTCGATGTCGGCGCGGACGGGCGGATCGCCGCCGTGTCGGCCGACAGCGCGCCGGCCGGCGCGCGCCGCATTGGCGGCGCCTGCGTGCCGGGCATGGCGAACCTGCACAGCCACGCCTTCCAATGGGCCTTCGCCGGTCTGGCCGAGGTCGCCGGACCCGTGGGCGACAGCTTCTGGTCTTGGCGGCGACGGATGTACGATTTCGTGGCCCGGTTCGACCCCGACATGCTGCAGGCGGTGGCCGCGCGGCTGTATGTGGAGATGCTGAAGGCCGGCTACACGGGCGTCGGCGAGTTCCACTATCTACACCACGGGCCGGACGGTGGCGCCTATGACGATCCGGCGGAGATGAGCGAGCGCATCGTCGCGGCGGCGCGCACGGCAGGGATCGGGCTGACCCTGCTGCCGGTTTTGTACGCGCACGGCGGCTTCGGGCGCGCCGCCCCGGCGGATGCCCAGCGGCGGTTCGTGCACGATGCGGACGGCTACTTGCTTCTGATCGATACGCTTACAAAACGGCACGGTTCGGACGCGAACACCAGGATCGGAATTGCTCCGCACTCGCTGCGCGCGGTCACGCCAGAGCTGCTCACGACCGTACTTGATCGTACGCGTACGATTGTGCCCGAATCCCCGATCCATATTCACATCGCCGAGCAACGGAAAGAGGTGGAGGACTGCCTGGCCTGGTCCGGCCAGCGGCCGGTCGCCTGGTTGCTGGAGCATATGCCTGTCGACCGGCACTGGTGCCTGGTCCATGCCACCCATCTGGAGGAGACGGAACAGGCGGCGCTTGCCGACAGCGCGGCGGTTGCCGGCCTGTGCCCGACGACCGAAGCCAACCTGGGGGACGGCATCTTTCCGGCCGTGGCGCAACTTCAGGCCGGCGGCCGGATCGGGATCGGTTCCGACAGCCATGTCTGCATCGATCCGGCCGAGGAACTGCGGCTGCTGGAATACGGCCAGCGCCTGACCCATGGCGGGCGCAACCTGCTGGCGGGCGGCGAGGGCCGGTCGACGGGCGCGCGCCTCTACGCCGCCGCGGCGCGGGGCGGCGCCCAGGCATTGGGCTTCGAGACCGGCGTCATCGCGCCCGACCAACGGGCCGATCTGGTGGTGCTGGATCCCGCTGCGGTGGGCCCGGCGCCCCGGTCGGGGGATGCTCTCCTGGACGGCTGGATCTTTTCCGGTCCGCATCGGCCGGTGCGTCACGTGTTCGTGGCCGGGCGGCAGGTGGTCTCCGATGGACGGCACGCGGAAGACGACAACACATTGATGGATTGCCACGCCGCGCTGGCGCGGCTGTCGGACGTTTAGGGGCGCGGCGCATATCTAAACACCAGCCGATTCGTCTCGCCATTTTCGGCGCCGGCCTGATCGGGCGGAACCACGCCGCGCTGGCACAGGCGTCCGACGAGGTCGATCTGGTCGGGCTGTGCGATCCCGAGCCGCGGGCGCTGGCCGCCGCGGCGCGCCTCGGGGTCCCGATGTTCGACAAGGCCGAAACGCTGGTCGATATCGTGCAGCCCGACGCGGCGATCGTGGCGACGCCGAACGACACCCACGCGGCGCTGGGCACCCAGCTTGCCGCGCGGGGCCTTGATCTGCTGGTGGAGAAGCCCATCGCGACATCGCTGGCCGACGCCCGGCGCCTGACGGACGCCTGCGCGGAGGCGGGCGTCGCGCTGTTGGTGGGCCATCGCCGGCGGCACAGCCCGCTGGTGGAAGCGGCCCGGACCGCCGTTGCCGGCGGGTCGCTTGGACGGCTGACCGCGGTCAGCGCCACTTGCATGCTGTTGAAGCCGGACAGCTATTTCGCCGCCGCGCCGTGGCGCACCCGGCCGGCCGGCGGTCCGGTTGCCATCAATCTCAGCCATGACATCGACACCCTGCGATTCATCTGCGGCGAGATCGCGCGGGTCCATGCCGAGACCAGCGCCGCCGCGCGGGGGCACGCGGTCGAGGACAGCGCCGCCGTGGTCCTGCGTTTTGCCGGCGGTGCGCTGGGCACGCTGGTTCTGTCCGACGCCACGCCGTCGCCCTATAGCTGGGAGCTGTCGGCCGGCGAAAACCCGCTTTACGCCCATGCGGGGCGGGACTGCTACCGGTTCTTCGGCACAGAAGGATCGCTGGATTTCCCGACGATGACGCTGTGGCGCTACGACGGCGGCGGCGAGCCCGGCTGGGCAACGCCCCTGGCGACGCGCCAGCTCGATGTCGCCGCGGCCGATCCCCTGGAACGGCAGCTGCGGCACTTTGCGGCCGTGGTGCGCGGCGAGGCAACGCCGGTCATCGACGGCGCCGACGCGGCGCGCACGCTGGCCGTCACCCTGGCGGTGACCGAGGCGGCGCGGTCGGGTAGACCGGTCGAGATTTAACCGACCTAGGGCATGATCGACTTGGTCAGAGTCGTTCCTTTTCTAGGGCGCGGCTTTTGTTCCCTTCTCCCCAGAGGGGAGAAGGTGGCCCGAAGGGCCGCATGAGGGGGTTACGATGTCGGCCGGCACCGGAACCC
>Ga0209783_1000086_pt1 | contig 43678 bp, 42 predicted proteins | sample WorMetfiPIANOSA1_FD_187395 | JGI IMG/M metagenome (GOLD analysis project Ga0209783, IMG submission 187395) | Marine gutless worms symbiont microbial communities from Max Planck institute for Marine Microbiology, Germany - Olavius filocauda... | ecosystem: Host-associated > Annelida > Digestive... | reverse complement strand
TCCCCAAAATCAGTTTCAATACCGCAAGGAAACGCGGGGCAAAACGGCCCAAACCTGCAAAAACGATTACTTCGGCGTCCTCGAAAGGGATTATCGATCAGCCGCTTGGGCGTCTTTCACGGGGAACTGAATAGACGCCCTAGCCGCCGCTGAGCGCCTTCCAGATCCGCTGCGGCGTTGCCGGCATGTCGATGTGGGTGACGCCATGCGGCGCGAGCGCGTCAACAATCGCGTTCATCACCGCCGGCAGCGCGCCCGATACGCCGGCCTCGCCGCAGCCCTTGACGCCCAGCGGATTTGTGGTTGCCGGCACCGGGTGCGAGCCGAAGGCGAAGAACGGCACATCGTCCGCGCGCGGCATCGCATAGTCCATGAACGAACCCGACAGCAACAGTCCATCCTCGTCATAGACCGTGTTTTCCATCAGCGCCTGGCCAAGGCCCTGGACGATGCCGCCATGCACCTGGCCTTCGACCAGCATCGGGTTGATCAGGGTGCCGAAGTCGTCGACGACCGTATAGCGAACCACCTCGGTCACACCGGTCTCGGGATCAATCTCCACCTCGGCGATATGACAGCCGTTGGGAAAGGCGGACGGCGGCGTGTCCATGGCAAGGGCGGCGCCCAGTTCCGTGGGCAGGCCGTCGGGCAGGGGACCCGCCTGGCGCAGCCGTTCGGCAATTTCCATCAGGTCCAGCGTGCGGTCGGTGCCGGCGATCCGGAAGGTGCCAGCGTCGAATTCCACGTCGGTCTCGGCCGCTTCAAGGTAGTGCGCGGCAAGCGCGCGGCCGTTCTCGATCACCTGGTCGGCCGCGGTCACGATCGCCGCGCCGCTGCACATCACCGAGCGGGAACCGCCTGTGCCGCCGCCGACCAGAAGCTGGTCGCTGTCCTTCTGGACCAGGTCGATCAGGTCGAAGGCGATGCCGAGCTTTTCCGTCAGGATCTGCGCGAAGGTCGAGGCATGGCCCTGGCCGTAGTCCAGGGTGCCGGTCACGATCGAGACGCGCCCGTCCGCCTCGAACCGGATGCCGCCCATCTCCTTGCCCGGCGGCGCGGTTACTTCCAGATAGGTGGCAAGCCCGATGCCGCGCAGACGCCCGCGCCCCGCGGACTCCGCGCGGCGCGCCTCAAACCCATTCCAGTCGGCGAGCGCCAGCGCCTTGTCGAGAAGGCCCGGGAAATCTCCGCTGTCATAGGTCAGGCCCGATACCGCCTCGTAGGGGATCGCGGCCGGCGGGATCATGTTCCGGCGCCTGAGTTCGATCGGGTCGTGGCCGGTCTCGCGCGCCGCGGCGTCGATCAGGCGTTCGATGTAATAGTTGCCCTCGGGCCGCCCCGCGCCGCGATAGGGTCCGACCGGCGTCGCGTTGGTGAGCACCGCCCTGGTCTCGACCAGCAACAGCGGCAGCTTGTAGAGGCTGGGCGTGTTCTTCTGGATGTTCACGCACTGCATCATAGGGCCCATGCCCCCGAGATAGGCGCCGGTCTCCGCGATACCCTTGATGTGGACGGCCAGGAAATTGCCGTCCGCGTCAAGCGCGAGCCCCGCCTCGACCGTACTGGCGCGGCCCTGGTTGTCCGAGACGAAACTATCGGTCCGTTCGTCGCGCCATTTAACCGGCCGGCCCAAGGTGCGCGCGGCGTGCAAGATCGGCACGTATTCGGGATAGGCCTGGGCCTTCATGCCGAACGAGCCGCCCACATCGCCTGCGAGCACGGTGAGTTGTTCGGGCGCGACCTTGAGGATGTCGGTTGCAAGCGTCTGGCGCAGGCCGAAGACGCCCTGGCAGCCGAGGTTCAGCGTGTAATGGTCTCGCGCGGCGTCGTACGCGGCGATCGCGACGCGCGGCTCCATCGCCGCGACGACCAGCCGGTTGTTGACCAGCTTCAGCCGGGTGACATGGGCGGCCGAGGCGAAAGCACGCTCGGTCGCCTCCACATCCCCGAAGCGCCAGTCCAGCGACAGGTTGCCGGGCGCCTCGTCGTGCAACACGGGCGCGCCGGGCGCAAGTGCCGCCGCGCCGTCGGTGACAGCCGGCAGAGGGTCGATGTCGAGCTCGATGGCCTCGGCGGCGTCGCGGGCCTGAACGGCGGTCTCGGCGACCACGAAGGCAACAGGCTGGCCCACGAACCGCACCTTGTCGCGCGCCAGGGCCGGCCGCGGCGGCTTGATCAGCGGCGTGCCGTCATGGCTTTTCAAGGGAACCTTGCAGGGCAGGTCGCCATAGCCGGCCGCGGTCAGATCCGCATCCGTATAGACCGCCAGCACGCCGGGCATGGACCGGGCCGCCGCGGCGTCGATGCCGTTCAGGCGGCCGTGCCCCACCGGCGAGTGCAGCACATGGCCCCAGACCTGGCCGGGCAGGGTGATGTCGTCGGTATAGCGGCCGCCGCCGGTCAGCAGCCGCGGGTCCTCCTTGCGGTGGACGGGCTGGCCGACGCCGAACCGGGCCATGTGCAGGTGTGTCTGTTCGGAGGTATCCATCATGGGCGCAACATGGGGCGCAGCGCGCGATTGGTCCAGCCCATTTCCCACGATTCGGCAAGCCCGAGACCGGGGGCGGTGGGCTAGACTGAAACGCAACCGGTCACACAACCCAGGACGAGGCTTGGCCCATGCACTGGCTCTATCTTTACGTCGCGATCGCCCTCGAGGTCGGCGGGACCACCATCCTCAAGCTGTCGAACGGTGGCGAGCGGCTTTGGCTGCTGGGCGGCTCGCTGGCGCTTTACGGCGTGAGTCTTTTCCTGCTGGCGATCTGCCTGAAGACGATTCCCGTCGGCGTCGCCTATGCGATCTGGGCCGGCCTTGGCATCGTTCTGGTGGCGGTGCTGGGGATCTGGCTGTTCGGCGAGAAGATGTCCGTGGTGCGGCTGGTCTTCTTCCTGATGATCGTGGTCGGCTGCGTGGGGCTCAACCTGGTCACCGAGGCGAAGGCCGGCGCCGGTTAGACCCGCGCCGCGACCGCCTCGACCTCGACCTTGAATTCCGGCCGCGCGAAGGCGGAAACGACGATCAGCGTCGAGGCGGGCGCCGGAAGCTGCACAAAGCGGTTGCGCACTTCCATATAGGCCTGCAGATCGGCCGGGTCGGTGAGATAGGCATTCAGCCGGACGATATCGCCGAAATCCATGTGTGCGGCCTGAAGGATCGCGCCGATGTTATGGAACGCGCGTTCGGTCTGTCCGTTCACGTCGTCCGGCACGGTTTCGTCGGGCGCGATGCCCAGCTGGCCAGAACAGAACAGCCAGCGCGCGCTGGGCGGCACCTCCACGCCGTGGCTGTAGGTTGAAAAGGGCGCGCGGATGGTTTCCGGCGTGTGATGGACTATCATGTCTGGAGCCTTCCTGACTGGCGGTCGAACGAGAACGGAGTAACGCTAATGGCCCGGTCGCATTACTGGCAAGACCTGACCACGAAGGACTTCGAACGCCTGGATCCGGAACGGACCGTCGCGGTGCTGCCGGTCGGCGCGATCGAACAGCACGGGCCGCACCTGCCGGTCTCGGTGGATGCGGACATCAACCGGGGTCTGATCGAGGCGACGCTGGAGAAGCTGGACGCCGACCTGCCGGTGCTGGTGCTGCCGGCGATGCCGGTGGGCAAGAGCAACGAGCATATCGACTTTCCCGGAACCCTGACCCTGTCGGCCGATACGCTGGCGCGGCTGTGGTTCGAGATCGGCGAGAGCGTCTCGCGCGCCGGGGTGAGGAAGCTGGTCTTCTTCAACAGCCACGGCGGCCAGCCCCAGGTGATGGAGATCGTGATGCGCGATCTCAGGGTCAAACACGCCATGCTGTGCGTGGGGCTGAGCTGGCCGGCCATGGGCATCCCGGACCTGTTCGCCCCGGCGGAGGACAAGTACGGCATTCATGGCGGCACGGTGGAGACCGCGATGATGCTGCATCTGCAGCCCGACCTGGTGCACATGGACAAGGCCAAGGACTTCAAGACGGTCATGGAGGCGATCGAGGGGCAGTACGAAAAGCTGACCTACCTGGGCGCCGTCAAGATCGCCTGGCAGACCCAGGATCTGAACCCCGACGGCGCCTGCGGCGACGCCGCGGCCGCCACGGCGGAGGCGGGCGCCGCGGTGGTGGAGCACGTGGCGGAAGGCTTTGCGACGCTGCTGAAAGAAGTCTCGGCCTATCCTCTGGCGGCGATTAAGGCCCGCTAGGCCGGTAACCCCCTCACCCCAACCCCTCTCCCCTCGGGGAGAGGGGCCCCGATCGGGACCGGTTGCGACAGACTTGGAGTATCGTCTCAAGCACGCCATCCATGTTGGCCAAGACGTCTGTGTTCCAGAATCGCAGCACGAAATAGCCTGTCGCTTCCAACTGGGCGGTTCGATGCATATCGGCGACTGCGCTTTCTGCGTGTTGACTGCCGTCCAGCTAAACGATGAGGCGCGTTTCCTGGCACAGAAAGTCAGCGACATAGGTCAGTAGCGGAACCTGCCGGCGAAACTTGAAACCGTCGAGTTGGCGGGCGCGCAGCTGCGCCCAGAGCAGGCGCTCTGCTTTTGTCTGGTTCTTCCGCAATCGGCGCGCAAGCGATCGTTTCATGGCTGCTGATATGCATGGCAGAGTCATGCTTTGAGGCGTTTCGCGCAGAAAGCCCCTCTCCCCAAGGGGAGAGGGGTTGGGGTGAGGGGGTTACCGTTGCCGGTAGCCGACCCCCCGGGGGAGAAGGGATTTTTGTGGTAAACCCTACCGGTCGTTAACCATTTTAGAGTAAGACACGCCTCACACTGATGGTTCTGCAACCGTCGGGCGCTGTCGGCCGCCCCGGAGGAATTGAGACATGCACAAGAACGTCGTGATCGCAGGCTATGCCCGGTCACCCTTTCAGGCCGCCATGAAGGGCGCGCTGGTCAAGGCCCGGCCCGACGAGATGGCCGCCCAGGTGGTGCGCGGGCTTTTGGACCGCACCGGCATCGACCCGGCAGACATCGAGGACCTGATCGTCGGCTGTGCGTTTCCCGAGGCCGAGCAGGGCCTGAACCTGGCCCGGCTGGTCGGGTTCCTGGCCGACCTGCCGATCTCGGTTTCCGGGGCGACGGTCAACCGTTTCTGCGGCTCGTCCATGCAGGCCGTGCATTTCGCCGCCGGCGCCATCCAGCTGGACGCCGGCGAGGCGTTCCTGTGCGCCGGCGTGGAATCCATGAGCCGGGTGCCGATCCCGGGCTTCAACCCGATGCCGCACCCGCGCCTGGCCAAGGACTACCCGGCGGCCTACGTCTCGATGGGCGAGACCGCCGAGAACGTCGCTGCGAAGTACCAGATCCCGCGCGCCCGCCAGGAAGAGCTGGCGGTCGAAAGCCATCGCAAGGCGGCCGCCGCGCAGGCCGCCGGCAAGCTGGCCGACGAGCTGGTCCCGATCCAGGTCAACGGCGGCGCCGTCGATACGGACGGCTGTATCCGCCCCGACACCGACGCATCGGCGCTGGCCGATCTGAAGCCCGCCTTCCGGACCGACGGGTCGGTGACCGCCGGCACCTCCTCGCCGCTGACCGACGGCGCGGCCGCGGTGCTGGTCACGTCCGAGGACTATGCCAAGGCGCACGGGCTTAAACCCCTGGCGCGGCTAAAGGCCGTCGCGGTCGCCGGCTGCGAGCCCGAGGTGATGGGCATCGGCCCGGTGGTCGCCACCAACAAGGCGCTGCAGCGCGCCGGCCTCTCGATGCAGGACATCGACGTGATCGAGCTGAACGAGGCCTTCGCCAGCCAGTCCCTGGCCTGCGTCGACCAGCTGGGCATCGATATGGCGACCATGAATCTGGACGGCGGCGCCATCGCGCTGGGCCACCCCCTGGGCGCGACCGGCGCGCGGATCACCGGCAAGGCGGCCCAGCTGCTGGCGCGCGAGGGCAAGGAACTGGCGCTGGCGACCCAGTGCATCGGCGGCGGCCAGGGCATCGCCACGATCCTGGAAGCCGCGCAATGAGCATCGACCATGTCACGGTGATCGGCGCCGGCGTGATGGGCGGCGGCATCGCCGCGCAGATCGCCAATGCCGGCGTCCCCGTCCTGTTGCTGGACGTGGTGCCCGAGGGCGCGACCGACCGCGACGCCGTCGCCAGGCAGGCGATCGCGCGGATGATCAAAGCCGACCCCGCGCCATTCATGTCAAAACGTGCCGCAAAACGGGTGACCCCCGGCAATATCGAGGATCACCTCGACCGGGCCGCGGACAGTGACTGGATCGTCGAGGCCGTGATCGAGAAGCCCGACATCAAGCAGGCGCTGTACAAAAAGATCGAGAAGGTCCGAAAGAAGGGCTCCATCGTCTCGTCCAACACCTCCACGCTGCCGCGGGCGACGCTGGTGGACGGCATGCCGAAATCCTTCGCGGCCGATTTCCTGATCACGCATTTCTTCAACCCGCCGCGCTATATGCGGCTGTTGGAAGTGGTCTCGGGACCGGAGAACGCGGCAAAGACGGTTTCGGCCTTCAAGGCCTTCGCCGACGAACGCCTGGGCAAGGGCGTCGTCGATGCGCACGACACGCCCGGATTCATCGCCAACCGGATCGGCACCTTCTGGATTCAGCGCGCCATCGTCGAGGCGATCGACCGCGGGCTTTCGATCGAGGAGGCCGACGCCTGCATGGGGCGCCCCCTGGGCATTCCCAAGACCGGCGTCTTCGGCCTGATGGACCTGGTCGGCATCGACCTGATGCCCTACGTGGACCAGAGCCTGGCGAACGCCCTGCCGGCCGACGACGCCTATATGGCGATCCGCCGCGAGGTGCCGCTGATCGGCAGGATGATCGCCGACGGCTACACCGGACGGAAGGGCAAGGGCGGGTTCTACCGGCTGAACACCGAAGGTGGCGGACGGGTCAAGGAGGCGATCGACCTCGCCACCGGCGCCTACGCGCCGGCGGCCAAGCCGGCCCTGGAAAGCCTGCGCGCGGCGCGCGGCGGCGCCAAGGCGCTGGTCGCGCATGCCGACAAGGGCGGGCAGTATGCCTGGGCCGTGATGTCGAAGACGCTGGCCTATGCGGCGTCGCTGGTGCCCGAGATCGCCGACGACATCGATGCCGTCGATCGGGCCATGCAGCAGGGCTACAACTGGAAGAAGGGCCCGTTCGGGCTGATCGACGCGATCGGCGCCGGCGACATGGCGGCACGCCTGGCCGATGACGGTGCGGCGGTGCCGCTGCTGTTGCAGAAGGCGGCGGACGCGGAAGGCTTCTACCGCATCGCGGACGGCCGGCGGCAATACCTGACCTTGGACGGCGGCTATGCCGACATCGTCCGGCCGGCGGGCGTCACGCTGTTGGCGGACGTCAAGCTGGCCTCCCAGCCGGTTGCCCGCAACGGCTCGGCCAGCCTGTGGGACGTCGGCGACGGCGTCGCCTGTTTCGAGATCCATACCAAGCTGAACTCGATCGACCAGGAGGTGATGAGCCTGCTGCGCAAGGCGATCGGCATCGTCGCCAAGGACTTCAAGGCGCTGGTCATCTACAACGAAGGCAGCCACTTCTCCGCCGGCGCCAATATCGGCCTGGCGCTGTTCGCCGCCAACACGGCCATGTGGCCGATGATCGAGGATCTGGTCGCTCAGGGGCAAAAGATCTATGCCGACCTGAAGCGGGCGCCGTTCCCGGTGGTCGCCGCGCCGTCAGGCCTGGCGCTGGGCGGCGGCTGCGAGATCCTGCTGCACTCCGACGCGGTGCAGGCGCACGCGGAAAGCTATGTCGGCCTGGTCGAAACCGGCGTCGGGCTGGTGCCGGCCTGGGGCGGGTGCAAGGAAATGCTGATGCGCCTTGCGTCCGATCCGAAACGCCCGCACGGACCGATGGCCCCGGTGGCCCAGGCGTTCCAGACAATCGGCCTGGCGGACGTCGCCAAGTCCGCCTTCGAGGCAAAGGAAAAGGGCTTCCTGCGCGAGACCGACGCGGTCACCTTCAACCGCGACCGCCTGCTGGCCGACGCCAAGGCGCGGGCGCTGGACCTGGTGGATGGCTATGCGCCGCCCGAACCGGTGGAGATCGCGCTGCCCGGACCCTCGGGCAAGGCGGCGATCGGGCTGGCGCTGGACGAGTTCCGGGCCAAGGGCATGCTGACGCCCCATGACGAGACGGTCGCCGACGCGCTGGCGGACGTGCTGACCGGCGGGCCCAAGGCCGACCATACCGAGCCGATGGACGAGGACGCGGTTTTGAAGCTGGAACGCGCCGCCTTCATGCGCCTGGTCCGCACCGAGCCGACGCTGGCCCGGATGGAACACACGCTGGAAACCGGCAAGCCGCTCAGGAACTGACGCCATGGTGACCTACGCAGCTCCCTTGGACGACATCAAGTTCGTCCTTTACGAATTGTGGGACTACGACAACGAGATCCCCGGCCTGCCCGGCTGCGAGGACGCAACCCGCGACGTGGTCGATGCCGTCCTGGAGGAAGGCGCCAAGTTCTGCGTCAACGAACTGCTGCCTTTGAACCGGTCCGGCGACGAGGAGGGCTGTACATTCGAGAACGGCGTCGTGCGCACGCCCAAGGGCTTCAAAGAGGCCTACGACGCCTTCGCCGCCGCCGGCTGGACCGGCCTTGCCTGCGATCCCACGTTCGGCGGGCAGGGGTTGCCGAACACGCTGCAGTTCATCATGGATGAACTGGTCTGTTCCACCAATCTCAGCTTCGGGACCTATCCTGGCCTCAGCCACGGCGCCTACCGGGCGCTGGAGCTGCACGGATCGGATGCCCAAAAGGCGACCTTCCTGCCGAAGCTCACCGACGGCACCTGGTCGGGAACCATGTGCCTGACCGAGCCCCATTGCGGCACCGACCTGGGGCTGATCCGCTCCAAGGCCGTGCCCAACGGCAACGGCGGCTACAAGATCTCCGGTACCAAGATCTTCATCTCCGCCGGCGAACACGACCTGACCGAAAACATCGTGCATCTGGTGCTGGCCAAGCTGCCCGACGCACCGCCGGGCATCAAGGGCATCTCGCTGTTCGTCGTGCCCAAGTTCCTGGTCAAGGAGGACGGCAGCGTCGGCCCGCGCAACGGCGTCGCCTGCGGGTCGATCGAACACAAGATGGGCATCAAGGCCTCGTCCACCTGCGTGATGAATTTCGACGAGGCAGAGAGCGAGCTGGTCGGCGTGCCCCATTCGGGCATGCGCGCCATGTTCACGATGATGAACGCCGCGCGTCTGGCGGTCGGCATCCAGGGGCTGGGCCTGGCCGAGACCGCCTACCAGTCGGCCACGGCCTATGCCAAGGAGCGCCTGCAGGGCCGGCCGCTGACCGGGGCCAAGGCGCCCGACAAGGCCGCCGATCCGATCATCGTGCATCCGGACGTGCGCAAGAACCTGCTGACCATGCGCGCCCTGAACGAAGCGGCGCGGGCCTGCGCCCTGTGGATCGGCATGTCGCTGGACATCGCGGAGAAGCACGCTGACCCGGCCCGGCGCCAGGAGGCCGAGGATCTGGTGGCACTGATGACGCCGATCATCAAGGCCTTCTACACGGACTACGGCTTCGAGGCGACCAACCTGGGGGTCCAGGTGTTCGGCGGCCACGGCTATATCCGCGAATGGGGCATGGAACAGCTCGTCCGCGACGCGCGCATCGCCCAGCTCTACGAAGGCGCGAACGGCATCCAGGCACTGGACCTTGTGGGCCGCAAGCTGGGCCAGAACATCGGCCGGCCGCTGCGCCGGTTCTTTCATCCGCTGCACGCCTTCCTGGAGGAGAACCAGGAGGACGCGGCGATGGTCGAGATCGTCGTGCCCCTGGCCAAGGCCTTCGGACGGCTGCAGCAGGCGACCGCCTGGATCGCCCAGCAGGGACTGAAGAACCCGGAAGAGGCGGGCGCCGCGGCCAGCGACTACCTGCGCCTGTTCGCCCTGGTGGCGATGGGTTACATGTGGGCTCGCATGATGAAGGTCGCGCTGGACCGCCAGGACGGCGAGAACGCGGACTTCTACAAGGCCAAGCTGGCCACGGGCCGGTTCTTCATGGCCCGTATCCTGCCCCAGACCTCGGGCCTGTTCGCCGCCATCATGGCCGGCGGCGAGACGATCATGGCGCCCGAGGAGGCGTGGTTTTAGTCGGCCGGCCTTTCCGGCCGGCCGAACTGATTGAGTCTGCGGTCTAGCTCTCGGCAGCGCTGCCCGTTTCCTCCGACGGCAACATGCGGACTTCGCCCCAGGGGGTCTTTGCAAGTCCGTATTTCTCCATCTGGACGCAGGCCATGCATTCATCCGTGAAGACCCACGGACACTGAAGGCAGCGGTCGGGATATAGGGACTCCTTCATGCAACTCATGAATATCCTCCTCCACCCAAGCCTGTTGGCGGCTATCCTCTCCAGTTAGACACATTTGCGTGAAAATGCCCCTAACAGGAATGTGGTTAATGGCGGCGGCAACACGACCATGGCCCGAGGAGGCTTGGTTACAGAGAATGCCCTTCTCCCCTGCGGGGAGAAGGTGGCCCGAAGGGCCGGATGAGGGGGTTCCGGTTCCTGTAACACCCTCACCCCAACCCCTCTCCCTCCGGGGAGAGGGGCTCTAGAACCGCTCCCACACCGGGGTCGGGCCCAGGCGGTCGGCGATAAAATCGAGAAAGCTGCGGACCTTGGGCGCGAGATAGCGGTTGTGGGGGTAGACCGCGTAGACCGCGACGTCGACCGCCTGGAATTCCTGCAGGATGACCGTCAGCCGCCCCGCTGCGATATCGGGGCCGACGGCATAGGCCGGGCACAGACCGATGCCCGCGCCTTCAAGAACCAAATCCCGCACCGCGCGCGAGCTGTTGACGTGGAAGCGGCCGTCCACATTGATCAGAACCCGTTCGCCGTCTACCCGGAACGGCCAGCGCATGGCAGACCTCACATTCGTGTCGATGATGCACGCGTGGTCTTTCAGGTCATCCGGGTGGGCGGGCATGCCGGCCCGTTCTAGATAGGCCGGCGCGGCGCAGGCGACGATCCGGTTGTCGGCCAGGCGGCGCGCAATCAGGCTGGAATCCTCAAGGGCGCCGATCCTGATCGCCACGTCGAAGCCCTCGTCCACCAGATCGACGAACCGGTCGGTCAGCGTCAGGTCGACGCTGAGCCCCGGCTGTTCCTCCAGGAACGCTGCGATGAGGTCGGTCAAATACATCTCCCCGAAGGTCTGCGGGGCGGACACGGTCAGTGTGCCGCGCGGCGCCGTCTGAACGTGCTGCACGGCCGATTCCAGCTCGTCCAGGTCATCCAGAAGCTGTTGGCACCGCGCAAAGTAGGCCTGGCCCACCTCGGTGAGGCTGAGGCTGCGGGTGGTGCGGCTCATCAGCCGGGCGCCCAGCCGGTCTTCCAGCCGGGCCACGTATTTGCTGGCCAGGTTGGTGGAAATGCCAAGCTTCTTCGCTGCCGCGGTGAAACTGCCGGCCGCCGCAACGGCGACGAAGGTACGCATGCCATCGAGCGTATCCATGTTTATCTCTGTAACATGGATAATCATTCAACACATAGGTCATTTATCTTCGAAACTAGTGAGACCATGTCCTGGCGTATGTGGAAACTGGCCATACTCATCGAAGGGAACAGACTTATGAACGACGTCAAATCCGCCGCCCACGCCGCATTGCTGCTGCGCGTGTCCTTGGGTGTCCTGTTTATCGCCCATGGCCTGTTGAAGGTCCTGGTCTTCACGCCCGCCGGCACCGTGGGCTTTTTCGAATCGCTGGGTCTGCCGGGTTTCCTGGCTTACCTGACCATTGTCGCGGAAATCGGCGGCGGCGCCGCGCTGATCGCCGGTTTCTGGACCCGCTGGGTCTCGCTGGCCCTGTTGCCGATCATGCTGGGCGCGCTGGCGGTCCATTGGGGCGCCGGCTGGGTGTTTTCCAGCGAAGGCGGCGGATGGGAGTTCCCGGCCTTCTGGGCGGTCGCCCTTGTGGTGCAGGCGCTGCTGGGCGACGGTGCCTATGCGGTGAAGCTGCCAGGCGGATCGGCTGCGAGAGCCGCCGCGAACGCCTGACGCCTCGGCGCGCCCGCCAGGTGCGGGCGCGCCGAAGGCCCGGCTGTCTCGGAGACTGACCAATGGCGAAAGACGCCACCCTGCCAAGCCTCTACATCCCCCATGGCGGGGGACCGTGCTTTTTCATGGACTGGACCATGGGGTCGCCCGACACCTGGACAGCGATGCGGGACTGGCTGGCGGGGCTGATCGCCGACCTGCCCGCGCGTCCGCTACGGCTGTTGGTGGTGTCCGCCCATTGGGAAAGCGCGGTGCCCACCGTCGCCGCCGGTCCGGCGCCGAACCTGATCTACGACTATTACAATTTCCCGGAACACACCTACCGGCTGACTTGGCCCGCCGCGGGCGATCCTGACCTGGCGGACCGGATCGGGGATCTGCTGCAGGATGCCGGCCTGCCGCACGCGACCGATCCGGAGCGCGGCTTCGATCACGGAGTTTTCGTGCCGCTGAAGGTGGCGGTGCCGGAGGCGGACATCCCCACGGTGGCGCTGTCGTTGCGCGACGATCTGGACCCCGCCTTCCACATGGTGGTCGGCCGCGCCCTTGCGCCGCTGAGGGAGGAAAGCGTGCTGATCGTCGGATCCGGCATGAGCTATCACAATCTGCGGCAGATGTTCGCCGGCACGGACGCCGCCGACTCCGCCGTGTTCGACGCCTGGCTGACCGAGACGGCCGAGGCGGAACCTGCGGAACGCGAACGGAGGCTCCTGAACTGGGCGGATGCGCCCGCGGCGCGGGCGGCGCATCCGCGCGAGGAACATCTGGCGCCGGTCTTCGTGGCCGCAGGCGCGGCGGCCGACGCCCCGGGCCGGCGGATCTTCACCGACCGGGTGATGGGCGCGCAGGTTTCGGCGTTTGCGTTTGGGTGAGTGTCGCCCCTCTCCCTGGAGGGAGAGGGGTTGGGGTGAGGGTGTTACCGGCACCGGAATCCCCTCATCCGGCCCTTCGGGCCACCTTCTCCCCGCAGGGGAGAAGGGGCTTTCTTAGTCGTCCAGCATCGCGGCCAGTTTCATCGCCACGCCCATGGAGCCGTCGATCTTCAGTTTGCCCATGGTGTAGGCCAGCGTCGGGTTGAGGGCGACGGCCAGCAGTTTCTGCAGGTTCTCGACACTGAGGCGGATGGTGACGTCCGCCTCGTCGGCGCCTTCCGACACCGCCGGCGGCATGGCGGTGGCGTCGACCGTGACCGCGCCGTCGTCGCCCATATCGAACACGACCCGCGCGTTCAGGCCGGTGAGGTCCATGGCGCGGTCCTTGATGGTCTGGGATATCGATTCCAGGCTCATGCGGCGTCCTTTCCTTTTGCCTTGCGGCGCTTGGCCGGCTTCTTCGCCTTTTCCCGGGGCACCAGCTCGCGGCGCAGCGGCTTGCCAACGATGGTCTTGGGGATCTCGTCGATGAATTCGACGCGCCGCGGCACCTCGAACGGGGCGAGTTTCTCCTTCAGAAAGCCGCGCAGGGCGCCGGCGCTGAGCGACTGGCCCGGCTTCAAGACGACGAAGGCCTTGACCATCTCGCCGTGGTGCGCGTGCGGCACGCCGCAGACCGCGGTTTCGGCCACGGCGGGGTGGAGGTAGATCGCCTCCTCGACCATGCGCGGATAGACGTTGTAGCCGCCGGTGATGACGAGGTTCTTGATCCGGTCGATCAGATAAAGATAGCCAGCCTCGTCCATGTAGCCGACATCGCCGGTCCGCAGCAGGCCGTCGTTGAGGACCGATGCCGTGTCCTGGTCGTTGTTCCAGTAGCCGGCCATCACCAGCGGCCCGCGCACGCAGACCTCGCCGGTTTCGCCGATCGGCAGCGTCCGGGCGGGGTTGTCCAGTGAGACGACCGTCACGACGGTCCCCGGAATCGGCAGTCCGGCCGAGCCCGGCTTGTTCAGCCCGCCCAGCGGGTTGATGCTGACCACCGGGCCGGCCTCGGTCAGCCCGTAGCCTTCGACCAGGCAGCAGCCGGCGACCTCTTCGAATACCCGCTTGACCTCCTTGGGCAAGGGGGCGCCGCCGGAGATGCAAAATTTGAGGCTGGAGAGGTCGTATTTCTCCCTGTCCTTGGCGCCGTTGATCGCCGAGAAGATCGTCGGCACGCCGAAGAACAGGGTCGGCTTTTCCTTGTCGATGACGCTGAGAACCTCCGCCAGGCGGAAGTGCGGCAGCAGGATCAGCTCCGCACCGATGGCGAGGCCGGCATTCATCACGCCGGTCATGCCGAACACGTGGAACAGCGGCAGCACGCCCAGTATCTTCTCCGCGCCGGGGATCATCGCCGGCGCCCAGGCGTCCGTCTGGCGGGTGTTGGCGTAGAGGTTGGCGTGGGTCAGCTTCGCGCCCTTGGGCACGCCGGTGGTGCCGCCGGTATATTGCAGCACGGCGACGTCGCGCGCGGGATCGATATCGACCGGGGCCGGCTTGCCGTCGTTGTTGATGAAGGCGTCGAACTTCAGGTGCCGGTCGTCCGCCGGCAGCTTGGCGATCTCGCGCCGCTTCAGGACCGCGAACACGGCTTTCTTCGGCAGCGGCAGGGCAGCGCTCATGCTGCAGACCACCAGCTTGTCCAGGGTATCGTCGTCCAGCCGGTGCGAGACCTTGCGGTACAGGGTCTTCAGGTTGAGCGTGACGATCGTCTTGACCCCGGAATCGCGGATCTGGCGCTCGATCTCGCGTTCGGCGTACAGCGGGTTGAAGTTCACCACCGTGCCGCCCGCCTTGAGGATGGCGTGGAAGCAGATCACGAAATAGTGGGAATTGGGCAGGAACAGACCGACACGCACGCCCGGGCGCACGCCGATGTCCTGAAACGCCTTGGCGGCTTTGTCGACGGCCGCTCCGATGTCGGCATAGCTGTAGCGCTTGCCCAGAAAAGCGACACAGGGGCGGTCGGCGTGGTTTCGGACCGCATCATCCAAAATCGTGTGCACGGGCCGGAGGGCGACGTCGATGTCCCAATCGACGCCTTCGGGATAGGCGCTTTCCCAGGGGTAGGGGCGGGCCAATTCCGCGTCCGCGCCGGACGGCGCGCGCAGCCGGTCCCAGACGTCCCTGATCGAAAAGCCCACCCGCCGGATCGCTGTGAGAACGTTGCTCATCTCTTCTCGCGCCTAGGCCGAGGCCGTTCTTTCGAACAGCATCAGCGCATCGCGGATTTCCACCTCGGCCTGATAAACGGCATTCGCGCCGGCTTCTATGGCCTGTTCGGCCTTGTAAAAATCCAAGAGCCCGACATGGCCGACCTTCGGCGTGATGACCACGTCAGGCGGCTCGGCGGCCAGGCGGCTGCGCGTCATGCGATCCTGCACGATGTTCATGGTCGAGGCCAGCACGTTGAGCAGGCGGGGCGTATCCACCACGGCTTCCTTCGAATTCGCCGCCGGCTCTTTGTCGCCGGCGTTCCTGCGCCTGAGGATGGTGCCGGGCCAGCGCGGCATCACCTCGAACCCGGGTTTGGCCGGCGCGCTGGGCCGCCGGTTACCGTTCTTGCCGGGGGCCGGCATGTTCAGGTTGATGGCGACCGTGATCTCCGCGCCCATGGCATGACAGACCGAGATCGGGATGGGATTGACGATGGCCCCGTCGACGATCCAGCGGCCGTTGAGGTGAACCGGCTCGAACAGGCCCGTCAGCGAAAAGGACGCCCGGATCGCCTCGGCCAGCGACCCCTTGTTCAGCCAGACCTCGTGGCCCGTGAATCAGGTCGGTTGCAACAGACGCAAAGGGGCAGGACAGGTCTTCGATCTGGACTTCGCCGAGGGCGCGCTGCATCTCGCCGAACAGGCGGTTGCCCGCGATCAGGCCGTTCTTGGCCAGCCCGAAATCCATGAACCGGATGATCTTCAGGCGGGTCAGCCGCCGCGCCCAGACCTCCAGGTCCGGCAGTTGGCCGGTGAGGTAGAATCCGCCGACCAGGGCGCCGATCGAGGTGCCGCAGACAACGTCGAACCGGATCCCCAGCTCGGACAGGGCCCGCAGGGCGCCGATATGGGCCCATCCGCGCGCGCCGCCGCTGCCCAGCGCCAACCCGATGCCCGGTTTATGCATCTCCGTCATGACGCTCTAATTGTCTGTTAATTCAATAAAAGATTGGTTACGGCGGGCGCCCTTTACCAGGGGCGGCCGTTCAAGAAATGGCGAGAATCCGGCACTTGCCGGCCCATCGGCACGAACCGCGGCCTGGCGCTGCGTCAGGCGGCAGTGGACACGCGGTCCAGCAGGGGGGTCGGATCGATGCCCTGGGGCAGGGCGCCATAGGCATGCGACGGGCTGTCGCCCAGGCGCACCCTGACGAAGGCCGCCGCGACGGCGGGGTCACCCTCGCGGACCAGGATGGCGCCCTGCAGCGCCAGCGCCGCCTGTTCGGCCACGCGCCGGGCGTCGGCTTCGCCGACCGATCCACCGGTCAGGGCCGTCCTGACCGCGGCGGCAGTCTTGTCCAGGACCGCGTCGGCCCCTTGCACGCTGTCCAGCTCGGCCACCAGGGCGGCGGCGGAGTCGGGGTCCTTGGCCAGGGCGCGCAGGATGTCCAGGCACATGACGTTGCCGCAGCCCTCCCATATGGAGTTGACCGGCGCCTCCCGGTACAGCCGCGGCATGATCGATTCCTCCACGTAGCCGCCGCCGTGGCATTCCAGCGCCTCGTAGACCAGCCCGGGCGCGCGCTTGCAGACCCAGTATTTGGCGATTGCCGTGGCGATCCGGGCGAAGGCCCGTTGCGCGGGATCGCCGGGCGCCTCGTCGAAGGCCCGGGCAAGCCGCATCACCAGGGTCGTTGCGGCCTCGCATTCGATGGCAAGGTCGGCCAGGACCTGCCGCATCAGCGGCTGGTCCGCCAGCCGTTTCTGGAACGCGCTGCGATGACGGGCATGGAACACCGCCTGGGTCAGCGCCTGGCGCATGATGCCCGCCGCCGAAACGGCCGCGTCCAGGCGCGTGTGGTGTACCATCTCGATAATGGTGGCTACGCCGCGCCCCTCTTCGCCGATCAGCATCGCGGTGGCGCCGTGATACTCGATCTCGCTGGACGCGTTGGAGCGGTTGCCCAGCTTGTCTTTCAGGCGCTGGATCAGGATGGCATTGCGGCTGCCGTCGGGACGCCAGCGCGGCACCAGAAAACAGCTCAGGCCGCCCTTGGCATAGGCCAGCGTCAGGAACGCGTCGGACATCGGGGCGGAGCAGAACCACTTGTGCCCGGTGAGGCGGTATTCCGCGCCGGGACCGCCGGGGCCGGCCGGTTCGGCCCGGGTGGCGTTGGCGCGGACGTCGGATCCGCCCTGCTTTTCGGTCATTGCCATGCCGATGGTGGCCGCTGTCTTGCCGGCCGCCGGCTCGTAGCGCGGGTCGTAGTCGGCCCGGGTGATGCGGGGTTCCCACTCCGCCGCGACGTCGGGCTGATGCCTCAGCGCCGGCAGGCTGGCGAAAGTCATCGCCATCGGGCAGCAGACGCCGCTTTCGGCCTGGTTCAGCATGAAGGCCAGCGCGGCGCGGGCGACATGGCTGCCGGGGCGCTGTTCGGTCCAGGGCAGGCAGTGGACCCGGTGTTCCATGGCCAGCTTCATCAGCGCATGCCAGGACGGGTGGAACTCGACCTCGTCGATGCGGTGCCCGAACCGGTCGTGGGTGTGCAGGATCGGCGTGAAGCGGTTGGCGTCGTGGCCGAGCGCGATCACGCGGGCGCTGCCGACCAGGGCGCCAAAGGCCCTGAGGGTCTCTTCGTGCCAGGCCACGCCGCCGCGGGCGACAGCGTCCATCAGGCAGCGGTCGGTCTCGTAGAGGTTGGTGTCGCGCAGCGGCGGCGGCTGATTCTCCACCTCGTGGGTGACGTGCCTCAGCGCCTGTTTGGGTTCCATGGTTCCGCTCCTCCGGCGGCGGCCCTGCACGGCCAATTCTACCCTAAGTCTAAGGAATAGCGGTATTTTGTGTGTGGAAGTTTAAGGAATCCGGGGAATCTGCGGCCATTCCCGGACACTGCTGCCCGATTTGTCTCAACTTTGGGCCGCCGATTGTGTATTAGCCTGACGAACCCCCGCCGACCCGGCGCCTGTCGACCGTACCGGGGCGGGGCCGAAGGCGGGACACCGGTTGGTTATGGCTTCAGAGAGTTTTCGTCAGCGCCTGGGTTTTCTGGACGTTGCCTGCCCGCGTTCATTCTGGATCGTGGCCGAAACGCCCGAGCAGGTGTCGGCGGCGACCGGCGTCATCGCCGGCTTGCGCCGCGACTACCCCCGGGTCCGGCTGGCATTTGCCAGTCAAAGGGCGGGGACGCGTGCGTGGCTTGCCGAACGGTACCCGGACGACGTCGTGGTGCCGCTGCCGTTCGACCTGGGCCCGGCGGTGCGCACGCACATGGACCGGCTGAAACCGCGCATGATGATCCTGTTGAGCACGTTGGATGGCGTGGGCCCGCGCCTGCTGGGCCGGCTGCGCTGGTGGCGGATCCCGGTGGTTTGGCTGGCGATGGGGGACAGCGGTTCGGCCGTACCCGCGGGCGCTGCGGTTCAGTCCGTCGACCGGTTTTTCGTGCCCAATCATGCCGCGCGCGAGGCGCTGGCCCGCCTGGGCGTCCCGCCGTCGAAGGCGGTCCTGCCGGCCGGGACGACCGCGGTGCTGCAGGAGCTGTCGAGCCTGATCCGGCAGGATCTGAAAATCAAACGCAGCGAAGACCGGCCTATCCGCAATGCGCTCGAGGCCTTGTTGCTGCGCGCGCTGTCGGGTCCTTTGGGACGCCGGCTGCTGTCGCCGTGGGCCGAGCGGCTGGACGATCTGGATGCGGTGGCCGCGGCGCTGGGCCGCCCAAAGTCGATCATGTGCCTGGGCAACGGTCCGTCGTCCGAGGACCCGGCGCTGCAGGCGATGCCGTACGACTGCCTGTTCCGGGTCAACGACATGTGGCTGGACAGGGGAATCCTGGCCAACCCCCATATGGTCTTCACCGGAGACAAGCGCGCCTGCCGGCGGCTGCCGAACGCCGCCTTCGCGTTTCAGACGGCGCGGGCGGAAGGCCGCCTGGTGCGGGCCCATATCATGGCGGGCCGGATCCGCCGGTTGCGCTATACGGTGATGGAACGTCTGGGCATCCTGTTCGACGGTACGGACTGGGGTGCGAAACCCACCAACGGGATGGCGATGATCGCCCTTGCCGTGGCGCTGAAGCCCCGGCGGATCGTCATCGGCGGTATGGACCTTTTCGCCCATCCCGCGGGCAGTTACCCCGGGGATTCGGCGACCGCGAACGCCTATACGCCGCTGCACGAAAAGGACGTGGAACTGCGCATCATCAAGCATTATCTGGGGCAGTTCGACGGCGAGGTCGAGGTCGTCGGGGACGTGCTGCGCCGCCACCTGGGATCGGAGGACGCGGCGGACGCAGCTGCCGGTGCGGGATGATCCAAACGGACGGCTGCCTTGTCCTGGATCAAACGCAAACCGGTGCGACGCGGATATTGTCATCCGCCGTTGGGGGTCCCTATAGTCGGCCCCGCTCGGGAAAAAGCAGCGAAGAGGGCGGCAACGCGCCGCAGAGGACGACGTGACAGTTATCGAGCATGATTTCAAAACCCGGATCCGGCACAAGAAGCTGAGCTATCTGGTGCGCCCGGATAAGGACAGGCCGCAAGGCCGGCGTCGGCGGTCGGAATGCATCCGGCTGGACCCGGCGGCCGGCGTTACGCCCAGCGAGAAGCCCGCCGTGCGCATCTATGTGGGCACCGAGCCGGCCCAGTTCCGCGCCGAGCGGGTGCTTGTCTGGTCGATCATGCAGGTGCGCGACCCTTCGCGGGCGTACGAGATCTACCTGATGAAGGATTTGGACGGCTACGACCGGTCGCGCTGGAAGACCGGCTTCACCAACTACCGGTTCGCAATTCCCGCGATGGCGGGGAACGAAGGTCGGGCGATCTACAACGACGTCGACCAGATCTATCTAGGCGACCCGGCCGAGCTGTTCGACATGCAGATGCACGGTCACGGCCAGATGTGCATCACCCGGCGCGAAACCTCGGTGATGCTGTTGGATTGCGCGAAACTGAGACGGATCTGGAACGAAACCGACGCCAAGCAGGGCGTGCAGCACAAGGTGTTCCGCGCCAAGGTGACCGGCATCGACGGCATGTGGGGCGAACTGCCCGGCATCTGGAACGCCCGCGACGCGGAGTTCGTCGAGGGCACGTCCAAGCTGTTGCATTACACGACGCTGCAGACCCAGCCCTGGCGGCCGTTTCCCGAGCAGCTCAAATACCGCGACAACCCGCAGGGCTATGTCTGGCACCGATTGGAAGAAAGTGCCGACGAAGCCGGCTTCACCCTGTTCACCGAGGCGCGTCCAAGCACCCGGTTCGATGAACTGCTGGCTTGCTACCGGGCCGCCGCCGGGCGCAATGACGCATCGGCGGCCCCTGGCTTGAGGCGCTGGCTGGACGGCGGTTCCGCCGCCGGGCTGAGCGGCCGGGTCGGATCGCTGTTGCGCCAGGCGGGCGCAACGTCGCTGGTGCACCTGTGGTCCGGCAAAGACGGGGGCGCCTTGTGGCCCGGTGTCGATGTCACGCGCCACGATCCGGTGTCGGCGGCGTCGTCCGCCGCGCCCGAGGGCAGGTTTGACGCGGCGGTTTCCATCGACACGCTACAGCGGGTGCCGGACGAGGATGTTCCCTGGATGCTGGACGCGCTGTTCCGTCGTGCGGCAAAGCTCGTCTATGTGGCGGTGCCATGCTTCGCGGCCGAGGAGCGGCTGCCCACCGGCGAGGACGCCCATGTAACCGTGATGCCATCGCAGTGGTGGGAACAACAGCTTCAATGTGCGGCGCGACGCCATCCCGGCGTGCGCTGGCATCTGCGGGCCGAATCCAGCGTCTTTTCGATGCGCCGGGTCCAGGACTACCATGGTTGAGCCGCGGCGGCGCGGCGATTCCCAGATTGCGCTGGGCCAAAGTCGATCGATGAACACCGTCTCACTCTCGTTTCTCACACCAACCTACAACCGGGCCCATACGTTGCCGCGGGTGTGGGAGAGCCTGAATCGTCAGAAACGGAAGGATTTCGAGTGGGTCGTTGTCGACGACGGCTCGGAAGACGAGACGCCGGCGCTGATCGAAGGCTGGGCCGCCGAAGCGCCCTTTCTCATCATCTACCATCGCAAGGAAAACGGCGGAAAGAACTCTGCGATCAATGTCGGCAAGACCCTGGTGTCGGGAGACTACACCGTCATCATCGACAGTGACGATGCACTGCTGGACGACGCAGTCGAGGTGATCGACAAATATCTGGTTGCGACCGGTATCGCCGACATTCCCGAGGTGGGCGGCCTTTCCTTTCTGTGCACCGACGCCGACGGAAAGACCCTGGGACAGGAACTCCCGTTCGAGACCTTGCGCTGCACGATCTCGGATGCCTATTACCGTCATAGGATCCGCGGCGAATTAACCGGCCTCATCAAGACCGAGATCCTGAAGCGCCTTGAATTCCCAGAGTTACCTCCGCCGGAGCATGTTCCCGAGAGCGTTGCCTATATCCAGCTGTCCAGATCCTACGACTTCATCTACGTCAACCGCCCGATCCGGCGCTACTACCTGAACGACGGCGAAAAAAGACTGACTGACAAGGCCGACGGCGGCGCGCGCGGGGTCAAGTGGCCGCACGGCAAGTACCTGCGCCGTCGTTCGATACTGAACGACGAAGTCGGGTGGTTCCTGGAGGATCCGGCGTTCTTCGTTCGAAACGCCGTGAACATGAACCGCTTCGGACTGCATATCGGCCGCTCGCCGCGCGCTCAGTTCGCGGAATTATCGAACTTGCCTGCAAAGCTCTTGTGGATTGTTGGCCTGGTCCCCGGCGTATTCAAATACCTGAGGGATCGACGCCGTTACCCGTCGTCGGCGCCGCCATCGGCTTTGAGGCTACAGTGAGGCGACTGAAGCGCTTTCGGGCTCGTCCTCGAACTCGTCCTCTTCGCCGCCCAGCTCATAGACCGTGTCGGCGATATTGATCCAGGTAGGCCGGTGCGAGATGGCAAGCACCGTGACCGATCTGGAGATCTCCTTGATGCTTTTGCAGATCGCCGCCTCGGTGTTCTTGTCGAGTGCGCTCGTTACCTCGTCCAGAATCAGAAGCTTCGGGGAATGAACCAGGCCGCGCGCAATCGCGACCCGCTGACGCTGACCGCCGGACAACGCGGTGCCACGCTCGCCCACCATCGTATCCATGCCGTTGGGCAGTTTGGAGACGAACTCCCAGGCGCCGGCGGCCTTTAGGGCGGCTTCCGCCATGTCGCGTGTCAGCGTCTCATCGCGCAGGGTGACGTTGGCCAGAACCGAGTCGTGGAACAGAACCAGATCCTGCGGCACATACCCGATCATGCCCCGCCAGGCCTGAAGGTCCAACTGGTCCAAGGGCACGCCGTCGACCAGAAACGCGCCCGTGTCCGGAACGTAGAATCCCAGGATCAGGTCCGTCAGGGTTGTCTTGCCGGTACCGGAATGGCCGATGATCACAGTCAGTTGGTTGGCCGGGATCTCCATTGTCACGTCGTCGAGAACCCGGTTCGTGCCGAATGAAAACGAGACGTTTCTGAGAGAGACGCCTTTGGCCAATGTGGGTTCCATCCGCCCGGATCCGTTTTCGCGGTGCCGCGCCGATTCTTCGATCATGTTATGCACATTCCAATACGCAGCTTCGACCACGACCGCGTCTTGGATTCGTCGCTGCATCTTGCGGATGCGGCTGATCGTGCGCTCCATCAAGACCACCATGACCAGAACCTCGGAAACGGACATCCCGATGACTTCCACCAGGAGATAGAATCCGGACACGAGGATCAGGATGACGATGGGCTCGGGTATATGCTTCAGCAGCTGCTTGGAGATAACCTCGCGCCGCAGCGCGCTGCGGACGTCCGCGATCTTCTCGCTGAACAGGTCAGCGAACTGGCCGTGCCGGGCCATCGCCTTCAACGGCTTGATGCTGACCAGTGCGTCAGTCAGGTGCGTCACCAACTCGCGCGCGCGCTTGAATTGGCGTTTGCCTGCTTTGCGCGACATGCTTACGAAGGTCCACAGCGATAGCGCCATTCCAAGACCGACTAGTACAGAACCGAGCGCAAGCTGCCAGGAGACGAAGAAAGCGACCGTCACATAGGTCAACATCTGGATGCCGCCGGACAACACCAGGGCCACCGTAAGGTAGGCTTCGCCACAGCGCTGCGCCTCCATGCTGACCGCGTTGGCGATGCGGCCCACCGGCTGGCGTGTGAAATAGGCCCAATTCGCCTGCAGGATGTTGTCGATCAGGCTTGCGCGGCGCTCGGTCGTGACTTCGGCCACGGCATTTCCCACGTAGCGCATGGCCAGCAGCGTCAGCACCGCCTTGATGGAATATCCGAAGACGACCAGGGCGAACAGAATGCCCACGTCAGGCGTCAAGCCGATGGCGGCGAACGCGTCGAGGAATGCCCGGTTGATGCTGGAATCGGTTGTTATTTCGCCCCCGCCCAGCAGCGAGAAGACCGGCAGCAAGCTGGCGAGCCCGATCCCCTCGGCAAACCCGGCAAAGACCAGGGAAACCAGTACGACCCATTGGTTGGTGCCCTTGGCCCGGAAGAATATCTCAAAGAGTTTCAGCATATCGCCGGGCCTTCCTAACAGACTTGGTTCCGGGACGCCAGCCGGAGGGGTGCTGAACCGGTGCCGCAGTATTCCGCCGTTTTCTGACGGGATTCGTTAGCGATGTTCCGCGGGCCGGCCGATCAGGAGCTCCAGGTAGCGGTCGGCGGCATTCTCCAGCGAGAAGCAGCCGGCGCGCTCCCGAAGGCGCGCGGCGTCCCGCGGCATGTCCAGCGTTTCAAGGACCGCGGCGGCGAGCCCATCGGGGTCTCCGACGGGGGCCAACCGTGCGTAGGCTCCGTCGTCCGCAAGCTCGCGCAACCCGCCCGGGCAGTCCGTGGCGGCCACGGGGCAGCCGCATGCCAATGCCTCCAGGACGGCGTTCGGAAATCCCTCCCAGGTGGACGAGGAAACCAACAACGCGGCCCGGGCGAAATGGGCATAGGGGTTTTCCATCTGACCCGGCAGGTCCACGTCGGCGTCGATCTCCAACGTCCTGGACAGTGCTTCCAGGGCATTGCGCTCGGGCCCTTCGCCAAGAATAAGGAGGCGCAAGGGGCGGCTCCGACGCGCCTTTGCAAAGGCCCGCAACAGGGTCGGGTAGTCCTTTTCCGGTGCCAGGCGTCCGACGGCGACCAAAACCGGTTCACCGTCGTCCGCCAGCCACGGGTGGTCCGGAGCCTCTCCCGCCCGTGCAACGACCCGGTCGATATCGACGGAGTTATGGATCGTTGTCAGCCAGCTTCGATCGATGCCGGCGGTCTGCGCCAGATCGTCGGCAACGCCGTCCGAAACCGTGACGACGGCATCGGCCAGCGGGTACCAGCGCCGCACCAGGGCGGGCAGAACCCGATCGAACGGGCCTCCTGCCATGCCCAGTTCGCCGGACAGATGGGTCGCCTCGCGGATCACCGTACGCGTTCCGGTTCCGGCCGCAGCGGCGCACCAGACAGCCGCGACGTTGTTTTTCACCAGCGAGGTCAGAACCGCGTCGGGCCTGTTGCGTTTCAAATAATCCACATAGGCGGGGGCGCCCCGGACAACGACAGGAAGTTTGTGGGGTGCAAGCGCCAGAACCTCGGTCAGCGAACATTCAGCCTGTCGCCACAGTCCCGCAAGAGCGGCGGGCCAGGACGCCATACCGAGTTCAACCACATTGACGGGGTCGGGTACCTCATCCAGCAGGGCGCCCTTTCGCCGAACCAACACCATGTCGATCCGGTGGCCTCTCTGCTGGAACACGCGCGCCAGGTTGACGATGTTGCGTTCGGCACCGCCCATGCCGAGGTCGCTGAGGAAGAAGGCGATCCTGACGGCCCGGTCAAGCGGGGCAGCCTGATTTATGGTGATGCGTTCCATGCCGTTGTGTGGGATGAGTCTCAGATCCGCGGGCGCTCAGGTCGAACGACGGTACACCAACATCTGATCACGTCGCGGCGACCGTGCGGAAATAATCGATCGTGCGGTCCAGCCCCTCCGACAAGGGCGTGCTCGGCGTCCAGTCAAGCGTCTCCTTCGCCAGGGTAATGTCAGGCTGTCTTTGACGCGGGTCGTCAATGGGCAAGGGTTCGAATGCCAGTTCGGAAGAAGACCCCGTCTTCTGCAGAACCAGTTCCGCCAGTTCCAGCATCGTGAATTCGTCCGGGTTGCCGATATTGATCGGACCCGTGATGTCGTCAGGGGCGTTCATCAGCCGAATCAGGCCCTCGATCAGGTCGTCCAAAAAACAGAAGCTGCGGGTCTGCGTTCCTTCGCCGTAGATCGTAATCGCCTCGTTGGTCAGCGCCTGCATGATGAAGTTGGATACGACCCGACCATCGTGCGGGTGCATGCGCGGCCCGTAGGTATTGAAGATCCGTGCGATGCGGATGTTGAGGCCGTGCTGGCGGTGGTAGTCGAAGAACAACGTTTCGGCGGCGCGTTTGCCCTCGTCGTAGCAGGCGCGCGGTCCGATCGTATTGACCCGGCCGAGATAGCCCTCAGGCTGGGGATGGACTTCGGGATCGCCGTACACCTCGGACGTCGAAGCCTGCAGGATTTTCGCCTTCGTCCGCTTGGCGAGACCCAGCATGTTGATCGCGCCGTGGACCGACGTCTTCAGGGTCTGAACGGGATCGAACTGATAGTGGATCGGAGAAGCGGGGCAGGCGAGGTTGTAGATCTCGTCGACCTCCACATAGAGCGGAAAAGTGACGTCGTGACGGATCAGCTCGAAATACGGATCGCCTGTCAGATGGGCGATGTTCTCCTTCCGGCTGGTGAAGAAGTTGTCGACGCACAGGACCTCGCAGTCCTGCGCCAGGAGGCGTTCGCAGAGGTGGGAGCCGAGAAAGCCCGCTCCGCCCGTGACCATTACCCGTTTCTTCAGCATCGACCGACATCACTCCGCTTCAAATCGATAGGCGCCGCGCAAAGGGCCTGAATCGCATGGGTGAGCGAAGCCCAAGACGCCGAACACCGCCTCTGCGAGCAGCTTAATTGCCCGAATCTAGTCCAAACGCAACCGTTGCGCCGCGGGCGGCGCTTCATGTGCGACGGCTGGACCTGACATCGGGACAGGGGCCGCATCGCCTTCGGATCCCTGCCACGTTTCATGCCAGGCCTGGAACATCAGGATGCTCCACATCAGTTGTTCGTGGTTGTGCCAGCCGCACAGGAACTGGTCCCAGATCCGCCTGACCGAGCCGGCATCCAGGGTTCCTTCTCGCCGCAGGCGGCCGGGTTCGATCAAGGCTTCGGCCCATTCGCGCAGCGGGCCGCGCAGCCACGCGCCGATCGGGACCCCGAATCCCGATTTCGGCCTGTCCGTCATGCTGCGCGGGACGTAGCGGTCCAGCAGGTCGCGCAGGATCCGCTTGCCGCCCGACGGCGCAAAACGGAAACCAACCGGCAGGCTCCAGGCGAAGTCGATGACCCGCCAGTCAAGCAGCGGACAGCGGACTTCGAGACTGGTCGCCATCGAGGCACGGTCCACCTTGACCAGGATATCGCCGGCCAGATAGGCGGCGAGGTCCAGATGCATCATGCCCTGGACCGCATCCGTGACGTCGGCGCGGACGGATTGATCGGTCAGGATGCTCGGCACCGTGGAAGCGCCGATGACCAGTTCCTCGACATCAATGCAGCGGTCGCGCCGGCGCACGAACAGGTCCACCGCGTCGGCGGCGCCATAGGTCCTTGCGCGTCGCTCCCACTTTGCCAGCAGGCGCGTTGCCTTGCTGTGTCTGAAGGATTCGGGCTCCGACTTCGGTCCCAAGATGTCCCAGCCCTTGCGGCCGGCCAGATGCATGGCGCCCGCCAGCCCGCGCCGCAGGGCATGCGGGTAGCCACCGAACTGCTCCCAGCGCTGGGTTGCCTTCGGATAGCTGTTGTAGCCGGCGAACAGTTCGTCCCCACCGTCACCGGAAAGCGCGACGGTCACGTGCGCGCGCGCCAGTTTCGACACAAGAAACGTCGGAACCTGCGAGACGTCTGCGAAGGGTTCGTCGAACATGGTCGCCAGGCTGGGGATCACGGCCCGGCAGTCTTCGGGCGTCACGACAAGCTCGGTGTGGTCGGTGCCCAGATGGCCGGCGATGGCCCGTGCGTCGTCGGCCTCGTTGTATTTTTCCTCGGTGAAACCGATCGAGAAGGTGCGCACGGGACGGTCGCTGATGTCCTGCATGATGCCCACGATGGTGGAGGAATCGATGCCGCCCGACAGGAACGCACCGAGATCCACGTCCGCCACCATGCGCCCGCCGACCGCGTCGTGCAGCAGGGCGTCAAGCGCGTCCAACGCCTCCTCGTAGCTGCCCTGGAACGGTTGCCGTGCGCCGTCTTCCGCCGAATCCCGGGCCGACCAGTAAGGGCGCGGCTGCGCGTCCGCCGCCGCCGCAGGTTGACGCAGGGTGATGTACGTTCCTGCCGGCAGTTGACGGATCGATCGATAGATCGTCCGCGGCGGCGGAACGAACGCGTATTTCATAAACAATCCCAGGGCGTCGGGATCGATCGCAGAATCGAAGTCCGGATGGGCCGCCAGGGCCTTCAGCTCGGACCCGAAGAGCAGTGTCTTGCCGCAAACCCCGAAATAGAGCGGTTTCTTGCCGACCCGGTCCCGCGCCAGAGTCAGCTCGCGCCTTTTCCTATCCCACAAGGCCAGCGCGAACATGCCGTTCGCTCGGTTCAGGGCCTCCTCCACGCCCCACTCCTCGATTGCGGTCAGCAGAACCTCGGTGTCGCTGTGGCCGCGGTAGGCATGACCCTTCGCCTCCAGCTCGGCGCGCAGATCCTGGAAGTTGTAAACCTCGCCGTTGTAGGAAATGACGTAGCGGCCGCTGGCCGAAATCATCGGCTGTTTGCCCGTTTCCGACAGGTCGATGATGGCCAGCCGGCGGAAACCCAGCGCCAGGCCGGCCTCCACATCGGTCCAGACACCCCGGTCGTCCGGCCCGCGATGAGCAATGCGGTCAGACATGGCGGTCGCCAGACCAGCCATGCTGTCTTCCGTTCGGGGCGTCGATTCAGACCAGAAACCGCAGATTCCGCACAAAACCTGGCTATCCTGTCGCAGCGAAGTAAACGCCGGGCACCGAATTCTGGCGCGCCGACACGCTATATCCCCCGATGTACCGTTGCTTGACCCTTTTGTCAGCTTCGGTTTTTTGCCTGACGGCGCGAGGGGCCGCGCCGGCGATCAGGCCCCACTGCCAGGAGACTTGTGTGCCCCGTCGGGGCGCCACGGTTTTCACGCCACGGATTGGGCTGGTAGAGCAAGGGTCCGCGGGTCGGGGACTTCCATGCAATCCGCTTGTCACGGCGGTCGGCAGTCGCTAGGTAGGCGCTGGCAGTGCAAACGAGGCGACATGACCGAGCGGCTCTCCGAAGTCGATCACTGGGACAGGGAATGGACCAGGAAGAAGATACCGCAGCCGCTGGATCCGAAGGACCAGCGACTGAAAAACTTCCATGCCCTGCAACTGCACGCTTTTCTGCGCAATGCCTTGTCAGCCATTGACCTGCCGGCGGACGCTGGCGGGGCGAATAGGCGCCGGCGGCTCATCGAAGTGGGGTGCGGTGGATCGGTCTACCTGCCTTATTTCGCGAAGGAGTTCGGTTTCAATATCGCTGGAATCGATTACTCGAGCGAAGGGTGCGAGCTGTCGGATGCGGTGAACCGGGCGGCGGGGGTTGAAGCCGAAATCGTCGAAGCGGATGTGTTTCAGCCGCCGGAGGCCTTTCTTGGGGCATTCGATGTCGTGTTCAGCGCCGGATTTGTGGAGCATTTTTCGCCCACGCAATCCATTGTTCAGACCCTTGTCCGCCTTGCACGGCCGGGCGGGTACCTTCTGACGTTGATCCCCAATATGGCGTCCGCGGTCGGCGCGTTGCAGAAGGCCGTAAACCGCCCCGTTTACGATATCCACGTGCCGCTTACCCTGCAGCAGTTGGAGGAGGCGCACCGAGACTGCGGCCTGACGGTGCTGAGGTCAGGATATGTCGGGACCATTAATTGGTCCGTCGTGAATTTTCAGGGCGAGAAGTCTCTCTTGTCGCAGAAGTTCGGCCGGAAACTAACCAGGTTGGCCAGCCGCCCCGTGTGGTGGCTGCAGCGCCATGGCCTGCCGGATATGCCGAACCGCTACACGTCGCCGACAATCGCCTGTTTTGCGCAGCGTCCCGCCTAGGCCTCACATGCAGCGTTCGAGCACCGTCGCGCAAGGCGAGAAGGCAGCGTCAGGGTTTCCAATGTCCGCTTCTGCCGAGACAGGGAAGCAGCCTTCACCGGTGGCTACGCGGGCCGATGGGCGGGGTGCGCGGTTGGGCCTTTATATCCGCACCGTGCGGTCCGGACAGGGCGCCGAGAAGGTCATCGTCAATCTTGCCAAGGGCCTGGCCCGGCGCGGTCACGTCGTCGACCTTCTGCTGGAGGAACCCGGCGGTGCGGTGCTGGACGATCTGCCCCCCGGCGTCACGGTTGTCATGCTGGAGGAGAGGGGCCTGGACCGCGTGGCCGGCGCGTTTGCCCGGCTGGCGTGCCTGGTCCGAACCCTGGCGGCAATGATGACGGACGGCAGAATCAGGATACCGGGTCTGGTGCCTGCATTCGTCCGGTTGGCATGGGGCCGACAGCCGCCGATCCATGCGCTGTCCCGGTATCTCCGCCGGACACAGCCGGTTTCGGTCACCGCCTTCCTGAACCACCCGTGCCTGGTTCTGCTGTTGGCGACGCCCGGCAAGGGAACGCGGCTGCTGGTCAGCGTGCGCAACCACGTGTCCACGTCCAGCGCGCATGCCGAGACGCGCTGGAACCGGGAGGTCCCGATCCTGATGGCCGCGCTGTACAGGCGTGCGGACTGCGTGATCGCAAATTCCGAAGGCGTCAGGGCCGACGTGGAGCGCATCACGGGCCTCGCGCCCGAGAAGACGACCACCATCCACAACCCCTATTTCCTGGACAGGATCGCCGAACGCGCGGCGGAGCCCAGCGGCCATCCCTGGCTGGACGGCCCCGATGGTCCGCCGGTCCTGCTTGCTGCGGGCAAGCTGCGACAGCAGAAGGGTTTTCCCGTTTTGATCCGCGCCTTCGCCACCGTCCGCCGGTCCCGTCCGGTTCGTCTGATCATCCTGGGGGAGGGCGCGGACCGCGACGCCCTGACGGCACTGGCCGAGGATCTGGGCGTGGCGGACGATATCGACATGCCGGGCCATGTGGACAACCCCTATGCCTACTTCGGCCGGGCGGCCGCGTTCGTCCTGTCCTCGGCCTGGGAAGGTTTCCCGAACGTGCTGGTCGAGGCGATGGCCTGCGGCGCGCCCGTGGTCAGCACCGACTGTCCGAGCGGGCCGTCGGAGATCCTTGCCGGCGGCCGCTACGGGCCCCTGGTTCCCGTCGGCGACCCGGCCGCCCTGGCCGATGCCATCGAAACCGTCGTGAGCGCGCCGCCGGACCGCGCCCAGATGCGGGAACGGACGCGCGCCTACGACTCCGAGACCATCCTCGATGCGTACGAGGCGTTGCTGACGGATACGGAGACGGCGGTCAGCCGCTGACGGCGGACAGGTTGATGGCGACGGGCTGACGGCGCGGCCCCCAGGTGCCGGCGGCAGCCTCGAAAACGCCGGCGCAGGGCGTTCCGCAGCGATCGCAGCGCCCGTCGGCGGTCAGATTCCAATCGGACAGAACGTACCAGTCGCGCCCGATCAGCGTGGCGCCGCAGGCATGGCAAAAGGTGCTCTGGGTCTCGCGGTCGTGAATGTTGCCAGTGAAGACGTACCTGAGACCCGCATCCAGGGCGATCTGGCGGGATCGCACCAGGGTCTCCGGTGGGGTCGGCGGCGTATCCAGCATCTTCCAATCGGGATGGAACGCTGAGAAATGCAGCGGCACGTCGGGGCCCAGATGTTGGAAGATCCAGTCACTCAATGCCTTGATTTCCTCGGCCGAGTCGTTCTCGCCCGGGATCAGCAGCGTGGTGATCTCCAGCCAGACGTCGGTTTGATGTTTGACATATTCCAGCGTCTCCAGGACCGGCGTCAGCGCCCCGGAGCAAAGCTTGCGGTAAAACTGGTCCGTGAATGCTTTCAGGTCGACATTGGCGGCGTCCATGTGGCGGAAGAACTCACGCCGCGGTTCGTCGCACATGTAGCCCGAGGTGACGGCGACCGACCTGATGCCCCGTTCGTGACAGGCGGCGGCCACGTCGACCGCGTATTCCAGGAAGATGATGGGATCGTTGTAGGTGTAGGCGACGGAACGGCAGTCGTGGGCAAGCGCTGCCTGGGCAATCGCTTCGGGAGTTGCCCGGGCGGTCAGCCGGTCGAATTCGCGCGCCTTGGAGATGTCCCAGTTCTGGCAGAACTTGCAGGTCAGGTTGCAGCCGGCCGTGCCGAACGACAGGACAGGGGTTCCTGGCAGGAAGTGGTTCAGCGGTTTCTTCTCGATCGGATCGATGCAGAAGCCGGACGAGCGCCCGTAGGTGGTCAGCAGGATCTGCTGGCCGTCGCTGGCGCGGACGAAACAGAGGCCCCGCTGACCGGAATGCAGGCGGCAGTAGCGTGGGCACAGGTCGCATTGCAGCCGGGTTTCGTCGACCCGGTGCCAGTACCGGCCGGGTGCACCGGTGGGGGCTTTTTCGGGTTTTCTGGTCATGTTGATGCATGATGGTGCGACAGGGACGCCGCGCGCAATAATGCGGATCAAGTTCACTGGAGAGGACCGATGCAACAGATCAGGTCGCCCGCCGTGGCCGGCACGTTCTACCCGGCCGACCCTGTTCGGCTGCGTTCGACCGTGGCGCGGTTTTTGGCGATGGCGGAGGAGACCGCGCAGGCCTCGTCCGCGCCCAAGGCGATCATCGTCCCGCATGCCGGCTATGTCTATTCCGGCCCGGTCGCGGCGCATGCCTTTGCCCGGCTGGGCCGGTTAAAGGATAGCGTGCAGCGCGTCGTACTGGTCGGTCCCGCCCACTATGTGCGGGTGCCGGGAATCGCAGTGCCAAGCGCGCGCGTTTTCATGACGCCGCTGGGGCCGGTGACTGTGGACGAGGCGGGCCTGGCGGCGGTCATGGACTTGCCCTGGTTGACGGTCGATGACGAGGCCCACCGGCGCGAACATTCGCTTGAGGTCCAGCTTCCGTTCCTGCAGACCGTTCTCGGCACGTTCACGCTGGTGCCGCTGGCCGTGGGCGATGCCGAGCCCGGCCAGGTGGCCGAGGTCTTGGACCGCTTGTGGGGCGGGGCGGAAACGCTGATCGTGATCAGCTCGGACCTGTCCCACTATCACGACGATGCCACCGCCAAAGAAATGGACGCCGAGACCGCTGACGCGATCGAACGCGGCGACGCCGCCCGGTTGGATGGCGCGCACGCCTGCGGCTATCTGGGCATTGCAGGCCTGGTTCAGCTGTGCAGCCGCCGTGGCCTTGCGATAGAACGCCTCGATCTGCGGAGTTCGGGCGATACCGCGGGGTCCCGCCGCGAGGTGGTCGGCTATGGAGCCTGGGCAATCGGCGGATAGACCCGTCGTCCGGCTGGGCTTGTCGCCGCGTATCATCTCGGGCATCGTTGCCGGCATGCAGGATCTGACAATCCGGCAACGCGATATCCTGGGCGTCGCCCGCACCAGCGGACACGTCAAGGTCGACGACATGGCGGCGCGCCTCGACGTCACGCCGCAGACCATTCGCAAGGACATCAACGAGCTGTGCGACATGAAGCTGCTGCGGCGCGTCCATGGCGGAGCGATGCTTGCATCCGGCGTCGCCAATGTGGGCTACGAGGCCAGGTGTGCCATTGCCAGCCATGAAAAGCAGCTGATCGGCGAATTGGCCGCGCGCCACATCCCCGACAATTGCTCGCTGTTCATCAATATCGGCACCACCACCGAGGAGGTCGCCAAGGCGTTGTTGCAGCATGAAGGCCTGCTGGTGATCACCAACAACCTGCATGTTGCGAATATCCTGCTCCCCAATCCGAAAGCGGAGATCATCATCGCCAGCGGCGTGCTGCGCCGCGTCGACGGGGGCATCACCGGCGAGGCGACGATCGACCTGATCAACGAGTTCATGGTCGACTATGCGGTGATCGGCGCCTCGGCCATCGACGAGGAAGGGACGCTGCTGGACTTCGACTATCGCGAAGTGCGTGTCACCCAGGCCATCATTGCCAATTCGCGCAAGGTGTTCCTGGTGTCCGACAAGCTGAAGATCAACCGCAGTGCGCCGGTCCGGATTGGCCACATCTCACAGATCGACACCTTCTTCACCGATGCGATGACCTCCGACCATCTGGCGCATGTCTGTGCAGAAAACAGCGTTCGGGTCGAGTGCGCGCTGCCGGGGATTGAAGAGTCGATCCACGAAAGCGGCGAGGCGTGATCGCGGCGACGATTTCGTTATTTTTCGGTTTGCCGGCCAGATTCACCTGTTGTGCTTTCGGTATTTTCATTTCACACTGATCCTCGTTCGATCAGTTGAATCGCAGGCCTCAAGACAACGCAAAAAAGGGGAGGATCTGTGTCGTCCAGCGACACGTACGATCTTGCAGTCATCGGCGGAGGCGTGAACGGGTGCGGCATCGCACGTGATGCCGTTGGCCGCGGCCCGTCCGTTCTGCTGTGCGAGAAGGAGGATCTGGCGTCGGCGACGTCGTCGGCCAGCACCAAGCTGATCCACGGCGGGCTCAGATATCTGGAATATTACGAGTTCCGCCTGGTGCGGGAATCGCTGCGGGAACGGGAAGTCCTGCTGCGGACGGCCCCGCACATCATCTCTCCGATGCGGTTCGTGCTGCCCCACAACAGGGGGCTGCGCCCCGCCTGGATGATCCGACTGGGGCTGTTCCTGTACGATCACCTGGGCGGACGCGAGCTGCTGCCGGGGTCGACCGGCATCGACCTGCGCAAACACCCGGCAGGCGCACCGCTGAATCCCGGCTTCACGAAGGCTTTCATGTATTCGGACTGCTGGGTGCAGGACGCGCGTCTGGTTGCCCTCAACGCCATGGACGCGGCCGATCGCGGTGCGGAAATCCTGACGCGCACGGAATGCGTCTCGGCCCGGCGCATGGGCGATCACTGGGACATCGTGCTGCGTGATCGCGAAACTGGCGGTGAACGCACTGTGTCAGTCCGCGCCTTGGTCAACGCGGCGGGGCCGTGGGCGTCGCAGGTGCTGCAGAACAGGATCAGCCTAAATCGAGAGCAAAGCCTGCGCCTGGTCAAGGGAAGCCACGCGGTCGTACCCCGGCTGTTCGACCACGACAATGCCTACATCTTCCAGAACAAGGACCGGCGCATCGTCTTCGCCATTCCCTACGAGCAGGACTTCACCCTGATCGGGACGACTGACAAGGAATTTGATGGCGACCTGGATGAAGTCGCCATCTCCCAGCACGAAACCCGGTATCTCTGCGAAGCGGTCAACACCTATTTCAAGAAACAGATCACGCCCGACAACGTCGTCTGGTCCTTTGCCGGGGTCAGGCCGCTGTTCGACGACGATTCCCACAGCGCGTCGGCGATCACGCGCGACTACGTGTTGGACCTGGACGAAGGCGACGGCGGCAAGGCTGTGCTGCTCAACGTCTTCGGCGGCAAGCTAACGACCTATCGCAAGCTGGCCGAACAGGTGATGCAAAAGCTGATTCCCTATGTCGGCGGATCCGCAACCTCATGGACGGCTACGGCGGCACTGCCGGGCGGCGACATCCCGAATGCGGATTTCAACGGCTTCCTGGCCGGTGTGCGGGAACGGTGGCCATGGCTGCCGCAACAGCAGGCGTGGCGCCTGGCACACAACTACGGAACCCGGATTGAAACCATCCTTGGGAACGCGACACAGCCGTCCGATCTGGGACATGATTTCGGGGCCGGCTTCACCGAAGCCGAGGCGACCTATTTGATGGACAAGGAATGGGCCCGCAGCGCGGACGACATGCTGTGGCGTCGATCCAAGATGGGCCTGCATGCGGGCGACGGGGCGGCACAGGAACTGGCCGACTGGATTGCCGCCCGCGGCGCGCCGCGGACCGAGGCACTGGCCCAATAACCCTCGCCCTCGAAAGTGTCGATCTGGTGGTCGGAGGCGAGCCGTTTCTGTCCGACATCTCGATGCAGCTGGAACCCGGCGAACCGTACATCCTCTTGGGTCCGACCACGGCCGGCAAGACCTCTCTGATGCGAATTCTGGCGGGACTGGACCGGCCCACATCCGGCCGAGTGATCGAAAATGGAGCGGACGTTACCGGCGTATCAGTGCGCCGGCGCAATGTCGCCATGGTCTATCAGCAGTTCATCAACTATCCCTCCTTCAGCGTTTACGAGAGCATCGCGTCGCCCCTGAGACGCGCGGGCCTGCCGTCGTCGGATATCGATCGTCAGGTTCGCGAGACGGCGTCCATGCTGCGTATCGACGGCTTGCTGGATCGCTTGCCATCCGAGCTTTCCGGCGGACAGCAACAACGGACCGCGCTTGCCAGGGCTTTGATAAAGGACGCCAGTCTGCTCTTGCTGGATGAGCCGCTTGTCAATCTGGACTTCAAGCTGCGCGAACAGTTGCGGTCGGAGCTTGGTCAGATCTTCGATCGCAGGGCGGCGATCGTCGTCTACGCGACCACCGAACCGCTGGAGGCGCTGATGCTGGGCGGTCGCACGATCGTTATGGATGCCGGACGCGTTCTACAGTCGGGATCGACACCCGATGTCTTCAAGAACCCTGCCAGCATTCGCGCGGGCGAGGTTTTTTCGGACCCGCCGATGAATCTGATCTCGGGTCGTGTCGCCGGTCAGACGGCCATATTGGGCGAGACGCTGCAGATTCCACTGACCCGCCATCTCTCAGTTCTGGGCGAGGGGCCTTACATCTTCGGAATTTGGTGCGGCCATCTGTTCCTCGCCAGCAGCGCGACGGACGATGTGGAGATACCCGGAACAGTCGAACTCTCCGAAATCAACGGTTCGGAAACATTCATTCATACCTCCCACAACGGCATCGTCTGGGTCGCCCAGGAGGAGGGCGTACACACCTTCGCTCTGGGTCAGGACATCACGTTGCACATGAACCCGCGTCATCTCTTCGCCTTTCGCGAGGACGGAACGCTTGCCGCGGCGCCGTCGCAAGACGCTGCGCTGGTGGCGGCGGGTTAGGGGTCGTCATGGCACGGGTCAGCTTCGAGGATATCGCGCACAGCTATGCCGGCGGCGAGGCCGACGAAAGCAGTTATGCGCTGAAGCCGATGACCCATTCCTGGGAAGATGGCGGCGCGTACGCTCTGCTGGGGCCTTCCGGATGCGGCAAGACGACGCTGCTGAACGTGATGTCCGGTCTTGTTGTGCCGACGCGGGGAAGAGTCAGGTTCGACGACCGAGATGTGACTGAATTGCCAACCGAGCAGCGCAATATTGCCCAGGTTTTCCAGTTCCCGGTGATCTACGACACGATGACCGTCTATGACAATCTGGCATTTCCCTTGCGCAATCGGCGCGTGGCGGCGGCGGACGTGGACCAACGGGTCAGAGCCGTTGCGGACATGCTGGATTTAGCGGGCGATTTGCAGCGGCGAGCCCGCAACCTGACGGCGGACGCGAAACAGAAAATCTCCCTGGGCCGGGGACTGGTCCGGTCGGACGTTGCGGCGATCCTGTTCGACGAACCGCTGACGGTGATCGACCCGCATATGAAATGGCAGCTGCGCCGCAAGCTGAAGGAAATCCATGAACAGTTCAGGCTGACCCTGGTCTACGTCACCCATGGCCAGAACGAAGCCCTGACCTTTGCCGAACAGGTCGTGGTCATGCATGACGGCCGCATTTTGCAGGTTGGCTCGCCGCAGGAGCTGTTCGAACGGCCGACACACACATTTGTCGGCTACTTCATCGGCTCGCCGGGGATGAACGTGCTGTCGGCGCAGATCGACGGCACGAGCGCCATTGTCAATGGTCATGAAATCCCGCTGGGACGTCATTTTGGCGATCTGGTTGGCGGCGAGACGGCGATCGGGTTCCGGCCGGAGTTCTCAAGGCTGTCGTCCGGCGAAGAGGGATTGCCGGTCAGGATTTTGCGCGTCGAAGACATCGGGCGGCATAAGATCATCCGCGCCGAATTTGACGGCGTCGAGGTTAACGCGGTCTTGCCTGAGGACGCTGAGATTGCTTCAGACATGACCCGGATCGCCTTCGACGCGACTGCCGTACATGTTTATCGCGACGGCTGGATCGTCGACAGCGACGAGCGCAAGGCGCAGGGTGCCGGGGGATGAACTGATGCAGAAGACGCTCAATCAACGCGCCTGGTTCATGGTCCTGCCAGTGCTGTTCATTGTGGCACTGAACGCGATCGTGCCGCTGATGACGGTCGTCAATTATTCAGTGCAGGAGACTTTCGGGGACAATGTCTTCTTCTTCGAGGGCGCACGGTGGTTCCGCGATGTGCTGGCTTCCGAGCGATTTCATGCCTCGCTTCTGCGCCAGTTGTTTCTGACCGGCGCGATACTCGTAATCGAGATTCCGCTTGGCGTCGCCATTGCCCTGACAATGCCGTGATCGGGTCCCTGGGCCTCTGTCTGTCTGGTGCTGATGGCGCTGCCGCTGTTGATACCGTGGAACGTGGTCGGCGCCATGTGGAACATCTACGCATTGCCGGACATCGGATTGCTTGGCTACGGGCTGAATTGGCTCGGCATTCCTTACGATTTCACCCAGCAGCCCGTATCGGCCTGGTTCACCGTCATCCTGATGGATGTGTGGCACTGGACCTCGCTGGTCGTCTTGTTGGCCTATGCCGGCCTGCAGTCGATTGACGAGAATTTCTATCGCGCCGCCAGGATCGACGGCGCCTCGCGATGGGCGGTGTTCTGGTACATTCAGCTGCCGAAAATGCGGCACGTGCTGACGATTGCCGTACCGCTTCGCTTCATGGACAGCTTCATGATCTACACCGAACCCTTCGTGTTGACCGGCGGCGGCCCTGGAAACACGACGACGGTGCTGTCGATCGACCTCGTCAAGGCTGCGCTCGGAGAATTCAATCTCGGGATCGCGGCGGCGATGAGCATCATCTACTTCCTGATGACGCTGCTGGTCTGCTGGCTGTTCTATACGATCACAATGCGGGGAGAGAACAGATGACCCGCTGGCGCTGGCTGGTGCCGACGCCCCACATCGTTTTTCTGATGTTGCCGATCTACTGGCTTATCAACATGTCGTTCAAGACAACGAACGAAATTCTGGGCGGGTTTTCGTGGTTCCCGGCCGATTTCACCGTCGCGAGCTATGTCAAGATCTTCACCGACCCGACTTGGTATGGCGGCTACATCAACTCGATCATCTATGTGTTGCTGAACACGGTCATCTCGGTCTCATTTGCCTTGCCGGCGGCCTACGCCTTCTCGCGCTACCGCTTCCTCGGGGACAAGCACCTGTTCTTTTGGCTGCTGACCAACCGTATGGCACCGCCGGCGGTCTTTGCACTTCCCTTCCTGCAACTATACTCGGCGCTTGCGTTGTTCGATACGCACCTGGCGGTGGCGCTGGCTCATTGCTTGTTCAATATCCCCCTGGCCGTCTGGATCCTGGAGGGCTTCATCTCCGGCGTCCCGAAGGAGATCGACGAAACCGCCTACATCGATGGCTACTCTTTCCCGCGCTTCTTTACGAAGGTTTTCATGCCCCTGATCGGCAGCGGCATCGGCGTCACGGCGTTCTTCTGCTTCATGTTCTCCTGGGTCGAGCTGCTGCTGGCCAAGACCCTGACCGCCGTCGAAGCCAAGCCGATTGCCGCGGTCATGACGCGAACGGCCAGCACCTCAGGCTATGAATTGGGTCTGCTGGCGGCGGCCGGCGTGCTGACGATCATACCCGGGGCCATCGTTATCTATTTTGTCCGCAACTACATCGCTAAGGGTTTCGCGATGGGGAGGGTTTGATCATGGGCCTTTCTTGGATGGCATGGACCTGGCAGACGGCGACGTTCTTTGGCGTGATCGCTCTGTTGCTGATCAGCATGAGCGTTTGGGAATTAAGGCGGCCTGGCGGCGATCCGCGCCATGGCGTGCTTGGCCTTGATACGACCAGAGGCGACCGCCTGTTTATCTCGCTCCTCGGCAGCGCCTACATCCATCTCGCGTGGCTGGCCTTGTCCGATGGGCCGCTCTGGGTAGCCACGGTCATTTCGGTGCTCTATGCCCTCGCGGTTTTCCGTTGGGTCTAGAAGGCATGATATTGGAATTCGCCCTCGCTCCGTTCTCTCCGGAGCCGGAGACGCAGAAGGGCGATGGCGAAGCTTGCTGTGTGGAAGTTGTGTACTTCGATGCGGCCGGTTTCAGGCCCGGACGTCGGGCAAAACTCAACCTCAAGGGAGGGAAACAATGAGAAAATTACTGGCAACGGCCGCCGCGGTAGGCTTGTTGTGCGGGGCGAGTTCAGCCTCCGCCGACATGGCCGCGGCGGAAAAATGGGTTGATGAGGAATTTCAGCCATCGGTCCTGTCGCGGGCCGAGCAGATTGCCGAGATGGAGTGGTTCATCAAGGCGGCGGAACCCTTCCAAGGCATGGAGATCAACGTGCTGTCGGAGACGATTCCGACGCACACCTATGAATCCGAGGTGCTTACCAAGGCCTTCGAGGAGATCACCGGCATCAAGGTGAACCACCAACTCCTTGGCGAGGGCGAGGTGGTGCAGGCCGTTCAGACCCAGATGCAGACGCGGCGTAACCTCTACGACGCCTATATCAACGATTCTGATCTGATCGGAACCCATTCGCGGCTCCAACTGGCCTACAACCTGACTGACTTCATGGCCGGCGACGGCGCGGACGTAACCAATCCCGGGCTGGACGTCGACGACTTCATGGGCAAGTCCTTCACCACCGGCCCGGACGGCAAGCTCTATCAGCTGCCGGATCAGCAATTTGCGAACCTCTACTGGTTCCGCAAAGAATGGTTCGATCGGCCCGAGCTCCAGGCCAAGTTCAAGGAGATTTACGGCTACGACCTGGGCGTGCCGGTCAACTGGTCGGCCTACGAGGACATCTCCGAGTTCTTCAGCGTTCATGTCAAAGAGATCGACGGCGTTCGTGTCTATGGCCACATGGACTACGGCAAGCGCGCCCCGGATCTTGGCTGGCGCATGACCGACGCCTGGCTCTCGATGGCCGGAACCGGCAACAAGGGGTCGCCCAACGGTATTCCGATCGACGAATGGGGTATCCGTATGGAAGCGGGTTCGTGCAACCCGGCCGGTGCCAGCGTCAGCCGCGGCGGCGAGACGAACGGCCCCGCATCCGTCTACGCGATCCGGAAATGGGACGAGTGGCTCCGGAATTTCGCTCCTCCGGGCGCGGCCAGCTACGACTTCTACCAGTCGCTTCCCGCGCTGAACCAAGGCAACGTGGCCCAGCAGATATTCTGGTACACGGCCTTCACCGCTTCGATGGTGGCTCCGAAGTCGGACGGCAACAACACCGTCGACGACGACGGAAATCCGCTGTGGCGGATGGCGCCGAGCCCGCACGGCCCCTATTGGAATGAAGGCCAGAAGCTCGGCTACCAGGACGCCGGTTCCTGGACGATCCTCAACTCGACGCCGGTGGACCGCGCCAAGGCAGCCTGGCTCTATGCGCAGTTCGTCGTCTCCAAGACCGTCGACGTGCGGAAGAGCCATGTCGGATTGACCTTCATCCGCGACTCCACGGTCCGGCATGAGAGCTTCTCCGAGCGTGCGCCCAAGCTCGGCGGCCTGATCGAGTTCTACCGTTCGCCTGACCGCGTGCTTTGGTCCCCGACCGGCATCAACGTGCCGGACTATCCGAAGCTGGCACAGCTCTGGTGGCAGAACATCGGCGACGTGAACTCGGGTGCCTTTACGCCGCAGGAGGCCATGGACCGTCTTGCCAACGAGATGGACCAGGTGATGGCCCGCATGCAGGCGGCGGACAAAGCGGCCAATGTCTATGGCGGCTGTGGCCCGCGGCTGAACGAGGAGCAGGATCCTTCGGCCTGGCTCGGCAGGCCGGACGGTCCGAAGGCCAAGCTTGATAACGAGAAGCCCCAGGGCGAGACGATCGCCTATGAGGAGATCATCAAGCGCTGGCAATAGAGTTAGAGTGAATGTGGTCCGCCGGGGATATCCGTCCCCGGCGGTACCATCAGAATTGCACCGATTGCGCCAGGCTCAAAATATCGGGGCCTGAGCCCGTTCTGAACGCGCCAAGCCGCAACGGCCGGTTGGTGACGGGGCGAGAGCTTACCGTCGCCGGTTCGTTGGGTTTGATCAGGCGGCGAACTGGTCGTATGCGCTGAGGGCGTCGGCGCCGTACACCATGGACGGTCCGCCGCCCATCTGAACCGCAACACCGATCGTATCAACGACTTCTTCGCGGGTTGCCCCGGCCTCCACGGCCTGGCGGGCATGGAACGCCACGCAGCCATCGCACCGCACCGTAATGGCGATCGCCAGTGCGATGAGCTCCTTGGTTCGGCGGGTCAGGGCCGCATCGCTGTAGACGGCCTTGCCAAGACTGGCGAAAGCGGCTGTGACCTCGGGCTTGGCCTTGCCGACCTCTTTCATTTCGGCGCTGAGCCTGTTGGCGATTTCGGCGTAGTCCTTCGGCATGGCGTCCTCTCCTGCTGCCTTGTTGCTGGTGCGGGGCGCATCCTTGCGGATCGCAAACCCCGCCGCATTGCTTTGGATCAGATCAACCGCTGTCTGGGGACCGCCAGCACCGCTGCGGAGGGGACTTACGCGGCGGCCGTTCGCGTCGGGGCGCCCGGCACGGCGGACTTCAACGGTTTGTTCCAGGGCATGAAGCTCAGGAAACTGGCCATGCCGCAGGTTCCGGTCGTGCCCGCGAACACCAGGCCGGCGCCGACGAAGGCCGACAGGGCCATAAACCAGGGCGAGTAAAGAACCGCCAGGACGACACCTAGTACCACCAGGCTGCCGGCCGTGATCTGGACCTGGCGCAAGATGCTGATCGATGCCTTGCGGTTCAGGTTGATCGGCAGGCCGGCTTTTCTCCAGGCCTGGAAGCCACCGTCAAGATGGTAAACCTCCCTGAAGCTGGTGCTCAGCAGCTGCGCTGCCGCCTGCTCGGTGCGGTTGCCGCTGTTGCAATGGAAGACGCCGATCTTGTCATGTTCGTGATCGAAGTCGTTGGCGTTGAACCCAGACAACGGCACCAGCCGCGAACCCGGGATGTGTTCCCGCGCATATTCGTCCATCTCGCGGATATCGATGAGAACCGCTTTTTCCTCTTCCAGCCACCCGTGCAGGGTTTTCGGGTCAATTTCGCGCAGTGCTGTCTTGGTCATCTTTCCCTCCTTGGGCGTTGTTTCCGGCTTTCGAGCGACCGCAGTAGGTGTCGTAAAGGAACTGCATCAGTTCCGAGATGTCGCTGCGGGCCAGGGCGTAGTAGATCGTCTGGCCCTCGCGTCTGGTCTTGACCAGACCGTCCTTGCGCAAAAGCGATAGCTGCTGCGACATCGAGGCGTCACGCAGGTCCAGAAGGCGCGCCAGGGCACCGACCGACTTCTCTCCCTCGACCAGCTGGCAAAGGATCATCAGCCGATTCCTGTTGGACAGCACCTTCATCAGGTCGCTGACCGTGTCTGCGGTTTGAGTCATCTCCTGTAAATTCATATTTGCATATCTATAGAGGTACGCGTACATTGTCAAGGCCGAAGAAATCAGGGGCTTGCAGTTGCGGGCCCTACCGGCCATTTAACCGGTCAGGACCGACCGGGGAGAATGACCATGGACGAAACGGGCACCAACGCCGACTTCACCCGTCTTGCCGTCGCGCACACGGCGCAGATGGAGTGGCAAGCCAGCCCCAGCAGCACCGTCTGGCGCAAACGTCTCGATCTCATCGGTCCCTCGGAATCCAGCCGGGTGACGTCCGTCGTGCGCTACGACCCCGCAAGCGCCTTTCCCGAGCACCCGCACCCGGACGGCGAGGAGATCTTCGTCCTGGATGGCGTCTTCTCCGACGAACATGGCGACTATCCGGCGGGCAGCTTCCTGTTGAATCCGCAGGGCTTCAGCCATGCGCCGTTCTCGCAAGAGGGCTGTGTGCTGTTCGTCAAACTGCGGCAATACCCCGGAAAGAACCGGCAGAAGGTGGCGGTCGATACAAGTCGAAGCGCCTGGCGGGCCTGCGACGACAAGGGCGTCAGCATGATCCCACTGTACCGTGAAGAGGGCTATCCGGAGGAGATCCAGCTGGTGCGCCTTGAGCCCGAGACGGTGATGGCGACGCACGAGCACGACGACGGCGCGGAGATATTCGTTTTGGAGGGGAGCTTTTCGGACGAGTTCGGCAGCTATGAGGAGGGAAGCTGGGTGCGCTATCCCAGCGGCAGCGTCCACAGGGTCAGTTCGAAAAACGGCTGCATCTATTATTTGAAAACGGGACATCTGGGGGAAATCAGCGAATGAATTTTTCGGAAATGCCGTTCCTGCGGCAATTTCCCGCATTGTCTGGAGGGGCTTGCATCGCCATGTGCTGAAGTGTGGAGCAGACGATAGCAGCGCGTTTCGCCGGTCCGGTTCTCGGAACGGGGAAGCGCGGCGTCTGCGGGGGGGGGGCGACCAAGGAGGCGCCAGCGTGCGCCTTCACCCAATCCCCCCCCCCCC
>Ga0209783_1000085_pt1 | contig 43774 bp, 42 predicted proteins | sample WorMetfiPIANOSA1_FD_187395 | JGI IMG/M metagenome (GOLD analysis project Ga0209783, IMG submission 187395) | Marine gutless worms symbiont microbial communities from Max Planck institute for Marine Microbiology, Germany - Olavius filocauda... | ecosystem: Host-associated > Annelida > Digestive... | reverse complement strand
ATGACCTACGACCTGGGATATATCGACTTGGAACAGAAAACCCCGCAACCTCTCGACAACCCGTTCGGCCCGAGGTTGTCACCCATGTCTTAGGTACGTTCTGTTACCTATGTCTCCGGGTCGGACCGACATCGTCGAGGATGTGCGCAAGCGCCGCGCGGCGGCGGAAAAGCTGCCGCCGCTGGCGCTGGTGCGGCAGAACCTCTTGGAGCGGCGGGGCGCCGTGACGCTTGCCGCGCATAGGCCGGCCGGTCCGCGCCTGCCGCGCCCGCCTACGGCACGCTTGCGGACTACCGGTTCCCGCGCGGCGACAGCCGGCCCAACGCGTTTGCCGTCGTGGTCGGCGTGCGCGACTATCGCAACAGCGACGTTCCGCCGGTCCGGTTCGCCTATAACGACGCCGAGGCGATCCGCCAGTACCTGGTGGAGACGAGGGGCTATCCGGAAGACAACGTGGTCGTGCTGAAGGACCCGAACCAGTCCGACCTGATGGCCTATTTCGGGACCGAGAACGACCCCCAGGGCAAGCTGTTCGACGCGGTCACGCGCGAACGGCTGGATGAGGTGTTCGTCTATTTCTCCGGCCACGGCGTGCCCACCGAGGACGGCGCCGGCGTGCTGTTGCCCAGCGACGCCGACCCGCTGAAACCGGGCCTCACCGGCTACAAGCTGGAAACGCTGGTCCGCAACCTGAACCGGCTGCAGGAGGTACGGGTGACCCTGGCGGTCGACAGCTGCTTTTCCGGCCTGTCCCACGACGGGACTTTGATCCGGGCGGCGTCGCCGGTGTTCCTGGCGGCGCGGCCCGACAAGACAGGACTGTCCAACGGCGTGGTCTTCACCGCCGCGGACGGCATGGAGATCGCGTCCTGGGACGAACGGCTGCGGCTGGGCCTGTTCACCCGGCACCTGCTGGAAGGCATGCTGGGCAAGGCCGACCGGACCGTCGGCAACGGCGACGGCCGTGTCGAACTGTTCGAGATGGAGCGGCTCCTGAAGACCTATGTGGGCCGCGAAGCCAACCGCCGCTACAGCCGCCAGCAGACCCCCCAGGTGGTCGGCGCGCCGCTGACGGTGCTCAACGACCGCATCGATCCGGAATCGACGGCCTGGAAGAGATCATCGCGCTGGCACGGTAGGGCAGCGGAACCCCCTCACCCCAACCCCTCTCCCCCCTGGGGAGAGGGGCTTTTGTTCCCTTCTCCCCAGGGGGGAGAAGGTGGCCCGAAGGGCCGGATGAGGGGGTTCGGGTCTTTGCGTGCTACAACCATTGTCCGCAGGCCCCCGCTCGTTGCATGATCGCGGGTCAACGAACACGGGGGCAGCACCGGCATGGCCGCATGCGACAAGCGGAAGCTTGAACATCTCTATCTGATCGACGGCTCCGGTTATATCTTCCGCGCCTTTCACGCCCTGCCGCCGATGAACCGGGCGGACGGAACGCCGACCAACGCGGTGTTCGGCTTCACAAACATGATCCTGAAGCTGCTGGAGGACAGCGACGCCGACTGCCTGGCGGTGATCTTCGATGCCGGCGCGACCAGCTTCCGCAACCAGATCTACGACGAATACAAGGCCCACCGTCCCGAGCCGCCGGAGGAGCTGGTGCCCCAGTTCGGCCTGATCCGCGAGGCGACGCGGGCCTTCAACCTCCCCTGTATCGAGATGGAGAACTACGAGGCCGACGACCTGATCGCGACCTTCGCCCGGCGCGCGCGGGAACGGGGGATCGAGGTCACGATCGTGTCGTCCGACAAGGATCTGATGCAGCTTATCGGGCCCGGCGTCACCATGCTGGACCCGATGAAGAACCGCTCGATAGGGCCGGACGAGGTGATGGAGAAGTTCGGCGTGCCGCCGGAAAAGGTGACCGAGGTGCAGGCCCTGGCCGGCGACTCGGTCGACAACGTGCCCGGCGTTCCCGGCATCGGCGTTAAGACCGCCGCCCAGCTGATCAACGAGTACGGCGACCTGGAGACCCTCTTGAGCCGGGCCGAGGAGATCAAGCAGCCCAAACGCCGGGAAAACCTGGTTGAGAACGCTGAGAAGGCGCGGATCAGCCTGCAACTGGTCACTCTGGACGACGATGCGCCGGTCGAGCAGGAGCTGGAGGAGTTCGTCCGGCAGGAGCCGGATCTCGACGTGTTGGTGCCGTTCCTGCGGGAGCAGAACTTCCGCCGCCTGACCGCACGGTTCGAGGCGGCGGCCGCCGGCTCGGCCGAGGCCGCGCCGGCGGCGGCAGCAGCAGCGGCGCCCGGAAACGGCGCTTACGGGCTGGTCCAGGACGAGACCGCACTGGCGGCCTGGGTGGACGAGGCGGTCGACGGTGGCCTGGTGGCGGTGGACACCGAAACCACGGCGCTGGATCCCCAGACCGCCGAGCTGGTCGGCGTGTCTCTGGCCTTGGGGCCCGGGCGGGCCTGCTACGTGCCGCTGACCCACAAGGGCGCCGACGCGCAGGGCGCATTGGACCTCGGCGGCGGCGACACGGCGGCCGAAGCGCCGCCGCAGGTGCCGATGGACCGCGCGGTCGCACTGCTCAAGCCGATGCTGGAGGATCCGGCCTGCCTGAAGGTGGGCCAGAACATCAAATACGATCTGGGCATCTTTGCCCGCCACGAGATTGCCGTGGAGCCTGCCGACGACACCATGCTGATGAGTTTCGTGCTGGACGGCGGTGCGCACGGCCACGGCATGGACGAGCTGGCGGCGCTGCACCTTGACCACACCACGATCAAGTATTCCGAGGTCGCCGGGAGCGGCAAGTCCCAGGTCACCTTCGACCGGGCGCCCCTGGACAAGGCGCGGGACTATGCGGCCGAGGACGCGGACATCACGCTGCGCCTGCACCAGGTGCTGCGCCCGCGCCTGGTGTCGGAGCATATGTGCACGGTTTACGAGACCATCGAGCGGCCGCTGATCCCGATCGTCGCGGCGATGGAACGGGCCGGCATCCTGGTCGACCCGGCGCGCCTGCAGGAGCTGAGCAGCGACTTCGCCCGCCGTATCGCCGACCTGGAGGAAGCGATCCACGCCCTGGCGGGGGAGCCGTTCAACATCGGGTCGCCGAAGCAGCTTGGCGAGGTGCTGTTCGACCGGATGGGCCTGACCGGAGGCAAGAAGACCAAGACCGGCGGGTTCTCCACCAACTCCGACGTGCTGGAGCCGCTGGCCGAGGAACACGAGATCGTCGCAAAGGTGCTGGAATGGCGCCAGCTTTCGAAGCTGCGCTCGACCTACACCGAGGCCCTGCTGCAGCAGGTCAATCCAAGGACGGGGCGCGTACACACGTCCTACATGATGGCAGGCGCACAGACCGGTCGGTTGGCGTCTACCGACCCCAATCTGCAGAACATCCCGGTCAGGACCGAGGAAGGCCGCAAGATCCGAGAGGCCTTCATCGCGCCGCCCGGCCAAAAGCTGATCAGCCTGGACTACAGCCAGATCGAGCTGCGCCTGGTGGCGGACGTGGCCGAAATCGACGCCCTGCGCGCGGCCTTCCGCGACGGGCTGGACATCCACGCGATGACGGCGTCGGAGGTGTTCGGCGTGCCGATGGCGGAGATGGACGCGGAGACCCGGCGCCGGGCAAAGGCGATCAATTTCGGCATCATCTACGGCATCTCCGGCTTCGGCCTGGCCCGCCAGCTCGGCTGTTCCCAGGGCGAGGCGAAGGCGTTCATCGACGCCTATTTTGAACGGTTCCCGGGCATCCGCGACTACATGGACGAGATGAAGAAGCAGGTGAAGGCGACCGGCTTCGTGACCACGCTGTTCGGCCGCAAGATCCACCTGCCGGGCATCGCCGACCGAAACCCGGCGCGGCGGTCCTATGCCGAACGGCAGGCGGTGAACGCGCCGATCCAGGGCTCGGCCGCCGACATCATCAAGCGGGCGATGATCCGGGTGCCTGCGGCGCTGGAAAAGGCGCAGCTACGGTCGAAGATGCTGCTGCAGGTGCATGACGAGCTGGTGTTCGAGACGCCCGAGGACCAGGTCGACCGGACGATCGAGACCGTGCGTGCGGTGATGGAAGGCGCGCCGGGCCCGTCGGTCGCCCTGTCGGTGCCGCTGGTGGTGGATGCCGGCGTCGGCGACAACTGGAACCAGGCGCACTAGGCGGCCGACAAGGAGGGCGGAGGCGATGAAACTGCGGCGTCATCACGACATGGGCGGCCTGCCGGCGGGGCCGGCCGATCTCGACGAGCATATCCACGCGCCGTGGGAAAAACGCACCAACGCGCTGCTCAGGCTGCTGGCCGACGGCAAGCGAAACCTGGTCAGCGTCGACGAGCTGCGCCGGGCGATCGAGGATCTGGGACCCGGCGCCTATGACGAACTCAGCTATTACCAGCGCTGGATCTCGGCCATCACCAACGTGCTGCTGGAGAAGGGCGTGATCACCGTCGACGAGCTGGGCCGCAAGCTGGCGGAGGCAGAGGCCGCCTTCGAGGCCGCGCGTTCGGAGGCAAAGCAATGAGCGCGCCGCGCTTCGCGGTCGGGGCGCTGGTCAGGGTGCGCGCGGCCTACCCGCCGGGACATGTGCGCACGCCGTTTTACGTGCGCGGGGCGGCCGGCGCGGTCGAGCGGATCTGCGGCCGCTTCCCCAACCCCGAGCAGGGCGCCTACGGCCGGCGGGATGCTGACCGGATCACGCTTTACCGGGTACGGTTCAGCCAGCACGACCTGTGGCCCGACTATCGGGGCGCACCCGACGACAGCGTGGAGGTGGAAATCTTCGAACACTGGCTGGAGCCGGCCGAAGGAGCGGGTGCATGACCGAGACCCACCGGCACGACCATCCCCACCCGCCGCAGCCCGACCTGGAAGACGCGCCCGCCAGCTATCACCAGTTCCTGGCCCAGGCTGTGGGCGATCTGTTGATCGACAAGCAGATCATCACCGCCGACGAGCTGCGCGCGATGATCGAGTTCATCGACGGCCGCAACCCCGCGGTCGGTGCGCGCCTTGTGGCCCACGCCTGGACCGACCCGGACTTCAAGCGCCGGCTGCTGGCCGACAGCAAGGCGGCTGCGGCGGAGATCGGCATCGACACCGGCCCGATCCCGATCATCGTGGTGGAGAACACCGAGGCGGTGCACAACGTGGTGGTCTGCACCCTGTGCTCCTGCTATCCGACCTTCCTGATCGGCCTGCCGCCGGACTGGTACAAGGCGCGCGCCTACCGGTCGCGCTGCGTTCGCGAGCCGCGCACGGTGCTGCTGGAGTTCGGCACCGAGATCGCCGAGACCCGCGAGGTGCGCGTCCATGACAGCACCGCGGACATGCGCTACCTGGTGCTGCCGGCCCGCCCCGCCGGAACCGAGGGGCTGGACGAAGACGCGCTGGCCGCGCTGGTCACCCGCGACTGCATGATCGGCGTGACGGAGCCGCAGCCGCCGGCCTGATCTGGCGCCGCTTGCAGCCACGCCCCTCGAGACGGTGGTATCGCCACCTCCTCAGGTTGAGGGGAGCAGTCGGAGGGTCCAGGATACTCCCTCATGGCTCGAGGAGCGCCCGCAGGGCGCGTCTCGAAGCACATGGCTGCTTGCACCGCCCCCGAATACACCATCCGTTAACCGCCCATGCGCTTTGATCGGGCCATGTTGACCCTGCGCCCGCTTGGCCCCGTCCTGCTTGCCGTCCTGGCCCTTGCCATGCTGGCCGGCTGCTACATGCCGGACCGGTTCGAGGCCGGCCTGCAGATCCGGCGCGACGGCAGATACGCCTTCACCTACTCAGGGCGAGCTCACCTCGCTGCAGCTTTTGCGGCGGCTGGGCATGGGCGAATTCGACGGCGACCCCGACGGCTTCCGGGAGAACGTCGCGCTGTTCGAGCGGGATCTCCGCCGCGACGGCGGCTTTCGCGAGGTCAGCTACTGGCGCCAGGCCACCTTCCGCACCCGCTACGCCCACGAAGGCGACCTGGACCGCGACCGCAGCTTCAACTTCGTGCGCCTGAACGCGCGGTTCCTGGGCCTGAAGAACCTGGGCGACGGACGCATCGAACTCAGCGGCAACCGCCTGCCCAAGGCCTAATATGGACGAGTTGATTGACGGTGGCTTCGACAGCCGCGGCGTGTTCCGGCTGTGGACCGACGCCCGGATCCTGGAACACAACGCCGACGCCGTGGAGGGCGAAGGCCTGACCCTCTATACCTGGCGCATCAAGACCATGCGCCAGACACCGCCGCGGATGGTCCTGCAACTGGGCTAGGCGCCGGCGCCCGAACCCCCTCATCCGGCCCTTCGGGCCACCTTCTCCCCCCGGGGGAGAAGGGAACAAAAAGCCCCTCGCTCCAGGGGGGAGAGGGGTTGGGGTGAGGGAGTTCGGCTCCTACGACGCCTGCGCCCGCGCCTTCTTCGCCAGCACCACCAGTTCCCGGCGCGCGCTTTCCGCGTCGCGCACCGGCGTGTCGAACGCCACCCGCGCCGTCTTTCCGGCCCGTCTGAGGTCGATGCCTTCGGGGTCGACGCCGGTCAGCCGCCAGCCCGCGCCGGGCCGGTCCAACAGCACGTTGGCGTAGAGGCCTAGCGCCTCCGGGTGGTCGGCGTTCATGTGGGCGACGATCTCCGCCTCCGCTTCGGCCAGCGGCGCCGCGTCGCCCGTGTCCATCAGCACGTCGGCGGCGTCGAACCAGTGGATGCGCCCGAAGCCCGCGACGAGATGGGCGCGTTCGACCGCGACCCGGTAGAAATTGAAATCGCCGAACCCGGCATAGAGGCGCGCCCCGGGGTGCCGGGCCAGAAAGCGGTCGGCCAGCGCCGGATCCGCGGTCCGCTCGGCCCGGCCCTGCAGCGTCACCCGCGGGCCGGTCAGCGGGTCCTCGTGGCCCGCGGTGCCGTCGAACAGCAACGACACCTCCGGCGCGACGCCGAGGTTCTTGGTGTGGTCGGCGAGGTCGGACAACAGCATCACCGGACCGCCCGCATGGTCGCAGGCGATCAGCACCAGGGAGGCATAGGGTTCGCCGCCGCCGTTCCGCATGATCGTGGCCAGCGTGGCCCGGTCGCAGCGCCGCACCACCGCGCGGGCAAGGGCCGCTTCCTGGCGCGCCGCCGCCATCCGTCTCAGCTCGACTTGTTCAGGTAGTGCCGGATCACCGCCGCCATGTCCTCCGGCGGCGTGTTGTAGCGGAACACGGTCAACACCTTGCCGTCCGGGCCGGTGAGGTAGACGAAGGTGCTGTGGTCCATCAGATACTCGGTCGAACCCGGATCCTCCGCCTTGGCATAGAACACTCTGTACTGCTTGGCCGCCGCGGCCACCTGTTCGGCGCTGCCTGTCAGGCCAATCATCCGGTCGTGGAAATGCGGCACGTAGTCCTTGATCGCATCAACCGTGTCGCGTTCGGGGTCGATGGAGATGAAGACCGGCGTGACTTTTGTGGCCAGCCGGTCCAACCGGTCCAGCGCCACTGCCATGTTCTGCAGTTCCGACGGGCAGAAATCCGGGCAATAGGTGTAGCCAAAATAGATCAGCAGGAACTGGCCCTTGAAATCGGCATCGGTTACGGTGCGTCCGTTATGGTCGACCAGCTCGAACGGGCCGCCCAGCTCGACGGCAGGCGAAAAGGCGGCGATCGTCTTGCCTTCGCCGTCAATCCTGGTTCCGCCGATCTGGAAGTAGGCGATGACGGCGGCGATCGCGATCGCGCCCAGCGCGGCGGCGAGCGCAATGACCGTTGGCAATGAAGGGCTCCGTCGCGCGGCCTTGCCGCGGCGTTGATCGGCTTCCGACATGGGCTGTTTTTACTAGATGGCCGGCGCCGGATTCGAGGACAAATCGACGCACAATTCCTATCTATGGGATGAGCGGTGGCCGATCGCCCGGGGAATGCCGCCAAGCCGCCCAATTCCTGCCATAACCCACGGCGATTGTGGCATGCGACCGGCGGTTGGTAGAGTTCTGTCTCAGGAAGGATAAGGCGCGGATGCGCAACACGATTGCACTTGTCGACGATGACCGGAACATCCTCACATCGGTTTCGATGGCGCTGGAGTCCGAAGGGTTCTGCGTGCGCACCTACACCGACGGCGAGCAGGCGCTTGCGGGGCTGAGCCAAAATCCGGCGGACCTTGCGGTTCTGGACATCAAGATGCCGCGCATGGACGGGATGGAGCTGTTGCAGAAGCTGCGGCAGAAGAACGCGATGCCGGTGATTTTCCTGACCTCCAAGGATGATGAGGTCGACGAGCTGCTGGGCCTGCGCATGGGCGCCGACGACTATATCCGCAAGCCGTTCTCGCAGCGGCTGTTGATCGAACGCATCCGGATCCTGTTGCGGCGGGCGAACCTGGCCGAAACCAACGGCGGCGCCCGCGGCGACGGGGTCATGGTGCGCGGCGACCTGGTGCTGGATTCCGACCGCCACGCCTGTGCCTGGCGGGGCCAGCCGGTCCAGCTGACGGTGACGGAGTTCCTGATCCTGAAGTCGCTGGCGGCCAGGCCGGGCCACGTCAAGAACCGGGACCAGCTGATGGATGCCGCCTACGGAGAGAGCATCTATGTGGACGATCGGACCATCGACAGCCACATCAAGCGGCTGCGCAAGAAGTTCCGCCAGGTGGACCGCGAATTTGGCCAAATCGAAACCCTGTACGGCGTAGGGTACCGGTACGCCGAAGCCTGAGTTCGATGAGACGGAATGGGGGAAAGTCCGGAGAGTCGCTGCGCGCGGGCCGCAAACGCCTGCTGTCGCCGCTGACGCGTCGCATCCTGGCAGTCAACGTCATAGCCCTGGTGATCCCGGTGGTGGGGCTGCTCTATCTGGGCCCCTATCGCGAAAGCCTGATCGAAGCCGATCTGGAGGCGCTGCGCCGCCAGGGCGAGATCTTTTCCGGCGCGCTGGGCGAAAGCGCGATCGAAACCCTGAACAACGGACAGCAGGTCCTGAACCTGACTCTGTCCCGCAACATCATCCGCCGGCTGGCCGGGGCCGACGCGGTGCGCGCTCGCCTGTTCCTGGTCGACGGCAGCCTGGCGGCGGACAGCCGGCTGCTGGGGGCGCTGGGCGGGCTGGTGCAGATGGAGGAACTGTTGCCGCCGGAAAACGGGGTCGACGGCGCGATGGCGCCGATCCTCGACCTTCTGGACCGGTTCGCAAAGCTGCTGGCCAAGGAGATCCCGGAATTCTACAGCGAAAAGCCGATCCAGACCGCGGCGGACTACCGCGAGGCTTCCGGCGCGCTCTACGGCGACGTCGCCGGGGTCGTGCGCAAGACCCGCGACGGCGGGCTGGTGATGTCGGTCGCGCTGCCGGTCCAGCGCTATCGTCAGGTGATTGGCGCCTTGATGCTGTCGAAGGACGGCAGCGAGGTGGAGGCGGCGCTGCGCAACGTCCGGCTGACGGTACTGGCCGTGTTCGCCGGGGCGCTTGTGGTGACGATCCTGCTGTCGCTTTATCTCGCGCGCACCATTGCCCGGCCGTTGCACCGTCTGGCCGAGGCGGCCGAGCGGGTCCGCCGGACCATCGGGCGCGGCGACGAACGCATTCCCGATTTCACCGGGCGCCGCGACGAGATCGGCGACCTGTCCGGGGTGCTGCACGAGATGACCGATGCGCTGCGCCTCAGGATGGTGGCCATCGAGGGGTTCGCCGCGGACGTCAGCCACGAAATCAAGAACCCGCTGACCAGCCTGCGCAGCGCGGTCGAAACCGCCAGCAGGGTCGACGATCCGCAACAGCAGCAAAAGCTGATGGCGATCATCCTGGAAGACGTGCAGCGGCTGGACCGCCTGATCACCGACATCTCCGACGCGTCGCGGCTGGACGCCGAACTGGGCCGGGCCGAGGCCGCGCCGGTTGACGTAGCGCAGATGCTGACGGCCCTGGCGGAGATCCGGCGCACGGCAGAGCAGGGCGCCGAGGCCCCGCAGCTTCAGGTCAGCATCGTCGGCCCCGGCCCGTTCGTGGTGCAGGGCATCGAAAGCCGCCTGGTCCAGGTGTTCCGCAACCTGATCGCCAATGCCGCCAGCTTCAGCCCGCCCGGCGGCCGCATCGCCGTGACCGTGGACAACAACGAGGACCGGGTCACGGTGACGGTCGAGGACGACGGCCCGGGCATCCCGCCGGCAAAGCTGGGGGCGATTTTCGACCGGTTCTACTCCGAACGCCCGTCCGTGGAGAAATTCGGCACCCATTCGGGTCTGGGGCTTTCGATTTCCAAGCGGATCATCGAGGCCCACGGCGGCGGAATCCATGCCGAAAACCGCCACGTCACGGGCGTTGGCGGCGGCGCCCGCCTGGTGGTGTGGTTGCCGTCGGCCTAGGGGAACTTCTCGCTATTGAAACATCCAAGCGGTGGCAGCCGGACCCCCTTCGGCAAGCTCAGGACAGGCTTTCGAGACGGCCGTGTCCCACGGCCTCCTCAGGGTGAGGGGTGTTAGGTTACCCTCATGCTGAGGAGGCGGCGGAGCCGCCGTCTCGAAGCATATGGCTGCTACCTGCGCCAAATCCTCCGCACCCAAAGCCCCCAAGTGATTCACAAGGGAGATGGTCATGCTTTGGCCGGACATGCGCCGGCCGGGCCCGCCGGACCGATTGACAGGGCGCGACGGTCAGCGCAGGCTAACCGCATGGGAACCATCCATGCGACCACCGTCGCCTGGCGCGGAAGCGGCGTGTTGATTCGGGGCGACCCTGGAAGCGGCAAATCCGACCTTGGGCTGAGACTGATCGACGCCGGCGCCGTCCTGGTCGCCGACGATTATACCGAGGTCAAGGCCGCGTCCGGTGCGCTGTTCGCCAGCGCTCCGGACAGCATTCGGGGCAAGATGGAGGTCAGGGGCATCGGCGTTTCCGACTTCAATTACACGGCGGTTTCCCGGGTAACGCTGGTCGTGACCCTGGTAACGCGCGACCGGATCCAGCGTGTCCCGGAGCCGAGTATTGCCGAGATCGAGGGCGTGCGCCTGCCGGAGGTTCTGCTGTGCGCCTTCGACGCGGCGACGCCGGCCAAGGTCAGGCTTGCGATGCGGTCCCTGGCCGGCGGAGGCGGGCCGTGAGCGTCCCTGCGACCCGGCTGGTCCTGGTCACGGGCATGTCCGGCGCCGGCCGGTCGACGGCCCTGAAGGCCCTGGAGGATCTGGGTTTCGAGGTGGTCGACAACCTGCCCGTCACCCTGCTGAAGCGGTTGGTTCAGGGCGGCGAGAAGGCCCAGCGGCCGCTGGCCGTGGGGGTCGACATCCGCAGCCGTGACTTCGCGGTCGAGGCGCTGCTGCAGGAGACCGACCGGCTGGCGACCGAGACGGAAATCTCGGTGTCCACATTGTTCCTGGACTGCGACGACGACATCTTGATCCGGCGTTACACCGAGACCCGGCGCCGGCATCCGCTGGCTGCGGACCGGCCGGTCGTCGACGGGGTGCGGCTTGAACGGCTGTTGATGCGGCCTTTGCGCGACCGCGCCGACGTGCTGGTCGACACCTCGGCGATCACCATCTGGGACCTGAAACAGCGGATCGCCGAGGTGTTTCGGGGCGACCAGGCGCCGGGTCTGTCGATCATGGTGACCAGCTTTTCTTACCGTTTCGGCGTGCCGCGCGACGCGGGCCTGGTGCTGGACGTGCGGTTCCTGAACAACCCGCACTACGATCCGGCGCTGAGCCCGCTGACCGGCCGGGACGCGGCCGTCGGTGCCTATATCCAGCAGGATCCCGACTGCGCGCGGTTCCTGGACCGGCTGGAGGGCCTGCTGGACGTCACCCTGCCGCGCTACGAACGGGAAGGAAAGAGCTACCTCACGATCGCCGTTGGCTGCACCGGCGGCAGGCACCGGTCGGTGTTCGTGGCCGAACGCCTGGCATCTTGGCTTGGGCGGACGGACTGGCCCGTCTATCTTCATCACCGCGAACTGGCCCGCGACCAGGACGACAACGATTTAAAAGCCGAAGAAGAGAAAGTAAGGGAGAGCGAATGATTGGCCTGGTGTTGGTCACCCATGGGAATCTCGCAAAGGAATTCATCGCCGCGCTTGTGCATGTGGTCGGGCCGCAGGAGCGCATTACCGCCATCTGCATCGGTCCGGACGACGATATGGAACAGCGCCGTCAGCAGATCCTGGAGGCAGTCGAGGACGTGAACGACGGCAAGGGCGTCGTCGTCCTGACCGACATGTTCGGCGGCACGCCCTCCAATCTGGCGATCTCGATCATGGATGGTGCCAACGTGGAGGTGATCGCGGGACTGAACCTGCCGATGCTGATCAAGCTTGCCAGCGTGCGCACCCACGAAGACCTCGCCGGGGCCGTCACGGCTGCGCAGGAGGCGGGCCGCAAATACATCAATGTCGCCTCCGCTTTGCTGTCGGGGCAGCAGAGCACGGGGTAATGGCCGAGCGCGACGTCACCATCTGCAACCAGCGCGGCTTGCATGCCCGCGCTGCCTCCAAGTTCGTGCGGGTGGCGGAGATGTTCGATGCCGACGTTTCGGTTTCCAAGGACGGCACCCAAGTCTGCGGCACCTCGATCATGGGGCTGATGATGCTGGCGGCGTCGCCGGGCACGTCGATCCGGCTGTCCGCCACCGGACCGGAAGCCGCGGATGCCCTGAACGCCTTGGCCCGTCTTGTCGCGGACCGGTTCGATGAAGAAGACTAGCGCCGGCCGCCGAAAGTCGCGCGCCGAGCGTGTTTTCGAAGGTGTCGGCGTGGCTTCGGGGATCTCCATCGGCACCGCGCACGTGGTCGACGTGGGCGGCCTTCAGGTGCCTGAGTTTTCGGTCCCGTCCAGGGCGTTGCCCGACGAAGTCCGGCGGCTGGAACACGCCCTGGATACGTCGCGCCGCCAGCTTCGGCGGCTTCAGGCCAAGGCCTCGTCGCTGCCGGCCAACGCCGCCGAAGACATAAAACTGCTGTTGGATGCCTATCTTCAGATGCTCAGCGGCTCGCGTCTGCAGCGTGGCGCGGAACGCCGGATCCGGGCGCTGCACATCAACGCCGAAGCGGCGGTCCAGGCGGAGATCTCGGAAATCGCCCGCGGGTTCGAATCGCTTCCGGACCCCTACATGGCGGCGCGGGCGGGCGACGTCCGCGAGGCCGGCCTGCGGGTGATCCGCAACCTGACCCACAAACCAGATCGCACCTTTCCGCCGCTGCCGGCGGGCACCGTGATCATCGCCGAGGATGTCAGCCCGGCCGAGACCGCCCTGATGGATCCGGAGATCGTCGCCGGGTTCGCAACGGTCCTGGGCGGCGCCCAGAGCCATACCGCCATCATGGCCCGGTCCTTGGGCATCCCGGCCGTGATCGGCGCGCCGGATCTGTTGCACGGGATCGACACCGGCGACGAGGTCATCGTCGACGGCATCACCGGCCATGTGATCGTCAATCCGGGATCGGCGACGCGGGTCGCCTATCAGGGCCGGGCACGGAAGCTGAAGGCACAACGCCGCCGTCTGGCACGGCTGAAGGACGTGCCGGCGGTGACCCGGGACGACAACCCGATCACCCTGCAAGCCAATGTGGAACTGCCGCGCGAGGTGGACCTTGCGCGCGAGGCGGGCGCGCAGGGCATCGGGCTGTTGCGGACCGAGTTCATGTTCATGAACCGCGACATGCCGCCCGGCGAGGACGAACAGTTCGAAATGCTGTCCGAACTGGTCCGGTCGATGGAGGGCAAGCCGGTCACGGTGCGCACGCTGGACGTTGGCGGCGAGAAGCTGGCCTACTCGCTGCAAGAGGAGGTGGGCCATTCCGTCAACCCGGCCCTGGGGGTCCGGGCGATCCGGCTCAGTCTCAAGCAGCCGCGCCTTCTGGAGGACCAGCTTGCGGCGATCCTGCGTGCCGGCCATTTCGGGCCGGTGCGAATCCTGTTGCCGATGATCGCGACGGTGGGCGAGGTGCAGCAGGTGCGCAAGGAACTGAAGCGGGTGGCCCGGCGCCTGGTCCGCCGGGGCGTGCCGTTTGCGGACCCGCTGCCGCCGCTGGGCGTGATGATCGAGGTTCCCGGCGCGGCGCTGGCCGCGGACGCGCTGGCCGCGGTGTCGGATTTCTTCGCGATCGGCACCAACGATCTCACCATGTACACGCTGGCCATAGACCGGGCCGACGAGCAGGTGGCCCACCTTTACAACCCGCTTCATCCGGCGGTCCTGCGCCTGATCCAGTTTTCGGTCCATGCCGGCCTGCGCGCGCGCATCCCGTGCAGCGTCTGCGGCGAGGTGGCCGGCGATCCGCGTTACACCGTGCTGTTGCTGGGGTTGGGCGTGCGCGAACTGTCGATGGCGGCCACGGCGCTGCCGGCGATCAAGCAGCGAATTCGCAAGCTGGACCTTTCCGCGGCGACCATGCGCGCCCAGATCATTATGGAGCAGGCCGATTCCGAACGAATCGCCGCCCTGCTGGACGATTTGAACGCGCTTGCCTGAAGGGCGGCCTGCGCCGCCCGCGACACCGGCGGGCAAGAGGGAGACTGCAAATGGCGAAGGCCATGTTCCAGGGTACCGTCGTTGCCGAAAGCGACGCGGTCGAGACGGTCGAAGGCAACACCTATTTTCCGCCCGACACCGTGGTTAGCGAATTCTTTACGCCGACGGACAAGACCACGGTCTGCGGATGGAAGGGCACCGCGAATTACTATTCGCTCAGCGTTGCCGGAGAAACCGCCGAAAACGCCGCCTGGACCTATCGCGATCCCAAGCCGGCTGCTTCGAATATTGAGAATTTTGTGGCCTTCTATCCCGTGGTGACGGTCGAGGCCTGACCGGCACGGCCGTTGCGAAGACGTCTGGCGCCGGCCGTTGCGTTTGCTTGCCGGGCTTGGCGGGCGCTGCTATATCCGCCCCGCCTTCGATGCCGTCCTTTTGATTCAGGAGATTGACCGATGACCGCCGTTGCGGACTTTAAGGTTGCCGACATTTCGCTGGCCGATTGGGGCCGCAAGGAAATCGCCATCGCCGCGACGGAGATGCCCGGTCTGATGGCGCTGCGCGACGAGCACGGGACGGACAAGCCCTTGAGGGGCGCGCGGATTGCCGGCTGCCTGCACATGACGATCCAGACTGCGGTGCTGATCGAGACGCTGACCGCGCTGGGCGCGGAAGTGCGCTGGTCGTCCTGCAACATCTTCTCCACCCAGGACCACGCCGCTGCGGGCATCGCCGCGACGGGCGTGCCGGTCTTCGCCTGGAAGGGCATGTCTGAGGAGGAGTTCTGGTGGTGCATCGAGCAGACCGTCAACGGGCCGGACGGCTGGCATCCGAACATGATCCTGGACGACGGCGGCGACCTGACCAAGCTGATGCACGAGAAGTATCCGGCGCTGATGAAGGACGTGAAAGGCCTGTCGGAAGAGACGACCACGGGCGTGCACCGGCTGTACGAGATGGAGCGCGACAAGTCGCTTCTGGTGCCGGCGATCAACGTCAACGACTCGGTGACGAAATCCAAGTTCGACAATATCTACGGCTGCCGCGAAAGCCTGGTCGACGGCATCCGCCGCGGCACCGACGTGATGATGGCCGGCAAGGTCGCGGTGGTCTGCGGTTTCGGCGACGTGGGCAAGGGCTCGGCCGCATCGCTGCGGAACGCAGGCTGCCGGGTCATGGTGACGGAAATCGATCCGATCTGCGCACTGCAGGCGTCGATGGAAGGCTATGAGGTCACGACCATGGAAGACGCCGCGCCGGCCGGCGACATCTTCGTCACCGCGACCGGCAATATCGACGTCATCACCCAGGACCACATGCGCGAGATGAAGGACCGGGCGGTCGTCTGCAACATCGGCCATTTCGATTCCGAAATTCAGATCGAGAGCCTGCGCAATTACAAGTGGGACGAGGTCAAGCCGCAGGTCCACGAGGTGGAGTTCCCCGATGGCAAGCGCCTGATCGTGCTGTCCGAAGGCCGGTTGGTGAACCTGGGCAACGCGACGGGACACCCGAGCTTCGTGATGTCGGCCAGCTTCACCAATCAGGTGCTGGCGCAGATCGAACTGTGGCACAACGCCGACCAGTACGAAAACCGGGTCTATGTCCTGCCCAAGCATCTGGACGAGAAAGTGGCGGCCCTGCACCTGGCAAAGGTCGGTGCCAAACTGACCAAACTTTCGGCGGAACAGGCCGACTATCTGGGTCTGAAGCAGGATGGGCCGTACAAGCCGGAACACTATCGCTACTGATTTACTTTCCTTGTTAATTCGTTAACAGAGGATAACCGTCTAAAACCCCGGACTTGTTCAATTATCCGTGCGCCCTTACAATAGTAATCGGATGGCCGTTTCTTGCACGGGCTTGAAGCGGCGAGGGCTCTTCCGATGAGGTGTTCTCCGTGACAAGTGAGGTCACGCTCGCACTCGGCGCCGCGTTGTTGCTTTCCCTGGGCGTGGGCGTCGTGTTGTGGGCCAAGCTGGAACGCACGCGCAAGCAGGCGCTGCTGCCCCTGGAAACCATGAAGACGCGAGCGGATGCCGGGCCGGTGGGCCTGATCTGGCAGGACGCGGACAACGCCGGCGCCAGTGCGCAGGCGTGCAGCCTGCTGGGGCGTCCCGGCCTGGGCGGTCCCACGGGTATCGCCGATGCGCTGGCCGAGGCGGATCGGACCCTTCTGGACCAGGCCCTGGACCGGCTGGGCGGGCGGGGCGAACCGTTCGAAATCACGGTCAGGACCGGCGATGCGGGCCGGCCGCTTCGGCTGTGGGGCCGCGCGGAGGACAGCGCGACCCTGATCTGGGTTGCCGACGATCACCGCTATTCCGCTCTTTCCGCCGCCTATTCGGAACGCGAGGACGAGCTGGCGACGCTGACCGGCGTGCTGCAGATGCTGCCGCTGCCCGTGTGGTGGCGCGGCGCCGACGGCCTTGAGATCGCCGGCTGCAATAAGGCCTATGCCCAGGCCCTGGACAGCGATCCCTCGGTGGTGATCGCCGAACAGCGCGAACTGGGCGCCGGCTATATCGCCGCGGACGGACGCGGCCTTGCCGAACGCGCCGCCCGCACCCGGCTTGCCCAGTCGGAGAGCCACCACGTGGTGCTGGGCGGCGAACGACGTCTGTTGGATTTCACCGAGATCCCCATCGACGGCACCGACGGCGCGGTGGGCGGCTATGCCGTCGACGTCACCGCGCTGGAGGAGGTGCAGGCCGAGCTTGCCAACCACATCGCCGCGCACGGCGACGTGCTGCAGAAGCTGAGCACGGCGATTTCGATCTACGGGCCGGACAAGCGGCTGAAGTTCTACAACGCCGCGTTCGTGCGGCTGTGGGGCATCGAGGACGCGGCGCTGGAAGGCGAGCCGACCCTGGGAGAAATCCTGGAACTGCTGCGCGAGCGCCGGCGCCTGCCCGAGATTGTCGACTTCCCGGCCTACAAGCGGGCGCAGGACCAGCGTTTCACATCGCTGATCGAACCCTATGAAGAGCTGATGCACCTTCCGGACGAAAGCACGCTGAGGATGGTGGTGTCGCCACATCCGTTCGGCGGTCTGTTGATGGTGTACGAGGACGTGACCGACCGCCTGGCGCTTGAACGGTCCTACAACACGCTGATCGCCGTGCAGAAGGAGACGCTGGACAACCTGCACGAGGGTCTGGCCGTGTTCGGCAGCGACGGCCGTCTGAAATTGTTCAACCCGCGCTATGCCCATTTGTGGGAGCTGCCGGAGCCTTTCCTCGGCGCCGAGCCGCACATCGCCGAGGTTCTCGACCGCAGCAAGAAATTCTTCCCGCGCAAGGGCGACTGGGACTCGCTGAAACAGAAGATCATCATGCGGGTCACCGATCCGACGACGGACTCCGGCCAGATTGAACTGACCAACGGCACCATCCTGGACTATGCCAGCGTGCCGCTGCCCAACGGAGAATGCCTGCTGACCTACCTGGACGTCAGCGACCGGGTCCAGGTGAACCGCGCCCTGGTGGAACGCAACCTGGCGCTGGAAAAGGCGGACAAGCTGAAGTCCCAGTTCATCGCCAACGTGTCCTACGAGCTGCGCACGCCGCTGAACGCCATCGTCGGCTTCACCGAGGTTCTCAATACCGAGCTGCCTGGCAAGCTGACGGTCAAGCAGAAGGACTATGTGGGCAGCATCATCATGGCGTCGCACGACCTGATGGCGCTGATCAACGATGTCCTGGATCTGGCGACCATCGAGGCCGGGTTCATGAACCTGCAGATCGAACCGGTGGACCTGCGCGGGTTGCTGGAAAGCCTGATCGACGTGACCGGCGAGCGGGCGCGGGAAGCCAAGCTGGAGCTTTCCTTCGACTGCCCTGCGGAGATCGGCAAGGTCAGCTGCGACGGTACCCGGGTCAAGCAGGCGGTCTTCTACATGCTGTCCAACGCCATCAAGTTCACCCCGCCCGGCGGCAGCGTCACGCTGGAAGCGCGGCGTCACAAGGGCAACATCGCCATCGTCGTGCGCGACACCGGCATCGGCATCGAGCAGGAGAACCACCAGCGGGTGATGGAGAAGTTCGAGCGCGGCGATCCCAACGCCCGGGAGTCGGCCGCGGGCCTGGGTCTTGCCCTGACCAAGAGCCTGATCGAGCTGCACGGCGGCACCGTTGCGCTGGACTCCACCCCGGGCGAGGGCACTGCGGTGACCTGCCTGCTGCCGGCCCAGGTGCAGGCCGCCCCCGCCGGCGAGGCGGTGACGCCGGACGCGGCGGAGTAGAGGCATCACGTCCCGGCCCTTCCAGGACCCAAACGTAAAGGCCGTCTTCGACGCCTATCCGCCGAACCGGCGCGCGGATCTGCTGGCATTGCGGGCGCTGGTTTTCGACGCGGCCATGCAGGTCGAAGCGGTCGGCACGTTGGTCGAGACGCTGAAATGGGGTCAACCCGCCTATCTGCCGGCAAGGCCGCGAACCGGCAGCACGGTCCGCATCGATGCGATCAAAAACGATCCGGACCGGTACGGATTGTTCGTCCACTGTCAGACGACGCTGATCAGCGACTTTCGGCAGATCTATGAAGATCGGTTTGAATTTCAGGGCAACAGGGCGCTGGTGTTTTCTCACGGGGAGCCGTTGCCGCGCGAGGCGCTGCAACACTGCGTTTCACTGGCGCTGACCTATCACCAGAAACCCGGACGTCCCTAGACGAGCCTTGCCGTAAAGACGCCGTCACCTGCCTTGTTGCGTGTTTTGACAGCAAAGCACCAAGCCGCGCCAATGCGGACCAGCCGGGTCACGGGCTGCAACAAGCCGGAACCGAACGTCTCAAATCGTGCTATGGATCACATTCTCCGTTGCCGTCTCGGCATACTATGGCGTGGTACCGTCGCCAACGCGAACAGGAGAATTGTGATGACGAACATGCTTCGCATCGTTTTTGTCGTAGCCGGATGCCTCGCAGCGGGCTGGGCAGGGCAAGCGCGGGCCCAGATGGGGTATCACGACTATCAGCACATCCACGTGAACGGGTTGCACCTCGACGAGGAGCAGATAGAAGAGCTTGAATATGCACTTGGCTACGAAGTCCCCAGCGGATTCTATTGGGTAGACTTCGAACAGGGTGTCTGGGGGTATGAAGGAAACGAAGAGGTCTTGGGCTCGATCTTCCGGCCCGACGATCCGCGCAGGCAGTTAACCGGCCGGCAACAGCCGCAGCAGGGCGGCGGAAGCGCCAGGGGGCAAAGGCCCGCTATCAGCAACGACACCGGCACGGGCAGTGCCGTCATCAACCCCAATCCGGGCGGGTGTTCCTATGCGACGGTCGGCGGCACCACCATGCGGTTCTGCGACTGAGGCGCAACGCCTCAAGCACTGGGGGCACGCCTCTTCAGTCGACGATGGCGGTTGTGCCGCCGTCGGGTTCGGACGCCGACGGCAGCGTGACCGCGCCGTGGCCGACCACGATGTCCTCGTCCACCATCTGGGCCTGGCAGCCAAGCACGGTTTCGTCGCCCTGGAGGTCCAGCGCGCACAATACAACGACCTCGGCCCCCGCGGCGCGCAGTCGTCGCCGCATCCGGTCGTCCGGCGCTTCGCCCGGCGTCAGGGCGCGATCGCCGACCTGCTCGTCGGCGATCAGGACATGCGGGGTCTCCGCCCGCAGCCTGGAAACAAGATAGGCCCGCGCGCCGGCCGCGGCTTCGCGGGTCGCAATACCGGCGACGGGCGCGACCGGCAGAACGGCGATCCGGCGGCGGCCGTCCAGGTCGGCAAACAGGGGGCCGATCAGGACGTCGAGCTGATCGGGCACGGCCGGGCCGCTGCCCGACCAGGCCGCGACCTCGTCATCGCCGGTGACGGCGCCGCCCGCGTTGCCGTCCGCCCTGGCCTTTTCGAACACCGCGGCGGCGGCGAACTGGAGCTGGGCGACGCCGTGCTGGAAACGCATGTTGGCGCAGTCCACCGTCTCGCGCTGGATCGCGCCGCCGTCCACCCGGCTTTCCCGGGCGCCGATGGTGACCGCGCCGCCGGTGATCGCCTCCATCACGCAGGAGTCGAAATAACCCAGCTCCATGGCTTCTTCCGCGCCCAGCGCGATCCTGCGCCCGGCCTGAAGCTCGTCGAAGGGGTGGATGTTCGGCTGGCTGGCGGCATCGATGAAAATCACGATCGCCGCGCCCGAACGTTCGTACGGCGTCTGGGCGACAGCGGCGCCGGCCGCGGCGGTGACCGCCAGAACATAAAGGAAACATCCACGAATCAACATGATACTGCCCAATCCTCACCTGCACTCGCGCATAGTATGGAATGGTTTGGGCCGGTACCGAAAGCCCTTCATCGAGACCTGCGGGCCACCTTCTCCTTTGTCGGGAGAGGGCTTGGGGCGAGGGGGGTCCGATGCTAAAAACCGGCCATGGGCGCGGCCGCGGAACGACGGGAACTTGACCTGCGGGTCGTCTTGCCGGACGAGGCGGCCATGGACGCCTTCGGCAGACGGCTTGCGCCCGTGCTGGCGCCCGGCGACGTGGTCGCCCTGTGGGGCGGTCTCGGCGCCGGCAAGACGGCGCTGGCCAGGGCGATCATCCGCGCCCGTGCCGGAGGCGCCGTCACTGTGCCCAGCCCCACCTTCACGCTGATGCAGAGTTACGCGCTGGACGGTGTCACGCTGTGGCATTGCGACTTCTTCCGGCTGGGCCTGCCGGAGGAGGCCCACGAGCTGGGCCTGGACGAGATCTTCGCCGACGGGATTGCCTTGATCGAGTGGCCGGACCGGCTGGGCCCCCTGTTGCCGCTGGGCCGGCTGGATGTCCGCCTGGATTTCGAAGGCGAGGGACGCGCGGTCCGTCTGACCGGCGGGGCGGACTGGGCCCGCCGGCTGGAAGGCGTCATTCCATGACCGCGCGCGACGAGGCCATCACAAGGTTCCTCACGACCAACGGCTGGGGCGACGCCGACCTGTCGCCTCTGGCCGGCGACGCCTCGTTCAGGCGGTATCTGCGCGCCAACCGCGGCCGCGAGACGGCCGTGGTGATGGATTCGCCGACGCCCGGCTCCGTTACTCCGTTCGTGCGCGTGGCGGGCATGCTTGCCGACATCGGGCTCAGTGTGCCGCGCGTGCTGGCGTCGGACCTGGAGGCCGGACTTCTGCTGCTGGAGGATTTCGGCGATCGGACCTACAGCGCGGTGCTGGCGGCCGGGGCAGACGAAACGGTCTTGTACCGCCTGGCGGTGGATGTCCTGATCCACAAGGACCGTGCCGCCGGCGACCGGATCGACCTTCCGACCTACGACGACGCCCGCGCGCTGGAAGGCGTGAGCCGTTTCACCGAGTGGTACGCGCCCGCCGTGCTGGGCGAGGGGCTGTCCCAGTCCGCCGTCGACGCCTTCCTGGACGGCTGGCGCAGTGTGATGCCGGTTGCGCGCGCCGTTCCCGCAACGCTGGTCCATTTCGACTTTCACGTCGATAACCTGATGGCGCTGGCGGACCGGGCCGGCACTGCCCGCTGCGGTCTGCTGGACTTCCAGGACGCGGTGCGCGGGCCGGTGACGTTCGACCTGGTGTCGCTGTTGCAGGACGCCCGGCGCGACGTTCCCCCGGCCCTGGCCGCGGAGATGATCGAACGCTATCTGGCGGCGTTCCCTGTGCTGGACCGGGCGGCGTTCGACGCCTCCTATGCCGTGCTGGGGGCGCAGCGCGCAACCCGCATCATCGGAACCTTCACCCGGCTGGACCGGCGCGACGGCAAGCCCGGTTATCTCCGGCACATCGCGCGGGTCTGGGGGTGGCTGGAACGGGACCTCGAACACCCGGCCCTGGCCGGCGTGAAGGACTGGTTCGGCATGGACCTGCCGGCGGCGCGCCGGGTCGCCCCGGCGCCGGTTTCCGGACGCGCGGCGTGAGCGGCGTCACGTCGGCCATGGTCCTGGCCGCCGGGCTGGGTACCCGCATGCGCGCCGCGGACGAAAACCGGCCCAAGCCGCTGGTGGAGCTGTGCGGCATGCCGCTGATCGACTGGGTGCTGGACCGCGTGCGCCGGGCCGGGATCCAAAACGTCGTCGTCAACACCCATTACAAGGCGGACCAGATCCAGGCGCATCTGGCGGGCCGGCCAGGCATCCGGATCAGCCATGAGGACGCGTTGTTGGAAACCGGCGGCGGGGTGAGGAAGGCGCTGCCCCTGTTGGGCGACGGGCCGTTCCTGGTCGTCAATTCGGATGCAATCTGGCTGGACGGTCCGCAGCCGGCGTTGAACCGGCTGATTGCCGCCTGGCGGCCCGATGCCATGGACCTGCTGCTGATGCTGCAGCCCATGGCCTGGGTTACCGGATACCAGGGGCCGGGCGACTATTTCCTCGACCCGCTGGGCCGGGCGCGCTGCCGGACCGAGCTGGAGGTCGCGCCCTATCTTTTCGCCGGCGCGCACATCACCACCGCCGCCGCCTTCGAGGGCACGCCGAAGGGTCCGTTCTCCTTGAACGAAATCTTCGACCAGGTGGAGGCGGCCGAGAGGCTCTACGGGATGGCACACGACGGCGAGTGGTATCACGTCGGCTCGCCCGACCAACTGCGCCGCGCGGAGGACGAAATCCTGCGCGGGCATACGGCCGTGGCCTCGCGGTGAGCGCCGACCGGCCGCGGCTTTATTCCGTCCCGCCCGGCGAGCCGTTCCTGGATGTGCTGGCCACCCAGCTCTTGAAAGAAACCGGGGGCGATCCGCTGCGGCTGTCGGCGACGACCGTGCTGCTGCCGACGCGGCGCGCCTGCCGTTCCCTGGGCGAGGCCTTCCTGAGGATTGCCGACGGCCGGCCGCTGGTGCTGCCGGCGATGCGTCCGATCGGCGACGTGGACGAGACCGCCCTGGCGCTGGGCGACGCGCCCGGCTTCGAGGATCTGGGGTTGCCGCCGGCGATCCCGGCCATGCAGCGCGAGCTGGCGTTGACCGAGCTGATCCTGGCCTGGTCCCGGCATTTCGAAGAGGCCACGCCGGAACATGCGGCGCTGCTGGCGCGGGAACTGGCGCGGTTGTTGGATCAGATGCAGACCGAGCGGATCGCGTTCAGCGAACTGGAGGGGTTGGCCCCCGACGAGCATGCGGACCACTGGCGGCATACGCTGACATTTCTTGAGATCCTACGCATGCACTGGCCCGCCTATCTTCAGGAGCGGGCTTGTCTCGACCCGGCCGACCGGCGCAACCGGCTGTTGGAGGCGCAGGCCGCGGCCTGGACCATGGCGCCGCCCACGGATCCGATGGTCGCGGCCGGGTCGACCGGCTCGGTCCCGGCAACCCGCGACCTCTTGAAGGTCGCCGCGGGCCTCCCCCAGGGGCGCGTCGTGCTGCCGGGACTGGACCGGCACCTGGACGGCGCGGCCTGGCATGCGGTGACCGACGAGCCGACCCACCCGCAATACGGCCTGGCGCTTCTGCTCTCGCACCTTGGGGCGGATCGCGAGGACGTGCAGGACTGGCCGGTCGGCCTGCGGGACGCGGCGGCGCGCAACGCCCGGGCGGGGCTGGTGTCGGAGGTTATGCGCCCGGCCGCCACCAGCGAGGTCTGGCGCGCCAGCCCGCCGCCGGGTTCCGAAACGCTGGAGGGGCTGAGCCGGGCGACCTTCGCAACCCAGGTCGAGGAGGCCGCGGCCATCGCGCTGATGATGCGCGGCGCGCTGGAGGGCCGGACGAGCGCGCGCACGGCGGCTCTGGTGACCGCGGACCGCAGCCTGGCGCGCCGGGTCGCGGCCGAGCTGGAGCGCTGGGACATCACGGTGGACGATTCTGCCGGCCGGCCGCTGGCGGATACGCCCCCGGGAACCTTCCTGCGCCACTGTCTGGCGGCAGCGGCCGGCGGGCTGGCGCCGGTGGCGCTGCTCAGCCTGCTGAAGCACCCGTTGGCCGGGGGCGGCCGCAGCCCGGCGGCCTTTCGCGCGGGCGCGCGCAGGCTGGAGCATACGGCCCTGCGCGGACCGCGGCCGGCGGCGGGCATCGCGGGCCTGGAGGCCGCGGTCCGGGCGGCCGGCCGGGGCCGCAACCCGGCGGATGAAAAGACGATTGCCGGCCTGCACGAACTGCTGGCGGAACTGGCCCGGATGATGGAGCCGCTGCTGGCGGCGTTCGGCGCCGGTGCGGTGGCCCTGGCGGATCTGGTCGACCGATTGATCCAGTCGGCGGAGGCGCTGGCGGCGACCGACGAGGAAGGTGGCGCCCAGCGACTGTGGGCGGGTGACGCGGGTGAGGCCCTGGCATCCTTCCTGGTGGACCTCAGGGAGTATGGCGGCTGTCTGCCGCCGATCGCCGCAGACGAGGTACCCGGGTTTTTTGACGCGATGCTGGCGGGCCAGGTGGTCAGGCCGCGCGCGGGCGCACATCCGCGCCTGCATATCTGGGGCGTGCTGGAGGCCCGGCTTCAGCATGCCGACCTGGCGATCCTGGCCGGGTTGAACGAGACAAGCTGGCCGCCGGAACCCGCCGCGGACCCATGGATGTCGCGGCCGATGCGCGAACAGCTCGGCCTGCCCAGCCCGGAGAAACAAATCGGTCTGTCCGCGCACGACTTCATGCTGGGCATCTGCGGCAAGCAGGTGGTGTTGACCCGCGCGGAAAAGGTCGGCGGGCAGCCGACCGTCCCGGCGCGCTGGCTGTCCCGGCTGAACGCCGTGCTTCGGCTGAAAGAAGGCGAGCCGCTGCCCGGCCTGGACGACGTGCGCTGGGCGTCGTTGGCATCGGTCCTGAACCGCGCACGGTCGCCGCAGGCCGTCGCGCCGCCCGTGCCGCGGCCGCCGCGGGACGCGCGCCCGAAACGCCTCTCGGTCACCCGGGTGGAAACCTGGATGCGCGACCCGTATTCGATCTATGCGCGTCATATCCTGAAGCTGGAGCCGCTGGATCCGTTGGAGGCCGACCCCGGCGCGGCCGACCGCGGCACCTTCGTGCACGAAGCGCTCGATCGGTTCCTGAGGGCGTTTCCGGACGACCTGCCGGAGGACGCGCTGGATCGGTTGCTGGCGTTCGGCGGCCAGGCTTTCGGAGACGCCCTGGCGCAGCCGGTGGTGCGGGCCTTCTGGTGGCCCCGGTTCGAGCGGGTCGCTGCCTGGGTCCTGGACCTGCACCGGCGCCGCCGCGACGCCACGGCGCAGGCCTTCACCGAAATCTCGGGCAGCCTGGAACTGGCGCTGCCGCACGGGCCGTTCGAACTGACCGCCAAGGCCGACCGCATCGACAGGCTGCGCGGCGGCGGGTTTGCCGTCATCGACTACAAGACGGGCACGGCGCCGTCGCCGCGGGAGGTCGAGGCCGGCTTTGCGCCGCAACTGCCGTTGGAGGCGGCGATGGTGCAGGCCGGGGCCTGGAAGGAGGCGGCGATCGAGGGGCCGGTCGCGGCGCTGGAATACTGGCGCCTGTCCGGCGGCGACCCGGCCGGTTCGGTTGAGGCCCGCGGCAAGGACCCCTGGGCCCAGGCGGAGGCGGCGCTTGCGGGGCTGGAGGCGCTGGCGTCCCGGTTCCAGGACCCCGACACGCCCTACCTGTCGGTGCCGCGGCCGAAATGGGCGCCGCGTTACAACGACTACGAACATCTGGCCCGGGTGCGCGAATGGTCGACCGGCGGGGAGGAGCCGGAATGACCGCGTCCGATCCCTCGCTGGTCCAGCGCGTCGCCTCGGACCCGGAACACAGCGTCTGGGTGTCGGCCTCGGCCGGCAGCGGCAAGACAAAGGTGCTGATCGACAGGGTGCTGCGGCTGATGCTGGGCGGCACCCGGCCGGAACGCATCCTGTGCATCACCTTCACAAAGGCCGCGGCGGCGGAGATGGCGATCCGTGTCAACGACACGCTGGGCCAATGGGCCACCATCGAAGGCGCGGCGCTCGCCAACGCGCTGCGCGACCTGACCGGCGCGGCGCCGGACGAAGAAACGATGGATGCGGCGCGGCGCCTGTTCGCCCGCGTGCTGGACACGCCCGGGCGGTTGAGGATCCTCACCATCCACAGCTTCTGCCAGTCGCTGCTGGGCCGGTTCCCGGTTGAGGCCCAGGTGCCGCCGCATTTCACCGTGATCGAGGAGCGCGATGCGGACGCCCTGTTGCGCGAGGCGCACGACCAAGTGTTTATGCGCGCCGGCCGCGACGCGGCCTTCGCCGAAGCCCTGGCCGTCGCCACCCGCCACGCCGACGAACAGCGCTTCGAGAGGCAGGTCTTCGCGCTGTGCAAGGACCGCGGCCGGTTCGAACGCCTCAAGGACGACCATGGCGGCCTGCAACGAACGATCGACGAGGTCTACCAAGTGCTGCGTGCGGACCGCGACGGCAGCGAAGAGACGGTCGTGCGGGAGGCCTGCACCGACGAAGCCTTCGACCGGATCGACCTGACCGCCGCGGCCTCGGCGCTGGCGGAGGGCACGGAGAAGACGGACCGACCCAACGCGGAGGCGATCGGCGCCTGGCTGCAGGCCCATATCGACGACAGGGTCACGGACTTCGAGCGCTATTGCGACATCTTTCTGAAGAAGGATGCCGGCCGGTCGCCGCGCAAAGACCTCGCCACGGCCAGGCCGCGCGAAGCCAGTCCCTGGCTGGAGGACGTGCTGCGCACGGAGCAGCAGCGATTGATGGCCGTCGAGGACGCGCGGCGGCGCCAGGTCACGGCGGACGCGACCGCGGCGCTGTTGCGCATCGCCGATGCGACCTCCACGGCCTATGTCCACGCCAAGGCGGCGCGGGCGCAACTGGACTATGACGACCTGATTGCGCGCACGGCGGCGCTGTTGAACGCCGGCGGCGGTGCCGCCGCCTGGGTCCTCTACAAGCTGGATGGCGGGCTGGACCATATCCTGGTCGACGAGGCGCAGGATACCAACCGCGCCCAATGGACGGTGATCGAGGCGCTGGCGCGGGAGTTCTTCGCGGGCGAAGGCGCGCGCGACGTGCCCCGCACGATCTTTGCGGTCGGCGACCGGAAGCAGTCGATCTTCAGTTTCCAGGGCGCCGATCCCACGGCCTTCGACGACATGCGCGCGCGGTTCCGCACGATGGTGACCGACGCGGGCCGGTCGTGGCGGGACGTGGTCCTGGACACCTCCTTCCGGTCTACCGATGCGGTGCTGGCCGCGGTGGATGCTGTCTTTGCTGACCCCGGCGCCGCCCAGGGCGTGGTCGAACCGGGCCAGGCGCTGCACCACCAGGTGCACCGGGCCGGCCATGCCGGACTGGTGGAGCTCTGGCCCGGCATTGTCGGCGAAACCGAGGCGGCTCCCGCGCCATGGACGCTGCCTTTGGAGCGGGACACGGTCACCATTCCGCTGCAGCGCCTGGCCACGGTGCTGGCAGCGGAATTGGGCCGGATGATCGGTCAGACGCCGCTGCCGGCGCGGGGTCGCCCGGTGGTTCCGGGCGACATCATGGTCCTGGTGCGCCGGCGCAACAGCTTCGTGGACGCACTGGTGCGCGCCCTGAAGGCGCAGGGGACGCCGGTCGCCGGTGTCGACCGGATGGTGCTGTCGGAACAGATCGCCGTCATGGACCTGGTGGCGCTGGGCCGGTTCCTGCTGCTGCCCGAAGACGACCTGACCCTGTCCTGCCTGCTGAAGAGCCCGCTGTTGGGGCTGGACGACGAGGATCTCTTCGGTCTGGCGCACGACCGGGGCGATGCCTCGCTGTGGCAGCGCCTGGGCGGCGCGGCGCGCCGGGACGAGCGGTTCGCGGCGGTGCGAAACTGGCTGGAGGCGACGCTCGCCCGCACCGACATGGTCGGACCGTTCGAGTTGTTTGCGCGGGTGCTGGCCACGGCCTGTCCGACCGCCGCCAGCGGCCGTCTCGCCTTTTCGGCCCGGCTGGGCGCCGAGGCGGAAGACCCGATCAACGAGTTTCTGTCGCTGACCTATGTCTTCGAACAGACCCATGCGCCGTCGCTGCAGAGCTTCCTGCAGTGGTTCGAGGCGGGCCGGTCCGAAATCAAACGCGATTCCGAGCAAGCGTCGCGCAACGAGATCCGGATCATGACCGTGCACGGCGCCAAGGGACTGCAGGCGCCGGTCGTTGTGCTGCCGGACCTGTTGTCCAAGCCCAGGATGGACGAGGTGTTGTTCTGGCACGACGGCCTCGTCCTGTGGGTGCCGCAGACCCGGCACCACAACAGCGTGACGGAGCCCCTGCGCCAGGCGCGGACCCAGCGCATGGACGAGGAGTATCGCCGTCTTCTGTATGTCGCCATGACCCGCGCGGAAGACCGCCTGATCCTGTGCGGGTGGCGCGGTCCGAAGAAGGTGCCCGAGGGGAACTGGTACGCGCTGGCCAAGGCGGGCCTTCAGGCGCTGGACGGCGCCGAGGCGGTGGAGATCGCGTTCGGCGACACCGGCGGCCTGGGATGGTCCGGCGAGGGATGGCGGCTGGAGACGGCGCAGCGCACGGAACCGAAACCGCCGGAAGCACCGCCGCCGTTGGAGGCCGCGGCGCCGACGGTACCCGACTGGGCCGGCCGCCCGGCGCCGGCGGAGCCGGATCCGCCGCGGCCGCTGGTGCCGTCGCGCCCGGCAAGCGCCGACCCGCCGGTGCGGTCGCCGGGGGGGCCGGCAAACCAGGCGGCGCTGCGACGCGGCACCCTGATCCACCAGCTGTTGCAGCACCTGCCGTCGCTGCCGGCCGAGAAATGGGCGCCGGCGGCCGAGCGGTTCCTGGCGCAACCGGCGCATCGCCTGTCCGAGGCCGCGCGCACCGAAATCGCGGGCGAAGTGATGGGCGTCCTCGCCCATCCAGATTTTGCCGTCCTGTTCGGACCGGGGAGCCGGGCGGAGGTGGCGGTGTCCGGCGCGGTGCCCGTCCGGGACGGGGCGCCTCAGGTGATCTCTGGCCAGGTCGACCGGCTGTGTCTGCGCGACGACGGGCTGTGGATCGTCGATTACAAGACCATGCGTCCGCCGCCGGCCGCGCCCGAGGACACGCCGGTGGCCTACCTGCGTCAGATGGCGGCCTACCGCGCGGTGCTGGCCCGGATCTGGCCCGACCGGCCCGTCGCCTGCGCCCTGTTGTGGACGGAAAAGCCCCGGCTGATGGGGCTTCCTGCGGCCCTCCTTGACCGCCACATTCCGGCTACCTAGATTGGGATGGTTGGCGGTCGCCGGCACGAAACGGCACAAGGAGCATCTATATGGCCACGGTCCACGTCACCGACGACGAATTCGAAACCAGCGTCCTGAAGGCTGAAAAGCCCGTGCTGGTGGATTTCTGGGCCGAGTGGTGCGGTCCCTGCAAGACCATCGGACCGCACTTGGAAGAAATTGCCGCGGAGATGGGCGACAAGCTGACCGTAGCGAAGGTCAATATCGACGACAACCCGCATACGCCGTCGAAGTACGGCGTGCGCGGCATCCCGACCTTGATGGTGTTCAAGGACGGACAGGTCGCGGCGACCAAGGTCGGCGCGCTGCCCAAGACCCAACTGACCGAGTGGGTCGAGTCGGTCGTCTGACGCCGCATCGATGTGCATGAAACCCCGCGCATGCCGCGGGGTTTTTCTGTTTTGTTCCCTTCTCCCCTGCGGGGAGAAGGTGGCCCGAAGGGCCGGATGAGGGGGTTCCGCTGCCGGCAGCGGTAACACCCTCACCCCAACCCCTCTCCCTCCAGGGAGAGGGGCCTTATTTCAGCACCGTCCCGTTTGCGCGCAGCACGTTGCCGGCGAGGTAGAGCGAGCCGCAGATCAGCACCCGGCCCAGCGGGCCGTCGACGCTGCGGAGCGCCTGCTCTACGTCGTCGGCCGTGCCGCAGGGCATGCCCGTCCGGTCGGCGGCGGCAGCGATTTCGTCGGCGGCCAGAGCGGCGCTTTCGCCGGGAATCGCGATTGCGGTCGCCGCGGTCGTGAGCGGCGCCAACGGCGCCAGGAAATGTTCCGGGTCCTTGGAATTCAACATGCCGACAATCAGGTGCAGCGGACGGCGCGGCCATGCCGCGATCGTGCGGGCAAGCGCCTGGCCCGCGGCCGGGTTGTGGCCGCCGTCCAGCCACAGCTCGGTGTCCGGCGGCACGAGGCCGCACAGGCGGCCGGTTGCCAGGCGTTGCAGGCGACCCGGCCAGTCCACATCGGCCATGCCATCGGCGAAAGCCTGGTCCGGAATCGCGAAACCGGCGGCCCGCAACCTGTCGCCCAGCGCCAACGCGATGCCCGCATTCTGGGCCTGGTGCGAGCCAACCAGCGCAGGAAGCGGCACGGTCACCGTCATTGCATCGGCGGCGTAGCTGAGGCTGTCCGTCGCTGAATCCAGTGTCCACTCCGTCCCACACCTGTATGCGCCTGCGCCGATCTCCGCCGCTCTGCGTTCGATGATTTCGGCGATCGCGCGCGCCTGCGGCCCGATCACGGAAGGGACGCCTGGTTTCTGGATCGCCGCCTTTTCGCCCGCAATCGCCGCCAGGGTTTCGCCCAGGAACTGCATGTGGTCCATCGAGACGGGGGTGATGGCGGTGGCGACCGGCCGGTCGACGACGTTGGTCGAATCGGCGCGCCCGCCAAGCCCGGTCTCCAGCAGCAGGAAATCGGCGGGCGCCTGCGCGAAGGCGTGAAAGGCGGCTGCCGTGGTGATCTCGAAATAGGTGATCGGGGTGTCGCCGTTGACCCGTTCGCACTCCTCCAACAGTGCCAGCAGGTCGTCCTCGCCGATCAGCCGGCCGGCAAGCCGGATGCGTTCGTTGAACCGCACCAGGTGCGGCGAGGAATAGACATGCACCCGATGGCCCGCGGCTTCCAGGAAGGCGCGGGCCATGGCGATCACCGACCCCTTGCCGTTGGTGCCGGCAACATGCACCACGGGCGGCAGCCGGTCCTGCGGCCGGCCCAGGCGCTGCAGCAGATCCAGCGTGCGGTCCAGCGTCAGGTCGATGGATTTCGGGTGCAGTCGGCCAAGCCGCGCCAGAACGGCGTCGGTCGTGGCCGGGTCCGTCGCCGCGCAGTCAGGCACGCTTTTCGGGTTCGCCTTCGGCCGTTGCCGGCTCCGGCTCGGGCACCGCCTTAACCGGGGCGTCTTCAGTCAGCTTTTCCGGGGCAACGTTGTTGATGTCCTGCGGCGGGATATCGAGGTCGGGACCCAGGTCCTGTTCGATGACCGCCATGGTTTCCTCTTCGACCGGCCTGGGATGCATCATCAGGTCGATCACCCGGATCAGGGTTTCGCGCAACGTCGAACGGGGCACCACGAGATCGACCATGCCGTGTTCCAGCAGGTATTCCGCGGTCTGGAAACGCTCGGGCAAGGTCTCGTGCACCGTCTGTTCGATCACCCGCCGCCCGGCAAAGCCGATGGTCGCGCCCGGTTCGGCGATGTGGATGTCACCCAGCATGGCGAAACTGGCGGAGACGCCGCCGGTTGTCGGATCGGTCAGCAGGACCAGGTAGGGCAGACCGGCTTCCTTCACTTCCTCCACCGCGATCACCGTGCGCGGCATCTGCATCAGCGACAGGATTCCCTCCTGCATCCGCGCGCCGCCCGACGAGGGGATGACGATCAAGGGCGCGTGCCGCATCACCGCAAGCCGGGCCGCCGCGATCAGCCCGTCGCCGACCGCAATCCCCATCGACCCGCCCATGAAGGCGAAGTTGAACCCGGCGATCACCACGTCCTTGCCACCCATCTTGCCGTGGGCGACGACGATGGCGTCCTGTTCCTTGGTCTTGGCCTGGGCGTCCTTCAGGCGCTCGGTATAGCGCTTGCGGTCCCTGAACTTCAGCGGATCCGGCTTGGTCTTCGGCAGTTCGATCCGGGTGAAGGCGCCTTCATCGAACAGCAGGGCCAGCCGCATTTCGATCGGCAGGCGCAGGTGATGGCCGCAATGCTGGCAGACGTGATGGTGCGCCTCCAGGTCTCGGTGGAAGATCATTTGGCCGCAATTGGGGCATTTGGTCCACAGATTTTCCGGGACCTCCTTTTGTCCGACCAAGGCCTTGATCTTGGGACGGACGAAATTCGTCAGCCAGTTCATTCCGCGGCGGATTCTCTCATCGAGCATCTGGCGCCGGCCGCCAATTCCTTCACGAAGGCCAGCACGTCTTCGACCAGATCCGGTCCCGCCGTCCCGTCCGTGCCGAGGCCGTCTCTGATCCGGTCCACAATGGCGGAGCCTACCACGGCAGCGTCCGCCAGCGACGAAATCCTTGCGATCGCGTCGGCCGTCTTGATGCCGAACCCGACCGCCACGGGCAGGTCGGTGTGACGCTTCAGCCGCTCGACCGCGGCCTGGACCGCCTCGTCGTCGGCCGAACGGGTGCCGGTGATGCCCAGGATGGAGACGTAATAGACGAAGCCGGAGGTGTTGTTCAGGACCGTCGGCAGCCGCTGGTCATCGGTGGCGGGCGTTGCCAGGCGGATGAAGCTGAGGCCCGCCCGCATCGCCGGCAGGCACAGCTCATCGTCTTCCTCGGGCGGCAGGTCGACGACGATCAGGCCGTCGACGCCGGCCTCCAGCGCGTCGCGCAGAAACGCTTCGACGCCGTAGATATAGATCGGGTTGTAATACCCCATCAGTACGATCGGCGTCTCGGCATCGCCGGCCCGGAAGCGGCGCACCATGTCCAAGGTGCCGCGCAGCGTCTGGCCGGCCGCCAGCGCACGCTGGCTTGCGGCCTGGATCGCCGGGCCGTCGGCCATCGGGTCGGTGAAGGGCATGCCCAGTTCGATGATGTCCGCGCCGGCCGCCGGCAGGCCCGCCAGGATGGCCGCCGAAGTCGCCGGATCCGGGTCGCCCGCGGTGATGAAGGAGACGAAGCCGCCGCGGCCTTCGGCCTTCAGCGCCGCAAACCGGGCGGCGATCCGTCCGGTCCCGATTGCGCTTGCGCTCATAGCTCGACGCCCAGCGCCTCGGCGACGGCAAAGACGTCCTTGTCGCCCCGACCGCACATGTTCATGACGATGAGATGGTCGGCCGGCAGGCCGGGGGCGATCCGCCCCACATAGTCCAGGGCGTGACTGGGTTCCAGCGCCGGAATGATCCCTTCCAGACGGGAACAGAGTTGAAACGCCTTCAGCGCATCCACATCCGTCGCGGAAACGTATTCAACCCGGTCCACCTCGTGCAGCCAGGCATGTTCGGGGCCGATGCCGGGATAGTCCAGGCCCGCCGAAATCGAATGGGCCTCGGTGATCTGGCCGTCGTCGTTCTGCAACAGGTAGGTGCGGTTGCCGTGCAGCACGCCGGGGCGCCCGCCGGTCAGCGACGCGGCGTGTTCGCCGGTCTCGATGCCGTGACCGCCGGCCTCCACGCCGAACATGCGCACGGTCTTGTCGTCCAGTAACGGGTGGAACAAGCCCATGGCGTTCGACCCGCCCCCGATGCAGGCGACCAAGGTGTCCGGCAGACGGCCTTCGGCTTCTGCCATCTGTTCGCGTACCTCGCGGCCGATCACCGATTGGAAGTCGCGGACCATCGCCGGGTAGGGGTGCGGGCCCGCAACGGTGCCGATGATGTAGAAGGTCTCGTCGACGGTCGCGACCCAGTCCCGCAGCGCGTCGTTCATGGCGTCCTTCAGTGTCGCGGAGCCGGACGTGACCGGGCGCACCTCGGCCCCCAGCAGCTTCATGCGGAACACATTGGGCGCCTGTCGCTCGACGTCGGTCGCGCCCATATAGACGACGCAGGGCAGATCGAACAGCGCGCAGACCGTGGCGACCGCGACGCCGTGCTGGCCGGCGCCCGTCTCGGCGATGATACGCTGCTTGCCCATGCGTCGGGCAAGCAGGATCTGCCCCAGCACGTTGTTGATCTTGTGGCTGCCGGTGTGGTTCAGCTCGTCGCGCTTCAGGTAGATCTTGGCTCCGCCGAAATGGGCCGTCAGCCTCTCGGCGAAATAGAGCGGGCTGGGCCGGCCGGCATAGTGCTTGAGGTAATAGTCCAGTTCCGACTGGAATGTAGGGCCGCTGCGGGCGTCCGCGTACGCCTTCTCAACCGCCAGAATCAACGGCATCAGCGTTTCGGCCACGAACCGGCCGCCGAACCGGCCGAAATGTCCGCGTTCGTCCGGGCCCGCGCGGAAAGTGTTGAGCTGTTCCATGGAAATCCCGTGAAAAACCCGCTCCGCAAGACACCGGTGCTGCGGACGGCGTATGTCTGGGTTCTAGCCGAGCCTGCCGTCCGAGTCCAGTCGGGAGGGGCTGTCAGAGCGCCGCAACGGCGTCCAGGAAAGCACGGATTTTGCGGGGGTTTTTGCGCCCGGGCGCATCCTCGACGCCGGACGAGGTGTCGACCGCGACGGCGCCGGTCCGGCGCACCGCTTCGGCGACGTTTTGGGCGGTCAAGCCCCCCGCCAGCATCCAAGGAACCGCCCAGGCTCTGCCCTGCAGCAGGGCCCAGTCGAAACGCAGTGCATTGCCGCCTGGCAAGGCGTTTTCCATGTCCTTCGGGGGTTTGGCGTCGAACAGCAGCCGGTCGACCGCGGCTTCGTAGGCGCGCGCGCGGTCCACGTCGGCGGCTTCGGCAATTGAGATCGCCTTCATGACCTCCCGGCCCGTGCGCGCCTTCAGCGCGGCGGCGCGTTCCGGCGTCTCCTTGCCATGAAGCTGCAGCACGTCCAGCGGCACAGCCTCCAGCACCGCGTCGATGTCGGCATCGTCGGCATCCACGAACAAGCCGACGGTCTTCACCGAAACCGGCACCGGCGCGGCCAGTTCCGCGGCGGCAAGCGGGCTGAGGGCCCGGGGCGAGGGCGGATAGAACACAAGCCCCACATAGGCCGCGCCGCCGTCGATTGCGGCGGCCATGGCGGCGGGATCGTTGATGCCGCAGATCTTCGCTTCGACCGTCATCGCACCCGGCCCCTACAGGCTGGCCGCGATGGCGCCGGCGGCGGCGGCCGGGTCGTCGGCCGCGGTGATCGCGCGGCCGATCACCAGGTAGTCCGCGCCGGCCGCGATCGCGTCGGCGGGGGTCATCACCCGCTTCTGGTCGCCGACGTCGGCCCCCGCCGGTCGGATGCCGGGCACGACCAGCGCAAAGTCCGGGCCGCAGGCGGTGCGGATGGGCTCGATCTCCAGCGGCGAGCAGACGACGCCGTCCAGGCCGCATTCCCGGGTCAGCCGTGCCAGCCGCACTGCCTGCGCGCGGGCGTCCGGCTGTTGGCCGACCAGCGACAGGTCATCGTCGTCCAGGCTGGTCAGCACCGTGACCGCGATCACCAGCGGCGGCGTCACGCCCAGCTTTTCGGCCTCGGCGACGGCGGCGGCCTTGCCGGCCCGCATCATCTCCGGCCCGCCTCCGGCATGCAGGTTGACGATCAGCGGCGCCAAGGGCGCAACCGAACGCATCGCGCCGGCCACCGTGTTGGGGATGTCGTGGAACTTCAGGTCCAGGAACAGCGGGACGCCCGCGGCGACGACCTTGCGGACCCCGTCATGGCCGTTGGCGTTGAAGAACTCCAACCCGATCTTGACGCCGCCGGCGGCATCGGCGGTTGCCGCGGCCAGCGCAGCGGCACGGTCCACGTCGGGCGTGTCCAGCGCGACGAGAATGCGGTCCTTCGGTGCGGTCATGGACGCTGGTCTACAGGACCGCCCGGCCCGAGATCAAGCGAAGCATGGCGCCGGCGGGAAACGGCGGGTCAACGTTTAGGCGCGCGTGCCGGGCACCCAGTCGCCGCCGCGGCCGGCCGCCCATTGCGAGAACGCCGCCGCATCGCCGGCGCCGGTCAGCACGCGCACCATCTCCTGACCCAACAGCGGCGCGAACTTGAACCCATGCCAGGAGAATCCCGTCATCACCCAGCAACGCGGTCCCGCCGGCTCGACGATGAACCGCTCTTCAGCGGCGACCGTGTAGAGGCAGGCCCGGCCGCTGTCGATCCGCAGTTGGGACGTGTTCAGCCGGTGCTGCATGCGGCTCAACAGATCCTGCAGTTCGTAATCCTCGGTACCGCGGTGCTCCTCGGGATCGCCCTCCATGGAAAAGGTATGGACGCCGATCTTGACCCGGGAATGCGACACGGGCGGGACCAGGTAGAAACCGATGGAGTCGTCGATTTCCAGGACCATCGGATGGTTCGCCCACAGCGCGGCCTGTTCGTCCGGCGTGTCCACATAGGCAACGACCTGGCGCGACGGCGTCACGCGGGCGGCATAGTCCGGCATCAGTTTCGGGCAGCCAGGCACCGACGGCGGTAACGACGACGTCTGCGCCGACGGGCGGGCCGTCCTCCACCACCACCGTTCCCGTCGCGGGGTCGATGTCGGTTACCTGCATGTGTTCTTCGATCACCACGCCGTTGCGCCGCAGGTGATCGACCAGCGACGCGACGATCCGGTTGGCCATGAGGACGCCGCCGTCCTGCAGGAAGAAGGCAAAGGCGAGCCGGTCGGCGCGGACCGTCGGGTAGCGGCTTTCCAGCGCCTCCCGGTCCAACGCCTCGTAGGCTATTCCGGCGTCGCCGAAGGCCAGCGCCGTGTCCTGCGCCCAACCTTCTTCCGCGGAGGACAGGACCAGTGTGCCGGTTTCAGTGTAAAGGCGCCTTCCCAGATCCCGCCACAGGGCTTCCCACGCCGCGTGGGCATGGTCGATCATCTGCATATAGCCGCGGTGCGTGCCGTAGGCGCGGCGGATCAGCCGGTGCTCGTCATAGGATGCGGCCAGAACGTTCGGCAGGCTGCCCTGTTCCAGGACTTGGACATAGTGCCCGTCGCGCGACAGGGCCCAGGCCAGCGACAGACCCATGATGCCGCCGCCGACAATGGTGACCGCCATTCTTTCCATGCCAATCCGTCCGTCAGGTCTGACGGAACGCGATCTGCGCCCCGGCCAGATCCGTCAATGCGTTGCCGCAGGACTTGAACAAGGTGATCTGATCATAGAACCGACGGCCAGCGATTGCACCCTGGGTCAGCTGGAAGTTGTCGCCGGCGATATCGTCCTCGGCGATCCGTCCGTCCGCCATGGGCCGGGCCAGGTCACCGGTCAGCATCGCTCCGGCGCGGGTGTCGACGAACAGGCGCGCCGTTTCGACGACGGCGTCGTCGCTCTCCCGCCCCTCGGGCGTCATGCTGCCGACCAGGTCGATGTGCACGCCGGGCGCCAGCCAGCGCCCCTGCAGCAGCGGTTCGGCGGCGGCGGTCGCGCAGCAGATGATATGGGCGCCGGACACCGCAGCCTGCAGGTCGTCGGTGGCGGAGATCGTAAAGTCGCGGTTGCTCAGGGTCTTGGCCAGCCGGCCGGCCTTGCGGGCATCGCGGCCCCAGACCACGACTTCCTTGATCGGTCGGACCTCGGCATGGGCAAGCACAAGCCCCGGCGACAAGGCGCCGGTGCCGATCATCAGCAGGCGCGACGCGTCGTTGCGCGACAGGTAACTGGATGCCAGCGCCGACAGAGCCGCGGCGCAGCGGCGGGTCAGGTGCTGCCCGTCCAGCAGCGCCAGCGGCTGCCCGGTCTTGGCGCTGAGCAGCAGGAAGACGCCCATGCCCGCGGGCTTGTCGATCTCCGGGTTGCCGGGAAAGAAGGTGGCGATCCGGACGCCGATATGGCGCCTGTCCTCCCAGGCGGTGGCCATCGCCAGCCGGCCGTCCGGCATCTCGGCGGGAATGTCATAGTCCGTGCGCGGCGGCGCGGCGGTGCCCCGGCGGTAGGCTTGGCGCAGGGATTCGGTCAGTGTGCGCCAGGTCAGGCAGGCATCCAGCTCGGCAGCACCGATCAGACGTATCTTCGTGCCACCCGATGCCGCGGCCGCGGGTCAGGAAGGCTTGGCGGCGATCTGCGCCGCGCCGTTGCCCCCGGGCGGGGCCAGGCCCGGCGGCGCTTCGTCCGGCTTTTGCTCTCCTGCCTTCTTCAGGTCGGCCACCTGCGCTTCGGCCTTTGCCGCGCGGCTCTCCAGTTGTCGGATCTCGGTCTCCTGCCAGCGCGCCCGGCGGTTCGCCTCGCGCATCCTGGCCCGGGTGCGCGAGCCGGCAACCCAGGTGACCAGGAATCCCAGTACCAGACCGGCGAACAGCGTGCAAAGCCACAGGAACCACAGCGGCATGGCCTGCTTGCCCGGAAGCGGGAGCAGGCCGACGGTAACTTCGGCTGTGTTCTCCACCGCAAACAGGATGCAGGCCGCCAACAACGATCCTGCAAACAAAAGATACAGCAGTCGCATCATGGCCGATGCCGCTCGAAAACAGGCCTACGCCTCTTGGTTGATCCCTTCACGAAGCTGTTTCCCGGTCTTGAAGAACGGGACCGTCTTTTCCGCCACATCGACCGATTCGCCGGTGCGCGGATTGCGGCCCACGCGTGCTTCGCGGTGCTTGACAGAGAACGCGCCGAAACCCCTGAGTTCGACACGGTCGCCCTTTGCAAGTGCGCCGGCAATCTCTTCGAAAATGGTGGAGACGATCCTCTCGACGTCGCGTTGGTAAAGGTGCGGGTTCTTTTGTGCAATGCGTGCAATGAGTTCCGAACGTGTCATGGGCGGACCGCCCCCCTCCCTGTTCTCTTCGCCATGTACCGGCCCTTCGACCCTGCCGGTCGGCGTTGTAGCGTAACTTTTCGATGATGGCTATCGCATTGAAAAGACTGCCAAACTACCATTGGTCCGTCAAGGACTTAGGTGAGACCGATCGGTCTTGGCACAAGCAAGAAGGGGCCCGGTCGCCGACCGGGCCCCAAACCGGGATATCCGCCGCCACGGGGACGGCTTATTCCTTCTTGGCGTCGCCCGCCTCTTCGGCTTCGGATGCATCGTCGCCAGCCGTCTCTTCGGCCACTTCCTCCGCCTCGGGCTCCTCTGCTTCCTCCGCTTCGGGCTCCTCGGCGGCTGCCGCTTCGGGCTCGCTTCCGGAATCGTCCGCCTTCTGCTTGTTGCGCAGGGCGGTGCCCAGAATGTCGCCCAGCGAGGCGCCGGAATCGGAGCTGCCATAGCTGGCCATGGCCTCCTTCTCTTCCTCCACCTCGCGCGCCTTGATCGACAGCGACAGCTTGCGGCCGCTCTTGTCCAGCGACGTGACCTTCGCATCGACCTTTTCGCCTGCCGCGAATCGGTCAGGACGCTGTTCCGAGCGGTCGCGGCTGAGGTCGGACTTGCGGATGAAGCCCGGAATGCCGTTGGCCACCGTGACCTCGATCCCGGCGTCCAGGACCTTGGTGACAGTGCAGGTGACGACGCTGCCCTTCTTCAGGTCGCGCATGCCGGCTTCGAACGGATCCTCGCTCAACTGCTTGATGCCCAGCGAGATACGCTCCTTTTCGGAATCCACGTCCAGCACCTTGGCCTTGACCGTGTCGCCCTTGGAATAGCCGGTCAATGCCTCTTCGGCCGACTTTTCCCAGGAGATGTCGGACATGTGGACCATGCCGTCGATATTCTCCGTGAGGCCCACGAACAGACCGAACTCGGTGATGTTCTTGACCTCGCCCTCGACTTCGCTGCCGACCGGGAACTGGTTCATGAAGTCGTCCCACGGATTGGCGGTGCACTGCTTGATGCCCAGCGAGATCCGGCGTTTCTGCGGGTCGACGTCCAGGACCATCACCTCGACCTCCTGGGAGGTCGAGACGATCTTGCCCGGATGCACGTTCTTCTTGGTCCAGCTCATCTCCGAGACGTGGACCAGGCCCTCGATCCCGGGCTCCAGCTCCACGAAGGCGCCGTAGTCGGTGATGTTGGTGACCCGGCCGGTAAACTTGGCGTTGACCGGGTACTTGGCCTCGACGCCCTCCCAGGGGTCCGCCTCCAGCTGCTTCATGCCCAGGCTGATGCGCTGGGTCTCCGGATTGAAGCGGATGACCTGGACATTCACGTTGGCGCCGATCTGCAGCGCCTCGGACGGATGGTTGATCCGCTTCCAGGAAATGTCGGTGACGTGCAGCAGGCCGTCCACGCCGCCCAGGTCGACGAAGGCGCCATAGTCGGTGATGTTCTTGACCACGCCCTGCAGGACCTGGCCTTCCTTCAGGTTCTCGATCAGCTCCGAACGCTGCTCGGCGCGGGTCTCTTCCAGGACGGCGCGGCGGGACACCACGATGTTGCCGCGGCTGCGGTCCATCTTCAGGATCTGGAACGGCTGCTGGGTTCCCAACAGCGGCGTGATATCGCGAACCGGCCGGATATCGACCTGGCTGCCCGGCAGGAAGGCGACGGCGCCGGAAAGATCCACCGTGAAGCCGCCCTTGACGCGGCCGTAGATCACGCCGGTGACGCGCTCGCTCGCGTTGAAGGCGGTTTCGAGCTGCTGCCACGCCTCGTCGCGCTTGACCTTCTCGCGGCTGAGCACGGCTTCGCCGTGTTTGTCCTCTATCCGCTCCACGTTAACCTCGACCGTATCGCCGGGTTTCAGGGCGGCGTCCTGGCCGGCCGTCGCGAACTCGCGCAACGCCACGCGGCCTTCCGATTTCAGGCCCACGTCGATCAGCGCCATGTCGTTCTCGATGCTGATGATCGTGCCCTTTGCGACCGTGCCTTCCAGCGACGCGCGGCCGCGCATCGACTCCTCAAACAGGTCGGCGAAATTCTCTTTTGCCTGTGCAACTTCCGCTGCCATGCGAACATATTCCTTTCGAATTCAGAGTTATGGGCCGACCGGTTGTCTCCGGCGGTCTCGCCCCGTTTGTCTCCGGATCGCGCGGCGGGGCGTTTCGCCGGGCGGCCCTTTACCTTATTTCCAAAAACAACAATGCGGAGCCGCCGACCGGGAACGGCGCCCTCGCCAAAACCTCAAGCGGTCCTTTCCGAGACCGTTTTCAGCGCGGTTGCCAGCGCGGCATCGGCATCCAGGTGGGTGCTGTCGATGACGACGGCATCCGGTGCTGGCCGCAAAGGCGCTACGCTTCTGCCCGCATCGCGGGCATCCCGTTCCTGCAGATCCGCCAGGACGCTGCGGTATATACTGTCTAAGCCGCGCTCAAGCAACTCCTTGTGGCGCCGTCGGGCCCGGGTTTCCACATCCGCTGTCACGAACAGCTTCACGTCGGCGTCGGGGCAGACCACGGTGCCGATGTCCCGGCCGTCCAGGACCGCACCCGCCTTGCCCGCCGGCGGCTCGGCCGCGAACCGGCGCTGGAAGTCCAGAACCACGGCCCGGACCGACCCGATCGCGGCGACCTTCGAGGCGGCCTCGGCGGCCCGGTCGCCGGCCAGCTCTTCGTCGTCCAGGTCTGCCCGCTGAAAGGTCCGGGCCACCCGGGTCGCCGCCCCCGGATCGGCCGGATCCAGGCCGGCGCGCAGGGTCTTCAGCCCGACCGCACGATAAATCTTGCCGGTGTCCAGGTGCACCAGGTTCAGCGCCTCGGCCAGGCGCCGGGCCAGCGTGCCCTTGCCGCTGGCGGCCGGCCCGTCGATGGCGACGATCATGCGGCCGGAGAGTTCCGCGGCGCCAGCCGGCCGCCCAGGCCGTTGATCAGGTCCGCGAAACCCGGGAAGCTGGTGTCGATGGCGCGCGCGTCGTCGATGGCGACCGGCGCGCGGGCGGCCTGGCCCAGGACCAGGAAGCTCATCGCGATCCGGTGGTCGAAATGGGTGGTGACCGTGCCGCCGCCGGGAACGGCGCCGCCGGTGCCATGGACGACCATCCAGTCCTCGCCAGTCTCGACCGTGACCCCGTTTGCTTGAAGTCCGTCGGCCGCGGCGGCCAGACGGTCGCTTTCCTTCACTCTGAGTTCCCCGATGCCGCGCATGACCGTGTCGCCGGTGGCAAATGCGGCGGCCGCGGCCAGCACCGGATATTCGTCGATCATCGAGGCGGCCCGTTCGGGCGGAACCTCGACGCCGCTCAGCGGTGCCGCGACGGCGGTCACGTCGGCGACCGGCTCGCCGCCCTCCTCGCGTTCGTTTTCGATGCGCAGGTCCGCGCCCATTTCCTGCAGGGTCGTCAGCAGGCCGGTGCGGGTCGGGTTCATACAGATCCCCGGCACCGTGACCGACGAGCCAGGCACGACGGTCGCCGCCACCAGCGGAAACGCCGCCGAGCTGGGGTCGGCCGGCACGGCAAGGTCCGCGGCCTGAAGTTCCGGATAACCGTCCAGCGCCACCAGGATGCTGCCGTCGTCGCGCATGGTCGTTTCGATGTCGGCGCCGAAATGGCGCAGCATGCGTTCGGTATGGTCGCGGGTCGCGGTGCGTTCGATCACCCGGGTCTGGCCGCGGGTGTTGAGGCCGGCCAGCAGCACTGCGGATTTGACCTGCGCGGACGGAACCGGCACCTCGTATTCGATCGGCAGCGCCTCGCCGGTTCCGACCACCGCCAGCGGCAGCGTGCCGCCGGTGCGGCCGGTGAAACGCGCACCGATCCGCCCCAGCGGCTCGGTGACCCGGCGCATCGGGCGGCTGCGCAGGCTGGCGTCGCCGGTGAGGATCGCGGTGATCGGGTGGCTGGCCAGCACGCCGGCGATCAGCCGCGCGGCGGTCCCGGAATTGCCCATGTCCAGCACGTCTTCCGGTTCCACAAGGCCGCCGACCCCGATGCCGCGCACCGACCAGGTGCCGTCGTCGCGGCGCGCAACGTCCGCACCCAGCGCGCGCATTGCCGCGGCCGTGGCCATCACGTCCTCGGCTTCCAGCAGACCGGAGATCACGGTCTCTCCCACGGCCAAGGTGCCCAGGATCAGCGCCCGGTGCGAGATCGACTTGTCGCCGGGAACGGACACATCACCGGCAAGCGCTTCGGCGTGTGCGCTGAGATAGGGAACCATAGGCAATGCCCCACAGGTCGGCTGCGCCGACCGGGCGCCGCCTTCGTTTCAGACGCCCCGTCTCTAGCACATGGATTCCGCCGCGGGCGAGTCCCGCGCGAATTCGGCAGCCATATTCGTTTCTTCGGTCAAAAATGCTTTTGACAGCCGCCCTTAATTTTGGCAAAGGGCAGTTTGGTCAGACGCTTGGGGGTCTTGGGCGATTGGCCGGTGGCGATGAGGCACGCGGCCCCCGCGACGATGTGACCGTGCAAGCAACAATGACGAGGAGCGGTCGGGTGGCAAAGCTGGAATGGGGCACGAAGAGGCTCTGTCAGAGCTGCGGTGCAAAGTTCTACGACATGGCGCGTAATCCGATCGCCTGCCCGAAATGCGGCGCGGCGTTCGACCTCGATGCCGCGGTCAAGCTGAAGCGCGGCCGCACGCCGCCGCAGGAACCGAAACCCAAAGAGACGCCGACGGTCGAGGAAACCGACGCCGAGACGGAGGAAGAGGCTCCGGCTTTGGACGCCGGCGAGACCGAGGACGAAGACATCCTGGAAAACACCGACGATCTGGAAGAGGACAACGAAGTGCCGATCGTCGCGACCGCGGAAACGGTGGAACGCGACGTCTGAGAAGACGAGGCGCTGCGCCGGTTCTGAGCGCGCTTTATGTTGAGCTGTCGGGCTGCGAACAAACCGCCCATATATTGAGTCGTCCGTTAAGAAGCCGGTCTGAGCGTTGATTGAGGTGCGATCGCGGCGATCAGGGTCGCGACGAACTTGGCCAACAAATCCCTCAGCCACTTGAGGATCAGGCGGAAGTTGTAGCCGGCCGCG
>Ga0209783_1000084_pt1 | contig 45850 bp, 46 predicted proteins | sample WorMetfiPIANOSA1_FD_187395 | JGI IMG/M metagenome (GOLD analysis project Ga0209783, IMG submission 187395) | Marine gutless worms symbiont microbial communities from Max Planck institute for Marine Microbiology, Germany - Olavius filocauda... | ecosystem: Host-associated > Annelida > Digestive... | reverse complement strand
CGGCTCCGCCGCCTCCTCAGGATGAGGGGTCTTGGTCGGCGTCTCTTGCCCGCGCCTCCTTGGCCAGCGCTTCCATGTCGGCATGGGTCAGGCGCAGCATGGAGAAGATGCGCCAGAAGGTGGCGCGGGAGTTTGCCGACTGGTCGCGGCTGCCTGACGGGGTCGAACCCACCTTCTTCCACGACACGATCAAGGACATGGATGCGCTGGTCGCCCGCCTGCATCCGTTCGAGGTTATCGGCGCCATGCGCGAACGCACGCCGTTTCCGCGCGCCCTGATCGAACGGCTGCCCAACCTGCGCCTGCTGGTGACCACCGGCATGCGCAATCAATCGATCGACATGGCCGCGGCCCGGGACAACGACGTGCTGGTCTGCGGCACCGGCGCGGTGGCGCACGGGACCGCCGAACTGGCGTTCGGTTTGATCCTGGCCCCGGCCCGGAATCTGACGGTGGAAAACCGGTCGGTGCGCGAAGGCGGCTGGCAGGTGGGAGTCAGCCGCGATCTCAGGGGGGCGACGCTGGGCATCATCGGGTTGGGTCGCCTGGGCAGCCAGGTCGCGGCCATGGGCCGGGCCTTCGGCATGGAGATCCTGGCCTGGAGCCAGAACCTGACCGAAGAACGCGCGGCCGAGGCCGGCGCGACCCTGGTGTCGAAGGAGGAATTGCTGCGGCGGGCCGACTTCGTGACCGTCCACCAGTTGCTCAGCGACCGTAGCCGCGGCCTGATCGACGCCGCGGCGATCGCCTGCATGCGGCCGACCTCTTACCTGGTGAACACCTCGCGGGCGCCGATCGTCGACACGGCCGCCCTGGTGGCGGCGCTGAAGGAGAAGCGCATCGCCGGCGCCGCGCTCAATGTCTACGATACCGAACCGCTGCCGGCGGACGATCCCTTGCGGCGGATCGACAATCTCCTGCTGACGCCGCACATCGGCTACGTCACGCGCCGCACGTACAAGGTGTTCTACGGTGAAATGCTTGAGGACATCCTTGCCTGGCTGGACGGCGCGCCGGTCCGGGTGATCGCGCCGGCCTGACGCGGGGGGCTTCAGGGGCAGGGCGTGCGGATGTCGGCATCCACGGCGGCGAGATTGCCGGCGCCGTCGCCGCGCCATTTGACCTCGTAGCTGGTCGTGCAGGTCATCTTGTCGACCGCGGCGGACGCCCGGCGGGGCCATGCGCTGTCGTCGGCCTCGGACAGAATGAAGCCCTGATCCCTGAGCTTTGCGACAAGTGCGGCCTCCGGCGAGCCGGGCGGGAAGGCGGCTTCGACCCGCGCGCGAAACGCCGCGCGCCGCGCCTCCGGGGCCGAGGGCAGGTCGACCGCAAGGTCGGGCGGACGGTCGAACGACCGGTAAAGCACGATGCCCACGGCAACCGGCGGCACAAAGAAGAAGAAACCGGCTATGGCGAGCAACAGACGGGACTTGCGGCGCGACGGGGGCGGGCGGTCGTCAGTCATGGCGGGGAGACTAGCGGGACGGGCGCCGGTCTTCCAGGCATGCTCTCCCAGTCGAGTCTCCTAGTCGAGTCTACTAGTGGAGACTACTAGTAGACTCGACTAGGAGAGCCTCGTAGTAGACCCCACTAGGAGACCGGCCTCAAAAGGGCCGGACAGAAATTCGGGTGGCTGGTGGTCAGACGGCGGTCTTGACGACCCCGGCGCGCAGCCAGTCGTCGAAGATGCCCAGCGCGGTCTCCACGAACAGCGGGTCGTTGATATGCGCGTCGCATTCGACCATCTGCAGCGGCGGCTTGAATGCCGCCCGGCAGCCGCCGACGAAGGCGGCAAGGCCGGCGGGGTCGTGCAGCGCCTCGCCCGGACGGTCCCATTCCTCGATTCCCTTCAGCGGAAGAACGAAGGCGGTCGGTCCTTTCGCCTTGGCGAGTTTCTCGGCGATGACCGTGGCCGTCTTCCGGCGGTCGTCCGCAGTCTGATTGACCGATGCGATCAGCCGGTTGTGGGCGTGATAATCGCGCCCCGCGAACCGTTCGGGCACGCCGGCCCAGGTCGGCAGATCCACCAGGTCGGTTGCGCCGGGCGCGACGATCTGCGGGATGCCGGCGGCGCCTGCAGCCTCCAGCCGGTCCGCGCCGGCGCTGACGATCGAGCCGTTCTGGTGGTTGGCGACCTCCTGCAGGCTGAAGTCCATGACGGCGGCGAACTTGCCCTGGGTGGCCAGCGCTTCGAAAGCCCGCCCACCCATGCCGGTGGTATGGAACACGGCAACCTCGAACCCGCGCTCCTCCAGGGCCGGCATCAGCGGCACCATGTAGCTGAGGCAGGACTTGCCAAGCGATGTCATGCCGATCACCGGCCGGTCCTGGCGCGGGCGGGTTGCGCTGCGGCAGGCGCCGAGAACCGCGCCGGCCACCTGTGAGAGGGACGCCTTACAGACACTGTTCAGCCCGTAGAGTCCGCCGGCCCACAGGATCATCATCAGATCGGCGGGGATCCGTTCGGCCGGGATCAGCGGCGAGAACGACACCGTGGAAACCACCAGCTTGGGAACCCCCATCGGCAGCGCGGCGGCGGCGTCCAGCGCCAGGTCCGTGCCCATCGTGCCCCCCAGCGCGATCATCCCGTCGATGTCGCCGTCCCGGTGGTGCTTCGCGGTCAGAATGGCCGCGCCTTGGGCCATCCTGGTCATCGCCTCGTTCTCGTCGCCCAAAGCGATGATGGCGTCGATGGTCGTGCCGGCGGCGGCCGCAACGTCGTGTTTGGAAAGATCCGGCGGAAATGCGGCTTCGCCCAGCACCCCCACATCCATCACCAGGGTCCGCCCGCCCTGCGCCTCGATACACTGTTTCATGAACAGCAGTTCGTCGGACTTGATGTCCACGGTGCCGATGATCAGGACTGTGCCGTCGGTGTTCATTTCGCTGTCCGCCGTTCTCGTTATTTTTCGTTGCCCGCCGGTGAGATCACGGTGACCGGCGTCCAGTCGGCGCGCCGCCGGGCGCGGCGCGGCGACCCGCCTTCGAAGGTGTTGGCATTGACGATCGCGACGGCGCCGCCCGGATCGGGCAGAACGGCCGCCACATAAACGCCGCACCGCGTGCAGATGAGAAAGTCGGCGGTCTTGAGTCCGAACCTGTAACGGCGTGCGCTGTCCGGTTCGGCGATCCGGATCGTCAGATGACCGTTAGGGTCGCTGACCGTGCTGGCGCCATGGGCGCGGCAGAACAACAGGCGCAGGCCCTGACCGCAACGGCGTCGGCCGGTTGTTCCGTCTCGAACCGGACCGACATCGCGCCGCAATGGCAGGAACCTGAAAGAACCGTCATGGCGCGCCCACTCTAGCGCGCCGGACCTTCCCCATAAAACGGCAAACCCGCCGCCGCGGGAGGGGCGGCGACGGGACCGGTTGTTTGCCGGTTCGGGAGGTTCCGTGGACTAGAGCGCGCCGACCCGAAGGATGGCGTCGGCGGTGCAGGACAAGGACTTCACCGCGTTGCGGCCCGCCCGTTTCACGTGGGCCAGCGCCAGTTCTGCGCGCTTGAGGACGGCGTCGACGCTCTCGTCAGATTTCGACGCCCCGGTGACGCCGATACTGGCGGTCAGCCGCGCCATGCCGTTCGGCGTGCCGATCTGGACCTCCGACAGGTGCTCGCACAGGCGCTGGGCGGCGCAATCGGCCTGTTCCAGGCCCGTCTCCGGCATCAGGACTGCGAACTGGCCGCCGTCCAGGCGGGCCAGCACGTCTTCCTGTCGCAAGAGGTAGTCGATTTCCTTGGCGGCGCGCACCAGGGCCTCGTCGCCGGAGTCCTGGCCATGGGTGTCGTTGATCGCCTTCAGGCCGTCGATGTCCAGCATCATGATGCTGAGGTCGCGGTCATGGCGCTGCAGCCGGGACAGTTCGTTCTCCGCCGCGGCGAAAAAGGAACGCCGGTTCATGATCCCGGTCAGCGGATCGCGGCAGACCATGCGGGCCAGCTCGGCATTGGCTTCCGACAGTTTCCGGTTGGCCTGGCGCAGGGCCAGGTGATTGCGGATCCGCGACCGGACGACGGCTGCCTTGAACGGCCTGCGGATATAGTCGATGGCGCCGACCTGCAGGCCGCGCTCCTCGTCTTCGCTTTGTTCCATGCCGGTGATGAAGATCACCGGGACGTCGGCGACCCTGTCGTCCGCCTTGATCCATTTGCAGACGTCGAAGCCGTTCATGTCCGGCAGGCCGCCGTCCAGAAGGACGAGGTCCGGATTGTCCGATCGGGTGCGGTTGAGCGCCTCCTGACCGGTCGTCGCGATGCTGAGCGATGCCTCGTCGCGCAACACTTCCGTCAGGATCTTCGCGTTCGTCGTGGAATCTTCCACGATCAGCACATGCTGGTTCACTGTCTTCTCTCCCGTTCCGGCCTTTGCGCCTCTTTTTCCTGTCGGGCTTGGGCCTTTCTTGTTCGTTGGGATGCGTTTACTTGCATACCTTGGTAGGCAGAATACGGTCCAAGTGTTAAAGGATGGTATATCCCTAAAATCCAACGCGGTATGGTTGACGCAACGTGAAGGGCCCGACGGCGGGGCCCGGAAATCCTGGTGTTCTGGGGGTGGCGGATGCGCGCAATGGTGCTGAAGACGGCGGCGGCGGGACGGGTCGATGCGGTAGAAATGGCCCGTCCGGCGCCGCGGGCGGGTCAGGTTCTGGTCCGGGTGCGGGCCTGCGGGGTATGCCGAACCGACTTGCATGTGGTGGATGGCGATCTGCCCGATCCCAAGCTGCCGGTGGTGCCGGGCCACGAGATCGTCGGAATTGTCGAGGAGGCCGGGGAAGGGGTTACGGACCTCGTGCCGGGGACCCGTGTCGGCATCCCGTGGCTGGGTTTTTCCTGCGGCACCTGCCGCTATTGCCGGCGCGGGCAAGAGAATCTCTGCGCCAGTGCGCGCTATACGGGTTATCAGCTCGACGGCGGCTATGCCGACTATGCGGTGGCGGACGCCCGTTACGCTTTCCAGCTGCCGGACGGCTACAGCGATGCCGAGGCCGCACCGCTGTTGTGCGCCGGTCTGATCGGGCACCGCGCCTATCGGATGGCGGGGGATGCGCAACGGATCGGGATCTACGGCTTCGGCGCCGCCGCGCATATCATGATCCAGGTCGCCCTGTGGGAGGGGCGCGAGGTTTTTGCCTTCGCCCGGCCCGGCGATGCGGCGGCGGAGGAGTTCGCCAGGTCCCTGGGCGCCGCCTGGGCCGGCCCGTCCGACGCGTCGCCGCCCGAGCCGCTGGACGCCGCCGTCATCTTCGCACCCGTCGGCGCCCTGGTGCCCGAGGCGCTGAGCCACACCGACCGCGGCGGCACCGTGGTCTGCGCCGGCATCCACATGAGCGACATTCCCGCTTTCCCTTACCGGATCCTGTGGCAGGAGCGCACGATCCGTTCCGTCGCCAACCTGACCCGCCGCGACGCGATCGAGTTCCTGGAGATCGCACCCAAGGTCCCGGTCAAGACCCACGTGCGGCCCTATCCGCTGGCCGACGCGAACGCAGCATTGGAGGACTTGAGGGAAGGGCGGCTGCAGGGGGCGGCGGTGTTGATGACTTAGACCGGAACCCCCTCATCCGGCCCTTCGGGCCACCTTCTCCCCCCTGGGGAGAAGGGACCAAAAGCCCCTCTCCCCCGGGGGGAGAGGGGTTGGGGTGAGGGGGTTCGGCTCTTATCTCACGCCGTCAGCGGCTCCAGGCGTGCAGCGGCCGGCAGCTCGGCGATTTCGTCGATCAGCTCGCACAGTGCCAGGCGTTCGGCCAGCGGCGTATCGGCGGCGACGGCGATGCGGGTGAGGCCTGCGTCGCCAAGCCGGGTAAGGCCCTCGGTCAATGTGCGCGGCGACAGGCCGGCGATCCAGACGCCCTGGCGGCCGCGCGCCGTGGTGCAGCACAGGGCCAGCCCGTCCGCATGCAGGCGCACGCTCAACAGCCCGTCCTGGCCCGCGTCAGTCGCGGCGCAAAGCTGGCCGCTGACCGCCGTCACCAGCGGCCGTCCCGTCCGAACCCGCTGGAGAAAACCGCGGTTGACCGCCTCGGCCTCGGCGCGGCAGACGCCTGTCGTCACGGCGATCCCGGCCGTCCGCAGGTCGGTCAACCCGCGGCCGTCCACCCGGGGATCGGGATCTCCGGTCGCGATCACGGCACGGGAGATGCCCGCGTCGATCATTGCCTGGGAACAGGGCGGGGTCCGGCCCCAGTGGATGCACGGCTCCAGGGAAACGTAGGCGGTTGCGCCGCGCGCCTTGCTGCCCGCCGCCCGCAGGGCCATCACCTCGGCGTGCGGGCGTCCGCCCGGCTGGGTGACACCTTCCGCAATCACCGCGCCGTCTTTCGCCAGAACGCAGCCGACCGCCGGATTTGGCCAGACAAGGCCCAGCATGCTCCTGGCAAGCGTTATCGACCGGCGCATGGCGGTGTGGTCGAAAGCGGTCGCGCGATCCTGCATGTGGTCCAAGGCTCCGATGAGCGAGTTAAGGCGCGGCCTACCCGAAACAAGGACGGATGTCACGGAAAAGCGATGGGGTGCGGTGACGCGCGCTACCGTTGACCGGCCATCCGAACGGCGGCACTGTTGTCGCAACAAGAACGCGGGCCTTGAACAAGGGGGAAACGATGCTGAAGGGTCTCAATCCATTGCTGACGGCGGATCTGTTGCAGATCCTGCGCGCCATGGGCCATGGCGACGAACTGGTGATCTGCGACAGCAATTTCCCGGCCGATCAGGTCGCGCGTTCGACCGTGACCGGCGTTCTGGTTCCGCTGGACGGCGCCGACGTGCCCCAGGCCGCCGATGCCATCCTGTCGGTGTTTCCCCTGGACAGCTTCGTGGAATCCCCGGTCTACCGCATGGAGGTGGTCGGCGACCCGACAACGGTCACGCCGGTGCAGCAGGACTTCAAGGCGATGGTCGACAAGCACGGCGACCGCGAATGGCCGATGGGATCGATCGAGCGGTACGACTTCTACGACCGCGCGCGTAAGGCCTATGCGGTGGTCTCGACCATGGAGCGGCGCCCTTATGGCTGCTTCATTCTGGTGAAAGGCGTGATCGGACCGGAAGGAAACGTGGTTTGAGCGGTTTGCCCCGGACCGACGGCCGGTGACAGGGCGGCGCCCCGGGCCATGACGACGGCGGACGCGCGCAAGGGCGAAGGCGTCGCACTCCTGCGGGAAGGCCGCTATCCGGATGCGGTCAGGGTCCTGCAGCGGGCGGCGGCGGCGGCGCCGCGGGATGTGATGGTCCTGGCGGCGCTGAGCCAGGCGCAGCACCGCGCCGGCAACAGTGACGCCGCGGTCCGCACTCTGCGCAAGGCAGTGCGGTTGGTGCCGGACCGCGCCGATCTGCACGCCGACCTGGCGCTGGTCCTGACCGACCTGCGGGCGCTGGAGCCTGCCGTCGCCGCATTCCGGAAGGCGGCGGAACGGGCGCCAGGCGATGTGGAGATCCTGGCGGATTTCGCCCGCACGCTGAGCGAGACCGAGGCGCTGGACGAGGCCCTGCAGGTTGCCCGGCAGGCCTGCACGCTGGCGCCCGAAAACGTCGAGGCGTTGAACAGCCTGGGCGTGGTGCTTTACCGGCGGGGCGAGGTCGAGGCTGCACGCGATGCCTTTGCGCGCGCGGCCGCCGCGGCGCCTGGGCACGCCCACGCCCGCAAGAACCTGGGCATGACCGAACTGCTGTGTGGCGACTTCGAGGCCGGCTGGCGCGACTATGCCGCGCGCCACGGCGCCGACGGGACCCGGCGCGTTCCCGGCGTTCCCGAATGGCGGGGCGAGGGCCTCTACGGACAGCGGCTTGTGGTGACCGCGGAACAGGGTCTGGGAGACACGATCCAGTTCGTGCGTTTCCTGCCGCGGCTGACCGCAATGGGCGCCCACGTGGTGTTTGTCGCGCCGCCGTCGCTGGCGGACCTTGTCAAGGCGATGCCCGGCGCGGGCACCGTCGTTGCCGCCGGCGGGCGTCTGCCTGCCGCGGATCTGCAAGTGGCGCTGATGGATATTCCCGGCCTGTTGAAGATCCGGCCCGATACGATCCCGGCCGACGTTCCGTATCTTGCCGCGCCCGGCGCGATGGATCTGCCCAACCGCCGGGACGGCGCCTTCACGGTTGGTCTGGCGTGGCGCGGCAACCCGCAGCACCGCGGCGACCGACACCGTTCGATCGCGCCGGAACGTCTGTTTGCGTTGGGCGCGGTTCGGGGCGTCCAGCTCTACAGCCTGCAGGTGGGCGATCCGATGCCCGCCCGGACCAAAGGACCGGTCCCTGTGGACCTTTCCAAGCGGCTTAAATCGTTCGGCGATACCGCCGCCGCGCTCCAGGCCCTTGACATGGTGGTCTCGGTCGACACCGCGGTTGCCCATCTTGCCGGCGCCATGGGACGGCCGGTCTGCCTGCTTTTGCCGGTTGGTCCCGACTGGCGCTGGCTGTGCGGCAGCGCGGACTCGCCCTGGTACCCGACCATGCGCCTGTTCCGCCAACCGGCGGCCGGCGACTGGCAGACCCCGCTGGATGCGCTGACGGCCCATCTCGGCGACTGCGTCGCCCGGCGGGCGGCCTGAGGCGGCGCGCCGATGTTTATGGTCTCGCTGCTTTTTCTGGCTGGGGCGGTGCTGTTCTTCATCGACTATCGCCGCGAGCGCGACCTGGGCCACGACAAGGCGGCGCGGCAGCGGTTGATTTATGCAGGCCTGTCGCTGGCGATCTTCGTCGCCGTCCTGGCGGTCGGCTATGGCGGCGGCTGGGATCTTTTGTCCGGCGTCAGCGAGGAGCGGCTGCGCGAGGCGCGCTGACCGCCGCGGTGCAAGAGAACAAGAAGGGGAAGACGGCATGACGACGAAACCGATCACCATCCTGGGAATCTTCGTGGCCGACGTCGCGTTCCGGTCGGAACGGCTGCCGACGATGGGCGAGACGCTGATCGGCGCGGGCTTCAAGCTGGGGCCGGGGGGGGCAAGGGCTCCAGCCAGGCGGTGGCCGCGCGGCGCGCCGGCGGGGCCGTCAATTTCATCACCAAGCTTGGCCGCGATCCGTTCGGCGCGATGGCCCGCCAGACCTACCGGGATGAAGGCATCTCCGAGGCGCTGATCCTGGAAAGCGACGTCGAGCCTACCGGCGCGGCGGCGATCCTGATCGACGATGCGTCGGGCAACAACGCGATCATCGTGGTGCCGGGCGCGGCGGGCCCGATCACCGAGGCGGACGTGGCCGGCGCGGAGGATGCGATCGCGGCCTCGTCGGTGTTCATGACCCAGCTGGAGGTGCCGGTCCCGATCGCCGCGGCGGGCCTGAGGCTGGCCAAGGAGCACGGCGTGCCCACCATCCTCAATCCCGCCCCGGCGGCGCCGCTGCCGGACGATATCTACCGGGTCTCGGACATCGCCACCCCCAACGAAAGCGAGGCCGAAGGGCTGACCGGGTTGCCCGTGGCCACGGTCCAGGATGCCGAGGCGGCGGCGGATTTCTTTTTATCCAAGGGGGTTTCCACCGCGGTCATCACCCTGGGTGAGAACGGCTGTTACGTGAAGGCGCAAGGTGTCAGCCGCCACGTCCTGGCGTTCGACATGGGCGATGCGGTGGTCGAGACGACGGGCGCCGGCGACGCCTTCAATGGCGGCTTCGCGGTGGCGCTGGCCGACGGCGCCGACGTGATCGAGGCAACGCGCTTCGGCAACGCGACCGCGGCAATCTCGGTCACCCGGCCGGGCACGGCGCCCTCGATGCCGACCCGGGACGAGATCGAAGCCTTGCTTTCGGCGCGAACCGAGGCCTAAGCGCTTGAGCCGCAATTGACCTTTCGGGGAACGACCGTAAGATAGCGGGCGCAATCGACGGTCGCCCGGCCGCATAAAGCAAACCAATTCCACACGATTGCAGCAGGGGAGGACAGGTGCGGGAACCCGCAAAGTACGTGTTCATCTGGCCGGCGGCGCTGATCGTGCTGCTGGTGACCCTGTTCCCGCTGGTCTATTCGCTGACCTTGAGTTTCCAGTCGATCCGGCTGGTCCCGCCGACGCTGCCGCGGTTCGTCGGTTTCGACAATTATGCCAATGCGCTGTGCCAGACCCGTTTCTGGGTGACCGTGGGCAACACGGCGACGCTGGCGATCCTGTCGGTCGCCGCGCAGTACGTCATCGGGTTCGGCGTTGCGGCGGCATTGCATGCCCGCATCCCCGGCGAGCAGTTGTTCCGGATCGTCTTTCTGATGCCCATGCTGATGGCGCCGGTCGCCGTGGCGCAGATCTGGCGCATGATGTTCCATTCGACCCTGGGCCCGGTAAACGAGTTCTTCACCCTGTTCGGCTTGGAGCATCTGCCGTTTCTCACCGGCAGCACCATGGCGATGGCGTCGCTGATCACCGTTGAGATCTGGCAGTGGACGCCGTTCGTCCTGTTGCTGATGCTGGCTGGCTTGGCGTCGCTGCCAACCGACGTGTACGAGGCGGCCGATCTGGAAGATGCGACGCCGTGGCAGAAGTTTTGGGGCATCACCTTTCCGATGCTGCTGCCGATCTCTGCGGCGGTGATCTTCATTCGCCTGGTCGAGAGCTTCAAGATCGTCGATACGGTCTTCGTTCTGACCGGCGGCGGCCCCGGCCTGGCGACGGAAACGCTGACGCTGTACGCCTATTAGGAGGGATTGAAGAAATTCAACCTGGGCTACACGTCCGCGATCAGTTTTCTGTTCCTGATCACGGTCATCATTTTCGGGACCGTCTATCTGGCGCTGTTGCGCAAGAGCATTGAGAAGAGATCCTGATGCAACGCAGCGGAGCCATACGGTGGGTCGTCTTCGGGTTGCTGGTGCTGTGGCTGTGCTTCACCTTCTTCCCGATCTACTGGACCTACATCACGGCCTTCAAACCGCCGCCCGCGGTCATGGAGGGACCGTCGTATCTGCCGTGGATCGACTTCGACCCGACACTGGCCACATTGGGCGAGGTCTTCCGGCAGGAACGCGGCGACATCCTGGGGCCGCTTGTGGCCTCGACCCTAATCGGCGTCGTCGCCACCATCCTGGCGGTGGCGTTGGGGGCGATGGCGGCCTATGCGCTCGTCCGGTTCGAGTACCGGGTACGGCTATTGTCCGGACTGCTGTTTGCCGCGGCTGGCATGGGCGCCTATCTCGGCCTGAAGGCCGTTGGCCTTTCCGACATGCAGTCTTTCGGCCTTGCCTTCATCGCGGCGCTCGCCGCCGGCGTTTTCTCCAACATGCTGCCGCTGCCCGGGCCGGTCCTGCACAACAAGGACGTCGTCTTCTGGTTCGTCTCTCAGCGCATGTTCCCGCCGATTGTCAGCGCGTTTGCGCTGTATCTTCTCTACGTGCGCCTTGGCCGCGAGGGAATCCAGTCGTTGGATACGTTCTGGGGCATGGTCCTTTGCTACATCGCATTCAGCATGCCGATCGTGGTCTGGCTGCTGCGCGACTTCTTCCAGGCGCTGCCGGTAGAAGTGGAGGAGGCGGCGCTGGTCGACAACGTGCCGCGCTGGCGCATCTTCATCCAGATCGTCATCCCGATGGCGCTGCCGGGGCTGGTCGCCGTCGCGCTGATTACCTTCGGTTTCATCTGGAACGAGTTTCTGTTCGCACTGATCCTGACGTCGTCGGACTGGCAGACCATGCCGATCCTGATCTCCGGTCAGGCCTCGGTGCGCGGCACGGAATGGTGGTCGCAGTCTTCCGTTGCGGCCATCGCGATCACGCCGATGATCGTGATCACCTTCATTCTGGCGCGCTTCATGCGCTCCGGACTGATGCTGGGCGCTATCAAATGGTGTCTGAATTTCAACAAACTATGCAACACAGTGGGAGGAAAGAATGAGCATTGCAAAACTGGGCGCAGCGGGCTTTGCCGCTGCCGGCGTGCTTTGGGCCGGGGCGGCGTCGGCCGCCTGCGATCCGGACTATACCGGTGTGGAAATCACCGTCGGCACCATGAACCCGCCCTTTATCGGCGGACCGGCGATCGCCCATTCCAAGACCTGGGAAGAAAAGACCTGCGGCAAGGTCAAGGTCGTGCATTTCCCGTTCGGCGAGCTCTACACCAAGTTCATGACGCCGATGGTCACCAACGAGGCGGCCTATGACGTCATCCTGCATGCCCCGGCCTGGCACGGCGATTTCGCGCCTTATCTGTCGGAGATGCCGGCGAAGTTCCAGCAGGGCAGCGAGTGGGAAGATATCCATCCGACCTATCGCGACCGTCTGATGAAGTGGGACGGCAAGCAGATCTCGGTCACCATCGACGGCGACGTTCATACCGGCACCTACCGCAAGGACCTGTTCGCGGATCCCAAGAACGCCGCCGACTACAAGGCGAAGTACGGCTACGACCTGGCGCCGCCGCGGAGCTGGACAGACTATTACAACATCTGTGAGTTCTTCACCGGCCGTCAGGAGGGCCTCTACGGCACCGCCGAGGCATTCGTGCGCGGCGGACAGCAGTTCTGGTTCTTCTTCAGCCACGCCGCGTCCTACACCAACCACCCGGACAATCCCGGCGCCATGTTCTTCGATCCGGAGACGATGGATGCCCCGGTCAACAACCCGGGCTGGGTGCGGGCGCTGGAGGACTACATCCGCAGCGTCAGCTGTTCGCCGCCGGGTGCGCTGAACTGGAACTCCGGCGACATTCGCACCGCCTTTGCCGGCGGTCAGGTGGCGATGAACTTCGACTGGGGCGACACCGGCACGATCTCGGCCGACCCGGCGCAAAGCAAGGTTGCGGGCAACGTGGGCTTCTTCCTGGTGCCCGGCTCCAAGGAGGTCTGGAATCACAAGACCAAGCAGTGGGACACCTTCGCGGACGTCGTCCATTCGCCGTTCATGGCCTATGGCGGCTGGGTCGCCAGCGTGCCGGGCACGACCAAGAACCTGGAGGCGGCCTGGGATTACGTGACCTGGTATACGTTGATGGAGAACTCCGGCAACGACGTGGTCACCGGCGGCACGAGCATCAATCCCTACCGTTACAGCCACTTCTCCAATATCGACAAGTGGACCAAGACCTTCTCTGAGGCCGAGGCGGAGAACTATCTGGCCGTCCAGCAGGGCGCCATCGACCATCCGAACGTGGCGCTGGACTTCCGTCTTCCCGGCTATTTCCAGTACACCGAGGTGCTGGAGATTGAGCTGTCGAAGGCGCTCAACAAAGAGGTCACGCCGCAGGAGGCGCTGGACACGATCGCGGCTGAGTGGAACAAACTCACCGACGAGTTCGGTCGTGACAAGCAGTTGGCGATCTATCGGTCGTCGATGGGCCTTTAAGGCGAAGCAAGGCAGCCCCGGCGTCGACGGCGCCGGGGCAGCGCCTATTCAGTGACGTGCGGTTCATTTGGAGGTTGGGTTGTTGGCATGGCCAGGGTTGAACTGATCGGCGTCACCAAGGCGTTCGGCGATGTGGAGGTGATCCCGACGCTGGACCTGGACATTCCGGACAAACAGTTCGTCGTCCTGGTCGGCCCGTCGGGCTGCGGCAAGACCACCACGTTGCGCATGGTCGCCGGGCTGGAAGAGGCTTCGGGCGGCACCATCAAGATCGGCGACCGCGAGGTGACGAACCTCCGTCCGGGCCTGCGCAATTGCGCCATGGTGTTCCAGAGCTACGCGCTTTATCCGCACATGAACGTGTCCGAGAATATCGCCTATGGCATGAAGGTCCGCGGCGTTGCCAAGGACGAGATCGACGCCAAGGTCAAGGAGGCAAGCCGCATCCTGGGCCTGGACCCGTTTCTTCAGCGCCGGCCCAAGCATCTCTCCGGCGGCCAGCGCCAGCGCGTCGCCATCGGCCGGGCCATCGTGCGCAACCCCGACGTCTTCCTGTTCGACGAGCCGCTGTCCAACCTGGACGCCAAGCTGCGCATCGAGATGCGGGCGGAGATCAAGAACCTGCACCAGCGGCCGCAACACCGTCGTCTACGTCACCCACGACCAGGTGGAGGCGATGACCTTGGCCGACCGGGTGGTGGTGATGAACAAGGGCGTGATCGAACAGGCGGCCGAGCCCATCGAGCTTTACGAGAACCCCGCCAACACCTTCGTTGCCGGCTTTATCGGCGCGCCCAGCATGAATTTCCTGCCCGGCACGGTCGTGGCCAGCGACGGCGGGCTGGCCTGACCATCGCCGACGGCACGACCCTGCCGATTCCGCAGGACCGGGAAGGCCGGTACGGCGCCTACAAGGACCGCCCGGTCGTCTTCGGCATCCGGCCCGAACACATGGAAGGCGGCGATGCCGGGCCGGCGGTCATATCGCTGACGCCCTCGGTGATCGAGCCACTGGGGCCGCACACGCTGTTGCTGGGCGAGATCGACGGCGCCCGGGTCACGCCCCAGGTCGATGCCCATTTCCCCGCGGCGCCGGGCGAGGCCTGCCGCATTACACTCAACATGACCCAGATGCACTTGTTCGATTCCGATACGGAACAGGCGATTTAGCGATGGATGCAGGTCACAAACGATGGCTCGGCCGGGTCGAGCTGGAAGTCACCCAGATCGGTTTCGGCGCCGCGCCGCTGGGCAATCTCTACAGTGCGCTCAGCGAGGACGAGGCGCATGCCACGGTGCAAGCGGCCCACCACGCCGGGATCCGCTATTTCGACACCGCGCCGCTCTACGGCCACGGCTGGTCCGAACACCGCGTTGGCGAGGCGCTGCGCGCGGTTCCGCGCGCGGACTATGTGATCTCCACCAAGGTCGGCCGCACCCTGCATGCCGCGCCACCGGGCAGTTTCGACGAAGGCCTGTTCCGGCCGCCGATGCCGTTCAAGCCGGTCTTCGACTATTCCTATGACGGGGTGATGCGGTCGTTCGAGGACAGCCTGCAGCGGCTGGGCACCAGTCACGTCGAGATCCTGCTGGTGCATGACGTGGACGTCTGGACCCACGGCAGCGACGAGGGCGCCCAGGCACGCCTGGAGGAGGTGATGGCCGGCGGCTACAAGGCGCTGGTGGAGCTGCGCGACCAGGGCGTGGTCAAGGCCATCGGCGCCGGCCTGAACCAGTGGGAATGGTGCGAGAAGTTCGCCTACGCGGGCGATTTCGACTGCTTCCTGCTGGCCGGGCGCTACACCCTGCTGGAGCAGGAGGCGCTGGATTCCTTCCTGCCGTTCTGCGAGGAGCGGGACATCGCGATCATCATCGGCGGGCCCTACAACACCGGCATCCTGGCGACCGGGGCGGTCGAGGGCGCCTATTACAACTACGCGCCGGCCGAACCTGACGTCATGGCCCGGGTGGCGAAGATCGAGCAGGTCTGCGCCGCCCACGGCGTCAAGCTGGCAAGCGCTGCGCTGCAGTTCCCGCTGCTGCACCCGTGCGTGTCCAGCGTCATCCCCGGCGCCCGCACGCCGGACGAGATCACCCGCAACATCGAGATCTTCCAGGTGGAGATCCCCGACGGCCTGTGGGCGGACCTGAAGGCGGAAGGGCTGCTGCGCGAGGACGCACCGACGCCGTAGCGCGCCGACGCGAGGGACATCATTCGTCTTCTGGGATAAGGCTCAATGTGAGCCCATCCTGTTTTGTGCCGTATTCGGTTGTGTAGTTGTACATGCCGCGCCAGTTGTCGTTGTCCCACCAGCCATTGAATCTGCTGGGGACGTTGAAGCACAAATGCGGCATGGGCGCGGTGCTGTAAGAGATGACCCGGGCGAGCGCGACGGGGTCGGGGTGTCGGAACCCGTTGCCGTCGGTTGAGAACACCCAGCGGCCGCAATCCACGCTTTCCACCAACGGTCTGAGCACGTTCTTTCTGCTGCCGTGATGCGGCAGTTTGAAGGCGTCCAGGCTTAGTCGGCCACCACCAAGGGCGCCGATGCCCTCGACCAGATCGTCGGCGAACGCATCGCCCGACAAGAGCACGCGGCGGTTCCTGTATTCCAGCAACAACGCGATGCTGCTGCCGTTGGCCAGGCTGTTGTCGGGTGCGTTCCTGGTTTTTGCCAGCATTTCAAGATCGTTCGGGTACTCCAATACCGGCGGCACCTTTGGACCCATGGGTTCAAGCCCCGGCGAAACACTGCTGAGCGTGCCTTTCTCCAGCGCTTCTTCGACCGCTTTCTTCCAGGTGCGTTTGAATTTCTTAAGGCGCTCGGGCGTCGGACCCAGGATCGTCAGCGTCAGGTCGTCATGCATCGTCCGTTTCGGCGGCGCCGTGTTCGGGTTTCGGCAGACGGGCCCTCCGTCGAAGGCCACGTTCCACGGCTGTTGCCGCAGCCAGGGTCCCAGGCGTTCACCCTGGACCGGACCCATCGGCTCCAGGCGCCCGCCTTCGGGGTTCGCGGGCTCCGGTATGGGCGTCACCGACTTCCCGCTCAGGTGCTCGTAGCCGTTGAACCAGACATCGCCGATCTGCAGGCCTGGGATTGGCTCGGCCTCCGCCAGGCAGGTCAACACGCCGCCGATGTGATCCCGATCCACGTGCGAGACCACCAGAAGATCGATTCGCCGCTGGTCCTGTGGCAATGCCTCGATGTCGTTTCGAATGCGCTCTCCGGTCTCCCCGGTGCCCATGTCGATAAGGATGCGGTGCGGCGCAGCGGGGTCGCCCCATCGGATCCAGATGGCATCACCTTCGCGGGCGGGAAGCAGAGTGATTTCCAGCACTATCGATCGTCTTCGGCGACACTATGGCTGAGACATGTGGCGTCCCAGTCGACAAAAGGCGCGGGTTCCGCCAGGCGCTCTACCGCGGCAAGTCGTTCGTCTGCCCGCGTGTCGTCAGGCCAGCGTCTTAACAAGTCGAGGAGAAGCGAATAGATCTCGGTGAACAGGAACCGGCGTTCGCTTGCCCGGATCGCCAGATCGAGTGCCCGCTCTCGGTCGTTCCTGCTCTCATAGAGGAGGCAGGCAAGGAGCGCCGCCCCGTCGGGCAGCCATTCGAAATCGCGCGCCAGGTTCTCCACCCAGTGGGACCATCGCTGCAGGCGCCCGGTTTTGTACAAGATCAATGCGCCGAGCGCAGCGCCGGTGGGATCCCGATACTTGTACTGCAGCAGTTCGACGGCCTCGTCGGCGAAGTCGGCCGCCTCACGGAACCTTCCCGTCGAGAGCATGTGCTGCAGCGTATTGGCTTCCGGTCGTTCAGGCGATATCCAGGCTTGCGCACGAGGCCTGCCGCCGGGATTTGCCTCGATCCGGACAATGCAAAGATGCGGGATCACCATGTCGTACGGATCCGCAGGCGGGCTCACAGGCAGGCTCACGATCTGGGGACTGCGCTCGATCATGAAGTGAGCGGTCGGCACGGCATGGAAATCGGGCAAGCATGCGAACAACCAGCTGTCGCGACTGATCTGCCAGGATTCGGCGTCCACCGCATACAGCAGATCACACTCGATACGGTCCGTCCGGCGCGCGAGTCGGCGCATCGCTGTATCCCGGATCGACACGACCTCCGTTTCGAGCGTCCCTTCGTTTTGCTCGGTCTCTTCCACTTCGACAGCGATGTTGGGCTGCTCATTCTCGACGTTGGGTCCCAGCACGACCTCTGTTGGCATGTCGTCGCCCACCTGAACCAAGGCACTGTGTTTGAGCCCGTCCTCCAGGATGGCGCTGACCTCGTACAGCCCGGTGGGCAGGTCGAACGCGTCACCGGATCGCCGACGTCCCACCAGCCTCATATTGCTGTCCCGCACTTCAAAACTGAGAGCCTGCGACAGCAGATCCGAGTCGGCATTCAGCCGTACCGACAGCCTGCCTTTTGCTCTGTCCTACGAATCGGTCATCGTTCCAAACTGATGCCCTTGGATATCTCCGGTGGCTTGAGGCGCATCGGCCGATCGAGGCTCCTGAAGGGCTCCTCCGCTCTGATGGTCAGGAGATACAGGCCTGCATCGACACGCTCATGCATTGGCCAATCGACAAAATCTTCGACAACCACTTGTTCTCCATTGAACTTCAGCGTCCCGCGGCACACCGGTTTCGCATCATCGGGGTGCACCTCGATATTGAGGTCCACCTGCGGCGTCTCTTCATAGTCGTGAAACACCGCCTCATGTATGTTGCCGGCGATCGCCACCGATTGCTCGGTGTCCTCCGCCGCTGCCAGTGCCCTGACGCGTTTCGGGAGTTGCTTGATCAGCGCAGTCACGGAAACGTGCCAGCAGTCGATGCCGGTATCCTCCGGATCGTCGAGGTCATCTGGGTCTTGCGGTCCATCGGCCACACCGCCGCTCAACAACCATATCAAAGCTTCATTGAACAGCGTCACCCCGTTGACCCGCGCGAAGGCTTCCTCCCCGGTCGTTGCCGCGAGAAACATGGGCGATGCCTTCGCGCTGCCGAGTGGCTCATCCAGTTTGAGTGCACCATCCAGGGATTCGAAATGGCGGGCATTCGCCGCTCTCTGGCGACAGGCGTCCACAAACCAGAACTGCGTTTGCGCGGTGTCCGGATGGTTCATGCCGGCATGGACACCCGCCATGTCGATCGATCCCCTGAACCGTTCGGCATGTCCCTCGTCGCCGTAGTCGCTCAGCAGCACGATTGCCCCGGTTTTCGTCAATTGCACGCCGTGGCCTGCCACATAAACGATAAGGACATTGTCCTCGTGGGTGTTGCAGGCGTTGCGGAACTCCACCAACGCCCGTTCCACATTGGCGCGCGTCGCCGCATGGTCTCCATCGAGGCGCGCCGCGATGTCCGGGTCTATATCTTCATCATCAGACGGGGACAGCAGCACACGAAGGCTCTTGAGCGGTTTTTCATCGCGCCGATAGTCGTTCATCAACCAGGCCGCGAAGATCGATGCGGACCGCGCGGCTGCGGTCAGTTGTTCCATATAGAGCTCTTCGCCCCATCGCGTGGGGTCGGGTCCGTCCTCGAAGTGAAGATAGGCGCTGACGCCGATCACCAACGCATGCGTGCCCGGCTCCGCAAGGTCTTCCGGTATCAGGGACGGCATGGGCTAATCCACTCCGTGCGCTGGGACGGAACACGGCAAAGTGCCAGCGAAAGCGGTTCTATACCCCATACCTTCTCCTGAGAATGCGCCACCGATTTCGCGCATACTCAAACCAGTTCAGGTAATTCTGATGTAACGATCAAAGATGTGCAACCGTGTCGACGATTTGACGCTTCCCGCTTTTCAGGCGGACGCACTAGCCTGCGCGCCGCGTCGCCAGCGTCTCCTCCACCAGCCTCTCCGCCGCCGCGTTGGGCGTGATCGACTCTGTTTCGGCCAGGTCCAGCACCCGGGCGCAGGTGTCGTAGATTGCGGCGACGCCTGCCGCCACGGCGGCCGCGTCGCGGCCCAGGAACGGGCTGGTGCCGCTGATCACGCCGCCGGCGTTGGCCAGGAAGTCGGGCACGAACAGAATGTCCTGCGCCGCCAGCGCACCGGCGTGTCGGTCCTCGGCGAGCTGGTTGTTGGCGCCGCCGCAGACGATCCTGGCCTTGAGCGCCGGCACGGTGTCGTCGTTCAACACGCCGCCCAGCGCACAGGGAGCCAGCACGTCCACGTCCAGACCGAGGATCTCTTCGGTGGAAACGGCGGTTGCGCCGAACCGGTCAACGGCGCGACCGACCGCCTCGTCGTTCGCGTCGGCCACGAACAGCTCGGCCCCATGCGCCGCCAAGTGGCCGCACAACGTGCTGCCCACATTGCCGACGCCCTGGATGGCGACGCGCAGGCCCGCCAGGTCGTTTTGGCCCGTCCGGTGCACGACGGCGGCGCGCAGCGCGTGGAAGACGCCTTCGCCGGTCGCGGGCGACGTATCGCCGGTGGTGTCCGGACGTCCCGCCACATAGGGGGTCATGCGGTGAATGACGGCCATGTCCTCGGGCGTCGTGCCCACGTCCTCGCCGCAGACGAAGCGGCCCTCCAGGGCGTCCATGGCACGCCCGAAGGCCTCCAGCAGGGGCTCGGTCTTGTCCGTTCCAGGATCGCCGATGATGACTGCCTTGCCGCCGCCGAAGGGAATGCCGGCCAGGGCCATCTTCAGCGTCATCGCCCGGCTCAACCGCAGCACATCGCCCAGCGCCTCGTCGGACGAGGAATAAGGCAAGAACCGGATGCCGCCGCCAGCCGGCCCCAAAACCGTGCTGTGCAGCGCGCAGCCCGGTCGCCTCGTCGCCTACGAAGGCGACATGCTCGTGATCCCGGTATTCCAAATGCTCAAATACACCCAATTCCCGTGCCCCCGACTGTTGGCTCGTTCAACCCGACCGTGCCGCCTTCTTCGCCGGCTTCGCCTCCGCCGCCACGCGCCATTCCGCGGCATAGTCCGCCAGGCCCGCCGGCATCAGCGGCTCCACCAGATGCAGTTCGGTAGGAACGGGCTTGGGCCGGTTCTCCCAGTCCCACAACAGCGCGGCGCCGACCGTGGTGCCTTCGCGCTCGGCCGAGACGTACACGGTCTGGTCCGGCCTCAGCCCGGCCAGAAGCCGGCAGAAAATACTGTTCTCCGCGAAAACGCCGTCGATCACCACATCGCCCGCCGAGCCGATATGGCCGATGGAAAGGTCGGCCATCAGGGCGCAGTAAAGCGCCGCCAGCGCCGTCCTGTCCGACGGCGAGGCGGGTGGCCGGCCGGCAAACCGGCCCTTCGCCCCGGTGCCAGGGCAGGGGCCGCCGGAATCGGTGAAGCTGGGCAGCGCCATGGTGCCCCATTCCAATAGACGCTTGATATCCATGGAACTTACGGTTCCGGCGATGGGACCCTGCACGATCTCGAACTCGCGCCCGCCCATGAAGCGGCTGCAGGAGACCGGATTGCCGAACACGTCGGTGTTGGTGCAGGTGTCGAGCTGGGGCTGTAGCCGGTCGGGCGGGAAGGCCGGGTTGAAGTTGATCAGCCAGGTGCCCGTGGACAACAGCGTGAAACCCTCCATCCCGGCGGCGAGATAGCGCAGATAGTTGGCATTGCTGTCGTGGATGCCGACCAGGACCGGCAGGCCTGCGGGCAGGCCTGTCTCGGCGGCGGCCGCGCGGCTGATCCCGCCGGCCACCTCCCAAGCCCGGGCCAGCGGCGCGAACTTGGCCCGCACGCCGAACCGGTCGGTCAGGCTGGAATAGTCGCGGTTCTGCGGCGCCCAGACATGGGTCTGCGCGCCCAGCGATGTCACCTCCGCGAAGGCGTTTCCGGTCAGGCGCCAGGCCCAGTATTGCGGCGGCGGCAGGATCGTTTCGACCGACGCAAAGGCGGCCGGGTCCAGCTCCCGCTGCCAGTAAAGCTGCCGGCCCAGCGTCAGCCCGCCCGGGTTGGTCGGCGCCAGCACCTCCTTGAATGGCGGTTCGATCCGCGCATAGCCGGCGCAGATGTCCTTCGGCGGCTCTGCCTCGTAGAACATCATCGGCATGGCCAGGCCGTCGTCCCGGCCGGACGGTCCCATCAGCGCCAGCGCCGACCCGTGCGCACAGGGCACCAGCGCGCGCGCCTGCCACTTGGCGACCAGCGGCGCCAAGGTGTCGCTCAGCCAGCGCCAGATCAGATCGGTGTTGATATGCAGATACGGCGGACCGGGAACGTGCCGGTTCGCGGCCTTGACGGACTCGAGGATCCTCCCCTTGCGGTCGACGACCGATGCCTTCAGATTCGTGGACCCTAGGTCGAAGACGACCACCGTCTCCGGCATGCCGATGCCACCCCTCATTATTATTGTTGTTCGGACTATATCGGGGATAGGGCGCACCTTGAAAGCCGAACCGGCTGTCGTTAGGGTCCGCGCGGCCGTAAACCAAGGGGGGCGGGGGGGTACCATGGCACGCAAAAAGGCACATACGCGGTTGCGGCGGGCATTGATCGATGCCTGTCTGCGCATGAACGAACTGGGCATCAACCAGGGGTCGTCGGGCAACATCTCAGTTCGCGTCGAGGATGGATTCCTGATCACGCCGTCGGGCGTGCCCTACGACAAGATGACGCCCGACCAGATGGTCGAGATGGACATGCAGGGCGGCTATTACGGCGACTGGCTGCCGTCCAGCGAGTGGCGGTTCCACTACGACATCCTGCGCACCCGGCCGGAGGCGGGCGCGATCGTGCACACCCACTCGAACTATTCCACCGCGCTGTCCTGCCTGCGCAAGGAGATCCCGGCCTTTCACTACATGATCGGCGTGTCGGGCGGCGACAGCATCCGTTGCGCCGACTACGCGACCTTCGGGACCCAGAAACTGTCGGACAACATCCTGAAGGCGCTGAAGGACCGGACCGCCTGCCTGATCGGCAACCACGGCATGGTCTGCTTCGGCCCGACCATCGAAAAGGCGTTGTGGCTGGCGGTGGAGGTGGAAACCCTGTCCTTCCAGTACTGGCATGCGCTGCAGGTGGGCAAGCCGGTGATCCTGGGCAAGGCGGAGATGAACCGCGTGCTGGCCCGGTTTAAGACCTACGGCAAACAGCCGGACGAATTGAAGGGCACAAAGCAGTCGGCGCTGGCCGTGACGCCGCCGCCGCGCCGCGACGGCTGAGGTCGCTTGGCCGCGGCCGGCGTCATCGAAACGGCGCGCCTGGTGCTGCGGCCGTTCTGCGAGGACGACGTTGCGGCCGCCCATCTCGTGTGGGGCGATGCGGATGTGATGCGCCATTCCATTTCAGGGCCGACTGCGTCCCTGGAAGAGACCGGCGCCCACATGGCCCGCCACCAGGCCCATGACCGCAGGCACGGCTTTGCCTTCCGCGCCATCGTCGAACGCGAGACCGGCACGCCGATCGGGGTTGGCGGGCTGCTGACCATGCCCGACGGCTGGAACGCGGTCGAAGTCGGGTACCGGCTGCGTCGCGATCGGTGGCGCAGGGGCTTTGCCACCGAGGCCGCGCGCGCCTGGCTGGCCGTGGGTTTCCGGGACCTGGCGCTCGAGGAGATCGCCGGCGTGGTCGAAGCGGCCAATGCGGCTTCGGTCCGGGTGCTGGAAAAGGTTGGTCTCGATTACCGGGGCAAGGCCCGTTATCACGACATCCCCGTGATGCACTATTCCGCCCGGCGCGATGTCTGGCTGCGGGACCATGGCTGAGGCGATCGCCGTGCGTGCCGCGCGGCCGGAGGAGGCCACGGGCCTGACCGAGCTTTGCATGCGGTCCAAGGCGCTTTGGGGCTACGACGCCGCTTTCATGGAAGAAGTCAGGCAACAGCTCACCCTGACGCCGGACTACATTCGTCGACACCCGGTCTTTGTCGCCGACCGGAAGGGAACGGCGCTGGGGGTCTATGCGCTTGCCGATGAAGGCGACTTTGTCGATCTGGACTTCATGTTCATCGAACCGGGCCACGTCCGCACCGGCATCGGCCAGGCGCTGTGGCCGCACCTGCTGGCGCAGGCGCGCCGTTTCGGGCATTCCCGCATGAGGATCATTGCCGATCCGTACGCGGTTCCGTTCTATGAAAGTATGGGCGCAGTGCATTGCGGGGAAGAGCCGAACGTCCTTATTCGCGGCCGCATGCTGCCGGTGCTGGAGGTGATGCTTTAATTGGGGTGTGGCTGCCAACAAACAAATCCCTCCAAGCAGTTGCCTCGCGTACACCATCATGCACAATCGCCGGAACGGGAGGCGCACCATCATGATTGTCAGTTGCGGCGAGGCTCTGATCGACTTCGTGCCGATGCAGGGTGTGGATGGACAGACGGGCTACCGGCCCTGCGAGGGCGGTTCGCCCTTTAACATCGCCGTGGGGCTGGGCCGGCTGGCGACGCCGGTCGGCTTTCTGGGCAAGATCTCGACCGACTTCTTCGGCGACATGCTGGTAAGCCACCTGAGCAGGAACAAGGTCGATACCGGCTTTGTCATGCGCGGGCCGGAGAACACGACGCTGGGCTTCGTCAGCCTGCCCGAGGACGGCGGCGAGCCGCAATACGCGTTCGTCGCCACCGGTGCGGCCGACCGGACGGTGACGCTGGATGACTTTCCGCAGGCCTTGCCCGACGCGGTGACCGCGCTGCAGTTCGGATCGATCTCGCTGGTGCAGGAACCGGGCGCCGGCGCCTACGAGGCGCTGATGCGGCGCGAGGCCGGCCGCCGGGTGATGGTGCTGGATCCCAATATCCGGCCGGGCCTGATCGCCGACCGCGATGCCTACGTCGCGCGGATGGAAGGCTGGGTCGGGATGATGGACCTGGCCCGGGCCAGCGTGGTGGACATCGAGTGGTTGTATCCCGGCGAGAGCATCGATGCGGTCGCCGCGCGGTGGCGGGCGCTGGGGGCGGCGGTGGTGATCGTCACCCTGGGTGCGGAAGGCGCCCGTGCCTGGTCTGCCGACGGGCACGCGCACGCACTCGGGCCCACAGTGACGGTCGCGGATACCGTCGGAGCCGGCGACAGTTTCTTTTCCGGCACACTTTCCTGGCTGTACGGAAACGGGCACCTGAGTCGCGATCACCTGGCCGCTATCGGTTCCGGCGCCCTGGAAAGCGCGCTTGACTTCGGCTGCCGCTGCGCCGCGATCACCTGCAGCCGGCCCGGCGCCGACCCGCCTTGGGCCGAAGAAGTTGCATGACCGCTGCCGTGGCGGCGCGCGAGGAGGCTCAGGCGGCGCTTGCCGCGGCGCTCGACCGGTTCGGTCTGGTCAGGCCCGCAGAGCACCCACACTTCGTTCCGTTGACCGGGGGCGTCTCGTCCGACATCTGGCGTGTCGACCTGGCGCGCGGGCCGGTCTGTGTCAAACGCGCGTTGGCCAGGCTGAAGGTGGAGGCCGACTGGTGCGCACCGGTCGAGCGCATCGCCTTCGAGGTGGAATGGTACCGGACTGCGGCGTCAATCGCGCCGCAGGCGGCGCCGCACGTGCTGGGCCACGACCCGGACGCCGGCCTGTTCGTCATGGAGTATCTGGATCCGCGCCGCTATCGCTTGTGGAAGGACGACCTGCGCCAGGGCAGGGCCGACCCGTCGGTTGCCGCCGCTGTGGGCCGGCAGCTCGGGCGCATCCATGCAGGCACCGCGGACGATCCCGCCGTCGCGGCCCGCTTCGACAGCGAGGCGATCTTCCGGCCGATCCGGTTGGAACCCTATCTCCTGGCGACCGCGGAGAAGCACCCGGACCGCGCCGACGCCCTGAAGCGCCTGGTGGAGACGACGCTGGCCGACCGGCGCGTCCTGGTCCACGGCGACGTCAGCCCCAAGAACATCCTGATCGGACCGCACGGACCGGTGTTCCTGGACGCCGAATGCGCCTGGTTCGGCGACCCGGCCTTCGATATCGCTTTCTGCGCCAACCACTTGCTGCTGAAATGCCTGTGGGTACCCGGTGCGGCCGACGGATTCCTGGCGTGTTTCGACGTCCTTGTCGCGGCCTATCTCGACCGGGTGGACTGGGAGCCGGTCGCAGAGGTCGAGGCGCGCGCGGCGCATCTGTTGCCCGGCCTGTTCCTGGCCCGGGTGGACGGCAAGTCGCCGGTGGAATACCTCACCGACGAGGCGGACAAGGACCGGGTGCGCCGGGTGGCGCGCGCGTTGCTTGCCGATCCGGCCGACCGGATAGCGGCGGTGCGGGGCGCCTGGGCGCGGGAGTTGGGCATTTGACGGCGACCGCGATTCAGCGCGTGCACGGCCGGCGCATCTGGGATTCCCGCGGCCGGCCGACGGTGGAAGTCGCCGTGGCGCTTGCCGGCGGTGCGACCGGCCGAGCCATCGCGCCGGCGGGCGCCTCGACCGGCAGCGGCGAGGCAGTCGACCTGCGTGACGGTGGCGCGGTCTTCGGCGGCTTTGACGTGACCCAGGCGGTCGCCGCAGTGAACGGGCCGATCGCCGCCGCGCTGGCCGGAACCGACTCCGCAGATCAGGCCGGCGCCGACGCGCGGCTGATCGAGGCGGACGGCACGGACAACCGCGCGCGGCTGGGCGGCAATGCCCTGGTCGCGACCTCCATGGCCGTCGCCCATGCCGCGGGCGCGGCGGCGGGCCGGCCATTGTGGCGGTACCTGGCGGGCAACCGCGGTGCCGTCCTGCCTTTGCCGGAGATCCAGATCCTGGGCGGCGGCGCGCATGCCGGGCGCCGGGTCGACATCCAGGACTATATGGTCATCGCCACCGGCGCCGCGGATTATGCCCAGGCGCTGGACTGGACAGCGGAAGTCTACCGGGCCGCCGGCGCGCTGTTGGCGGAACAGGGCCGGCTGCAGGGCGTTGCCGACGAGGGCGGTTTCTGGCCGGCCTTCGACACCAACGAAGAGGGGCTGGCCCTGCTGGTCCGCGCCATCGAACGCGCCGGCCTGGAGCCTGGCGCCCAGATGGCGATCTCGCTGGACGTTGCGGCGTCGGAGTTCGGCCAAAACGGCCGTTATCGCTTGGCCCGGGAAGACCGCGACCTGGACAGCGACGGCCTGGCCGACCTGCTGGTCGGATGGATCGAGCGCTATCCCATCGTCGCCATCGAGGACCCGCTGGGCGAGGACGACGCCAAGGGCATGGCCCGCTTCACGGCCGCTGTGGGCGACCGCGTTGAAATCGTCGGCGACGACTTTTTGGTGACAAATGCCGGGCGCGTCGCCGCGGCGGCCGGGCAGGGGGCCTGCAACGCGGTTCTGATCAAGCCCAACCAGGTTGGCACGCTGAGCGAAGCGAAAGCCGCCGTCGACGCCGCGCGCGCCGCCGGCTTCGGCGCCATCGTCTCGGCCCGCTCGGGCGAGACGGAGGACGTCACCATCGTGCACCTGGCCGTCGGCTGGGGCGTGCCGCAGCTCAAGGTGGGCTCCTTCACGCGGTCGGAACGCATGGCCAAGTGGAACGAAGGCCTCAGGATCGCCGAGGCGTTGGGCGGCGCTCTGCCGCCGTCGGAGAGCTTCGTCTGGAACCGCTGCTGACGCCCCCCTCTCCCCGCGGGGAGAGGGGGGACCGCGCGTCAGCGCGGGCCGGGTGAGGGGGTTCCGGTGGCCGCCATCGTAACCCCCTCATCCGCCCCTTCGGGCCACCTTCTCCCCGCGGGGAGAAGGGAAGCAACCGAAACTCGCAAAGGAAAAAGGAGCGCCTTCAGCTAGGCCAGCACCTGCTCCCAGGTCCCTGTCTCTTCAGACCGGAACAGTGCGTCCAGCACGGCCGCCTGCTTGACCGTGTCCTCCAGCTCGTAGGCCGGCGGCGTGCCGCCGCGGATCGCCTCGGACAGCCGGTCGCCCTGGTTGGCGTACTGGTTGGTGGCCGGAATCACCTCGACCCGCTGCGGCTGGTCGCCCAGTTTCGAGCCGTCGTCGATATAGATGTTGGTCTCGCCCCAGTGCGGTGCGTTGAACGGGATCTCCACCGCGATGCGTCCCTTGGTGCCGAAGAACTGCATGCGTTGATACGGCACAAGCTGGCTCGAGCAGGCGAAGCTGGACTGTACCCCATTGCCGAAATCCAAGATGGCGCTGGCCAGCCGGTCGGTGCCGAAGTTCGGGTCGCGGTTGACCAGCGAGACCACCTGGGTCGGCTCGTGGCCCAGCACGAAGCGCGACGTCACGGTGGGATAACAGCCGATGTTGTAGATCCCGCCACCGCCGATGTCGGCCATGTTCCGGATGTTGTCGGGGTTGTCGTTGTAATAGCTGAAGAAGCCCTGGACTGCCCGGACTTCGCCGATCTCGCCCGACTGGACCAGGTCGCGCACCCGTTCCCATTGCGGATGGTGGCGCACCATGAAAGCCTCCCACACATGCACCCGGTTCACGTCGCGCGCCTCGACCAGCGGTCTGATGTCGTCGGCGGTCAGCGCAATCGGCTTTTCGCACAAGACGTGCTTGCCGGCGTCGGCGGCCTGCACCGAGACGGGGACATGCAGGTGGTTGGGCAGCGGGTTGTAGACCGCCTCGATCTCAGGGTCGGCCAGCAGTTCCTCGTACGAGCCATACGCCTTGGGGATGCCCAGTTCAGCGGCCTCCTTTTCCGCCTTGGCGAGATCGCGCGAGGCGATCGCGACGATGTCGCACAATTCGCCCCGCTGCATCGCCGGGATGACCTGCTTGGTGCCGATCAGCGCGGTCGAGATGATCCCCCATTTGACCTTTTCCATGTGCTTCTCCTTGTTTGTCTCAGACCGCGTTCAGCCGGTCGTAGTGGCGGGTGGCCTCTTGATAAAGGTCGTCGAACAGGGTGGCCAGCCGGTCGTAGCGTTCGACCATGGCGGGGTCGGGTTCGGCGCCGCGGCGGATGGCGACCAGGCGCGCGACCGCCTCGTCCACGTCCGCGAACACGCCCGCGCCCAGCCCAGCAAGGGCGGCACAGCCCAGGATACCGCTTTCCGGGTTTTCCGGAACGTCGATCGGCATGTTGTAGATCGAGGCCTTGATCCCCAGCCACAGATCCTCCTTGGCCCCGCCGCCTGTCGCGACGATGCGGTCGAACTGGGTGCCGGCGCTGCGCATCAGTTCGATGTTGCGGCGGCTGGCAAAGGCGACCCCCTCCATCACGGCGCGGTAGAAATGGCCCTTGCCGTGCCGGCTGGTGATGCCGAAGAACTGCGCCCGCGCGTTCGCGGCCCCGCCCAGGCGCTCGCCGGTCAGATAAGGCAAGAACACCAGGCCTTCGCCGCCCGGCGGCGTGTCTTCGGCCATGGCGTTGATCCTGTTGAAGTCGGTATCCGGGTCATTCAGCAACCGGCGCGCCCAGCGCATGGAATCTCCGCCCGCATCCATGATCGTGAATGGCACCCAGCCGCCGTTCGCGCCGGCCAGGTTGCTGACGATGTCGTGGATCACCGGCAGTTCGGACCAGACGGAAATCAGGGTCGAGGTGCCGGTGATGTCCGACCCGACCCCGGGTCCGGTCACGCCCGAACCCAACAGCGAGACGAGAAAATCGCCGCCGCCCACCACCACGGGCAGCCCTGGCGGCAGCCCGGTCTCGGCGGCGGCCGCTGCGCCGACCCGGCCGATCGGATGCGCAGACGGATGGGCGGGAGCGAACTTGCCCAGGTCAACGCCCACCGCCGCGGCCGCGGCGGCATCGTATTCCATGGTCCGGCAGTCCAGGAGGTAGCTGCCCGAGGCCTCGCTGTGATCGGTGGCGATTTCGCCGGTCAGTCTGAAATTGACGAAGTCCTTCGGCGTCAGGAAGGCGGCGGCCTGGTCGTAGACGTCGGGCTGATGCTGTTTGATCCAGGCGACCTTGAAGGCGATCCAGGAGGGCGCCGGCGGGTTGCCGGTCGTCTCGGTCAGCGCGGCGACGTCGGCGCGGCCGGCGAAGCCGTCGACCAGGTCCGCCGGGCGCTTGTCGTTCCAAAGCTGCACCCGGTCCAACAGCACGCGCCCGTCGGCATCGACCGGGACCGGTCCGTGCATCTGGCCGCACACGCAGACCCCCTGGATACGGTCCTTGGCCACTTCCGGCGCGCGCAGCACCTCGCCCAGGGTGGCGCACACGCCCTCCCACCATTCCTGCGGGCTCTGCTCGGACCAGCCCGGCCGCGGCACGTGCTGTTCGTGCGGCCGCGCCGCAAAGGCGATCACGCGGCCTGACGTGTCGACCACCGCGGACCGGACGCTGCCGGTCCCGATGTCGATTGCCAGGAGCTGGGCTGATGTGTCCGCCATGGTCGGTGCCCGCCCGTTTCTATCCTGCGCCGCGCACGCGTTCGGCGGCATCTTCCGGGCGGCCCATCAGGTCCGCGTCCAGGTCGACGGCGAAGACGTCCGCGATGACATAGGCCCAGCCGAACAGAAAATAGCGCCAGCCGTCGGCGACGGTCATCCGGCGTTCCGCCTGCTGGCGCCGCGCCTGATCCAGGAAGGTCAGCGTGCCGCGATAGTTGAATTCCCACACCACGCCTTCCTGCGGGAACAGGACCGCATCGGAGACAGGCGAACCGGGCCGGTCCTTGCCCAGGCCGGTGCCGTTCACCACCAGGCTGCCGTCGGGCAGGGCGGAGATGAGGCGGTCGTTGTCGCCCGCCCCTTGCACCGTGTGCAGCATGACGATTCCGTCCGGATCCAGCGGCGCCAGGTGCTGCCGCGCCAAATCGATGCGCGCCGGGTCGACGTCGCTCAACGCGATCCTGGCCGGGCGTGCGCCGGACACGCGCGACAACAACGTCGCGGCCAGCGCCACGCAGGCCCCGCCGCAGCCCATCAACAGCGCGCCGGCGTCGCCGTGCCCTGTCCAATGGTCCGCCGGCGCGATCTCATCCAGTGCCAGCCCCGCGGTGATCGGGTCCTTCGCGGCCCCGGCCAAGCCTTCGCGGGTCTTGGTGATACAGCCGATCTCGCCCAGGCTTTCGGCATACGGGTCCAGCGAGACGAACTGATCGCGGGCATGGGCGTAGACCGCGATCTTGTGCGTGGTGACCAGCGCCCCGCGAACCTGGTCGCATGCGGCGAGGAACCTGACGGCCGCGACGATGTCTTCCGGCGCGGCGTCCGGGGGCAGGTCGATTCCCTGAAGCCCCACCTCTTCGAGCCCCATGCATTCGGCCCACACCGGAAACAGGCGATTGATGAACGAGCCGCCGGTGCTCACACCGACGAAGACCATGGTGGGCCGGTCGGGCTCCGGCGGCGCCTGGAAGCCTGTCATCGGTCCCGTCCGCCGGGCATGACTGCCGTCGACTGTCGTTGTGCCCGCACGGGCGTGCCTCCCCAGGGCTTGAGGGTCTTTTTGTCGGCCCAAACCTTTGCATCCTTACCGGTATTTTCGTATTCCCACAACGGCAGGACAAGCAGGGGCGGGAGACAGGCATGACCACCGTGATGCGCGTGCTGGACATTCGCGCGACGCTGGGCGAGGGGCCGGTTTGGTGCCCGCGTGACCAGGTCCTCTACTGGGTCGATATCCTGTCCCAGACCGTGAATCGGTTCGATCCGGAAACGGGCACAAACCGCGTCTGGCGGACGCCCGATCTGGTGGGCTCGATGGCGCTGCGCGAGGCCGGCGGCGCGATCCTGGCGCTGCGGCACGGGTTCGCCTTCCTCAATTTCGACACCGGCAACGTCAAGCCGGCCGCGGCACCCGAGGGACTGGGCGAGGACATACGGTTCAACGACGGCAAATGCGACCGCCGCGGTCGGTTCTTCGCCGGCACCATGCACAATCCGGAAACCGCGGCGCTGGGAAAGCTCTACCGCCTGGATGCCGACGGCGCGCTGCAGGTGGTGGCGGAGGGGATCACCACCCCCAACGGGCTTGGCTGGAGCACCGACGACACGATCCTCTGTTATACCGACACCGCGAGCCATGCGATCCACGCCTACGACTACGATATCGAAACCGGCACGCCGTCCAACCGGCGCCTGTTCGCCGAGGTTCCACACGATGCCGGCCGGCCGGACGGCCTGACCGTGGACTCCCAGGGGTACGTTTGGAGCACCCACTGGGAAGGGTGGCGCATCACCCGCTATGCGCCCGACGGCAGCGTCGATACCGTCGTCGAGATGCCCGTGGCGCGGCCGACGAGCTGCGGGTTCGGCGGGCGCGACCTGTCGACCCTTTATGTCACTTCTGCGGCGATGGACGGGATCTTTCCGGCCGACGAGCGCGAGCCCAAAGCCGGCAGCATTTTCGCCGTGCCCTGCGAGGTGGCCGGACTGCCCGAACCGCGTTTCGCCGGCTAAGGAGGCGCGCATGAGCGACTTTCGCGTGGTGATCGTCGATGGCGGCTATGACAGTTATGATCGCGAGCGGGCCGAGCTGGAACCGCTGGGCGCCACGGTGGCGCTGGAAGACTGCCGCGGCGACATGGCCGCGCTTAGAGCGTCGGTGGCTGATGCCGACGCCGTCCTGATCCGCACCACGCCGGTCGACGCAGAAACCATTGCTGCGATGCCTCGCTGCCGGGCGATGGTGCGCTACGGCGTCGGGGTCGACAGCATCGACCTGGTGGCCGCCCGCGATGCCGGCATCAAGGTTGCAAACGTTCCCGACTACGGCATCGAGGAGGTCAGCGACCAGGCGGTCGCCCTGCTGCTGGCTGTCAACCGCCAGATCCCGCGGCGCGACCGGACCCTGCGCGGCGGTGGCTGGGACTTTGCCACCCCGGAACCGGTCTACCGCCTGCACGGCGCCACCGTCGGCATCGTTGGGTGCGGCCGCATCGCGCGGGCCTTCCGGCGCAAGATGGCCGGTTTCGAGCCGGGACGGGTGCTGGTCCACGACCCGGTGCTGTCGGACCGGCCGGACGATGTGGAACCGGCCGATTTCGAAACCCTGTGCACGGCGTCGGACTACATCTCGCTGCACTGCCCACTGACCCCGGCGACCCACCATCTGGTGGATGCCCGGGTTATGGCGACAATGAAGCCGGGCGTGGTGCTGATCAACACCGCCCGCGGCGGCCTGATCGACGAGGCGGCGCTGGCTGACACGCTGGACGCCGGCCAGGTGCGCGGCGCCGGCATCGACGTGTTCGAGACCGAACCGCCGCCGCACGACCATCCGCTGTTCGGCAAGGAAAACGTGGTCCTCAGCGACCACCGCGGCTGGTTCTCAGAACAGGCGATCGCCGACCTGGAGCGGAAGGCGGCCCAGGAGGTGCGCCGGGTCCTGGAGGGCGGCGACCCGGTCAACTGGGTGAATCCTTGATGCAAGGATCGTAATCCCCTCATCAGTTTTTTCCCTTCTCCCCGCCGTGGAGAGGGGCGTTTCCCACGGGGCCGTGCGGCTTCTCAGCACTTGTATTCCGCGCCGCGGTCCGTAGGATCAGCCGTCCGACAAGAACGAGACAAAAGCGGAAGGGGAGGCCCGTGGGCGACCGGCTTGCCGGCAAGACGGCATTCATCACCGCGGCTGCGCAGGGTATCGGCCGCGCCACGGCGCTGGCGTTCTGCGACGAGGGCGCCCGGGTCACGGCGACCGATATCAACGAGGAGGCGCTGGCGGCGCTGGCGGCGGAGCGGGATGGCATCGAAACGCGTTTGCTGGACGTGACCGATGCGGGCGCGGTCGGCGCGCTGGCCGCCGAGACCGGCGCGGTGGATATCCTGTTCAACTGCGCGGGCTACGTGCATCAAGGGACGATTCTGGAGTGCGAAGAAAGGGACTGGGACCTGTCCTTCGCGATCAACGTCACCTCGATGTTCCACATCATCCGGGCCTTTGTCCCGGCGATGGTGGAAGCGGGCGGCGGCAGCATCATCAACATGGCGTCGGTTGCCTCCAGCGTGAAGGGCCTGCCCAACCGCTTCGCCTACGGGACGTCGAAGGCCGCGGTGATCGGCCTGACCAAGTCCGTCGCCATCGACTTCATCGGCGACGGCGTCCGCTGCAACGCGATCTGCCCGGGCACCATCCAGTCGCCGTCTCTGGACGACCGGATCGCCGCCCTGGGTGGCGACCGGGACGAGGTCCGCAAGGCCTTCATCGCCCGCCAGCCGATCGGCCGCCTGGGCCAGCCGGAAGAGATCGCTCTGCTGGCGGTCTATCTGGGGTCCGACGAGTCGGCCTACACAACGGGGACGGTACAGATCGCCGATGGCGGCCTGACCATCTGAAAACACAATCGACAAGGGGATTAGTCGTGAAGCTTTTGCGTTATGACCCGCCGGGCCAGGAGAAACCGGGCCTGCTGGACGGGTCCGGCACCGTGCGCGATCTGTCGGGACACGTCGACGACATCGCAGGCGAGGTTCTGACGTCCGAAGGGCTTGCCAAGCTGCAGGCGATCGATCCTGCCTCGCTCCCCGCTGTCCAGGACAACCCGCGGCTGGGGGCCTGCGTCGGCCGGGTCGGCAAGTTCATCGCCATCGGCCTGAATTATGCCGACCACGCGGCAGAGGCCGGGCTGGAGGTCCCGCCCGAACCGGTGGTCTTCTTCAAGGCCACGAGCTGCATCGTCGGTCCCAATGACGACGTCATCATCCCGCGCCATTCCCAGAAATGCGACTGGGAGGTCGAGCTGGGTGTGGTGATCGGCAAGGGCGGCAAATACATCGAAGAAGGTGACGCCCTGGACCACGTGGCCGGTTATTGCGTGGTCAACGATGTGTCGGAGCGCGAGTTCCAGATCGAGCGGTCCGGCCAGTGGGTCAAGGGCAAGAGCGCCGACACTTTCGGCCCGGTCGGCCCATGGCTGGTGACCCGCGAGGAGATCGAGGATTCCGGCAATCTGGCGATGTGGCTGGAGGTTGACGGGCACCGCTATCAGAACGGCTCGACCGCGACGATGATCTACAAGGTGCCGTTCCTGGTCAGCTATCTCAGCGGATTCATGAGCCTGCAGCCGGGCGATATCATCACGACCGGCACGCCGCCAGGCGTGGGCATGGGCCAGAAGCCGGAACCGATCTATCTGAAGCCGGGCCAGACCATGCGGTTGGCCATCGAAGGGCTGGGCGAACAGCAACAGCGGACAGTAGCGTCCGACTAGATCGCTGCCCGGATCCTGCGACCACGTTGCGCGGTTCTCCTCCTAGGGGGGGGGGCTGTGCTAGCTTTTCGTCAGGGAAAACAGAGTGTGCCGAATCAAAGAGGCGAACAGGAGATATCAAGGATGAAAAGGACTGCATTGGCGATGATCGCCGTGATTGCACTTGGCATTGGGGGCGCGGCAGACGCGCAGAACCTCAAGAAGGGCAAGCGTGTGTTCAACAAGTGCAAGGCATGCCACACCCTGGAATCGGGCGGCAAAAACAAGGTCGGCCCGAACCTGCACGGCATCTTCGGCCGCACAGCAGGATCGGTCGAAGGGTTCAAGTACTCCAAGGCGATGAAGGCGTCCGGGATTGTCTGGGACGACGAGACCATGGACGGCTACCTGACGGCGCCGAGGAAATACCTGAAGGGCGGGAAGATGGCTTTCGCCGGCCTCAAGAAGGAAGCGGACCGGGCAAACCTGCTCGCCTATCTGAAAGAGGAAACCCAGTAGGGTCTGACGGGGCGGGGCCGCGTTACAGCTCCTTCCCATCGAAGGGGTGGCGGCCCTCCCGATCCTCGAACTCGACCACCCAGACGTCCGGATCACGGTCGACGGCGCGCGCGATATAGGCGTTCGCCTCCGTCTCGCTGACCGGGTCGTCCCCATGGGCCGCCATCCAGCCCAGCTTGCCGTCCAGGTCGCGCACCTGCGACAGGACCCGGCAGCCCAGGTCGGGCTGGCTGACCTTGACCAGCACAGTCCCGCCCAGCCGCGCGCCCTTGCGCACCACGTAGGCGGCAATCCCTGCGTCGTTGGCCCGGCGAACATGCGCCATCACCCAGACGTCGGTTGGCAGGCGGTCGTCTTCCATGGCCAAGCATTAGGGGTTTTGCCGCCGGTTCGCAATCCGGGTGGCCGGGCAGGGGCTTTAACTTTTATTATTGATGCAAGTTAGACTTGCGGCCGAAAACTAAGTAGTATGATCGATAGTTCTTTTCAGGCCGGGAGAAAAGCCCGTGAAACTGACCGCCTATACCAATTTCGCCCTTCGCACGCTGATGTATTGCGCGTTGCGTGGCGACCGGCTCAGTCGGGTCCAGGACGTCGCCGATGCCTATGGCATCTCCAAGTCGCATCTGGTCAAGGCGGCCTACCAGTTGGGCCAACTCGGCTATCTGGAGAATGTGCGTGGCCGCAACGGCGGCATCCGCCTGGCCATGAAGCCTGAGGATATCGTCGTCGGCGAGGTTGTGCGCCACACCGAAGGCGGCATGGCGCTGGTCGAGTGTTTCAACCCGCTGACCAACACCTGCCCCCTGATGGAAGTCTGCCGCCTCAACCGGGCGTTCATCCGGGCCTGCGACGCGTTCCTGGCGGTGCTGGACGACATGACGCTTGCCGACATCACCGCCAACCAGCGGCCGCTGCGCGGCCGGCTCAAGATGCCCGAGCCGCCCCCAGGGGCGGCCGCTGCCTGAGGCGGCCTGACGGTTCGATCCGGCCTGCTACGTCAGGTTCATCAAATAACCGCCGGCGTTTGCGGTCGACGTACGGTTCGTCACGCTTCCCGCCGCCGTTCCGCCGATCGTCTGCGCCATGTCCTCCAGGACCTGCGGGATGAAGATGTATGACGAATGGAGCGATGTGCCCGGGGGCACCGTGCCGGCCTGCTCCAGCGCGTCGACATTCTGGTAATTGATCACCAAGGAACAGTCCACGCTGACGCTGTTCGCCTGCTGGCTTCCGGTGTTGTACGACGGACCCGTCTGGCCCAACCGGCCGCCATAGACGGGATTATGCTCCTGCAACGTCCCGTAGCCCGAATCCGACGAGGCCAGGGTGATGTCGTTGTTGGTGTAATAGACCGTGACCTGCGTCGCGCTGGTCGCTATGCCGGCGCCCTGGCCCGCCAGGCCCGACGAAGGGGTCTGCAGGACCGCGTTGTTGACGTCCGCGGCGAGCAGCAATACCTGATCGACCGACTTGGCGGTCGCCCCGTAGGTGCCCAGCAGCAGCATGTAGTTGCCTTCCGAATGGCAGACGATGCTGACCTTTAGTCCGTTCACGGCGCTCACCATGCTTTGGATGAAACTCAGGAGCGATCCAAAGCTCTTTGCGCTGCCATTGATGTTGCCGCGAATATTGCCGCTGGTGTCTGTAGGCGGGAAGGCGTAGCCGTTGGAATAGTACAGACCGCTCTCGAGGATGTCATAGCTGGGCCAGCTGAAGCCGATCACGGTGCCGGTAAAACCGGCGCTCTGCTGAAGGTTCGCGCCAAGCTCGGCGGTTTCCTTGACCGCGCTTGCCCACAGGTTTCCCAGCCCGTGCACGTAGACCACCAGCATCGGCTGCGCCTGTGCGCTCAGTTCTTCGATCAACGGCTTGGAGAAATCGGCAGGCGCCGTCGCCACCGGATCGGTTGTCAACGACTGGTAGTCGCTGGCGTTCTGGTCGAAGGGCGTCGGCGACTGATACCACCAAAGGTCGGCTGTCTGATTGCCGCTCAGCGGCACGATATCGGCGTAGGATGTCGCCGTCGGGTTATTTCGGTTGGTGATCATATAGCTGTAGTCGGACATTGTTCTCTCGCTTTCTGATCGGGGTGATCAAGCAGTGGCGTCGCCACTTTGCGCGCGACGTAACAGCGCCCGGCCCGCGCAATCCGGGTCCACCGCGCTTACGAACTGTCCACACTTATAAGAATGATCTGATGCAACTATGATCCCTTTTCCGACTGGTTGCAATTGGGATCTGTTGTCCAAGCCGGGCGTGTATACTGAGGGGCGCGGTACTCCGAGGGAGAACGGCAGAACAGAGGCGGGTGGCCCGCCTTACGCGCCGCCCGCCTCGGCGCTCCGCGGCTCCGTTTTCGCCCCGCTGGCCTGCTTGACCGGCATCGGTCGGCCCAGCGCCTGCGCCGCTGCCGCAGGATCCAGGCGGGCAAAAGCCTCGTACTGGCTGAGGAGAACCTCGCCGGTCAGCTCGTCCAGGAACTTAACCCGCTGCAGCCGGTCCATTACCGGTCCCTTGACCTCGGACAGGTGGAAGGTGACGCCCGAATCCTTCAGCCGGTGGTTGATCGCCTCCAGGCTCTCCAGGGCGCTGGCGTCGATCTCGTTGACCGCCGGGCACATCAGCACCGCGTGTTTGATCTTCGGACTGGCCGCGACCAGGTCGTAGAGGCGGTCCTCCAGATAGCGGGCATTGGCGAAGTAGAGGCTTTCGTCCACGCGCAGGGTCACGACCGTGTCGCTGGTGACCACCTTGTGCCGGTCGACGTTGCGGAAATGCTCGGTCTCCGGAACCTGCCCGACGACAGCGCAGTGGGGCCGGCTGGTGCGGTAGAGATAGAGGACGATCGACAGCACCACGCCTGCAGACACACCCACCTCAACGCCCAGCGCCAGCGTCACCAGGATCGTCGCCGCCATCGCCGCAAAGTCGCTCTTCGAATAGGACCAGGTATGCTTCAGCGCGTGCAGGTTCACCAGGCTCAGTACCGCGATGATGATGGTCGCGGCCAGGGTCGCCTTGGGAAGGCTGTAGAGCAGCGGCGTCAAGAACAGCGTCGCCAGGCCGATGCCGACCGCGGTGAAGGCGCCGGCGGCCGGCGTTTCGGCGCCGGCATCGAAGTTCACCACCGACCGGGCGAAGCCGCCGGTCACTGGATAGCCGCCGGAAAAGGCCGACGCTAGGTTCGACGTGCCCAGGCCGATCAGCTCCTGATCGGGGTCGATGCGCTGGCGTTTCTTGGCGGCCAGGGTCTGCGCGACGGACACCGATTCCACGAAGCCGATGATGCTGATCAGCGCGGCCGAGCCCACCAGGGTCACCCACAGCGCCGGGTCGAAGGAGGGCAGGGTCAGCGGCGGCAGACCCTGTGGCACCGTGCCGACAATGGCGACGCCGCGGGCCTGCAGGTCGAACGCCACGACGGCCAGGATCGACAGCGCCACGGCGGCAACCGGGCCGGCCTTCGCCGTGACGTCGGCCAGGCGCGGCGGCACGCCAATGGCGGTCAGTGCCGGTTTCAGGCCCCGGCGCACCCAGAACAGGAAGGCCAGCGCCGCGACGCCGACCGCCAGGGTATATGGGTTCGTCTGCGGCAGGTTCCGGCCCAGCGACAGCAGCAACTCTGCCAGGTTATGGCCGTCCGCCTCGATGCCCAGGATGTGGCGGAGCTGGCTGGCGGCGATGATCAGGCCCGATGCGGTGATGAAACCCGAGATCACCGGATGGCTGAGAAAATTAGCCAGGAATCCCAGCCGGAACAGCCCCATGGCGACCAGGAACAGTCCGGACAGAAAGGCCAGCGTGATCGCCGCCGCCCAGTAGTCGGGCGAGCCCGGATCGGCAATCCGCCCGATCGCCGCCGCCGTCATCAATGAAACGACCGCCACCGGGCCCACCGCCAGGGCCCGGCTGGTGCCGAAAACCGCATAGGCAACCAGCGGCGCGATGCTGGCATAAAGCCCCACCTCGGGCGGCAGGCCGGCCAGCATGGCGTAGGCCAGCGATTGGGGGATCAGCATGATCGTGACGATCACCGCCGCGATCAGGTCGTTCGACAGCGCGCCGCCGCCGTAGCCCCGCGCCCATTGCAGGATCGGAAAGTAACGCTGCAGGCGATTGTTCATTAAGTGCCTTTCGAATTTCGGGCGGGCAGCAGAACGGCGCCCCGTCCCGCTCGGGAGACGGGACGCCGTCCGGCCCTCCTGCATTCAGGTCTGTCGGACCACGGTCTCGTCGCCGGTTTCACATGCGGGCTGGGCCTCGAAGGGGGTCGGGTTGTGCGGCAGGATCTCCGGGGCCGCCAGCCATTCGCGGCGTTTCAGCAGCATGTTCCAATAGATCGGCGGAAGCATCTTCTCCTTCAGGAACCAGGCCCGCGACGACGGCTTGGTGCCGTCGACCAGCCAGGTCGGGAAGGTCGGCAGCAGCTTGCCGCCATACCCGAACTCCGCCATCACGATCTTGCCGCGCTCGACGGTCAGCGGGCACGAGCCGTAGCCGTCATAGATCGCCCGCGGCGCCTTGTCGTCGAGGACTGCCAGGGCGTTTTCCGCAACCACCGGCGCCTGCTTGCGTATGGCCGCGGCGGTCTTGGCGTTGGGGGCCGAACAGGCGTCGCCCAGGGCGAAGATGTTGCCGAACCGGGCATGCTGCAGCGTTTCGTCATTGACCTCGATCCATCCGGTCTCGGCCGCCAGCGGGCTCACGCGGATGAAGTCGGGCGCCTTTTGCGGCGGGCAGACATGCATCATGTCGAACCGGCGTTCCTGGCGTGCGGTGCTGCCGTCCTCCTGCTTGACGTCGAACCAGGCCGTCTTGGCCGGACCGTCGACGGCGACCAGGTTCTGGTTGAGGTCCAGGTCGACTCCGTAGCGCTCGATATAGGACATCAGCGCCGGCACGTAGTCCTGCACGCCGAACAGCACGCCGCCGGCGTTCTTGAAGGTGACGTCGATGTCCTTCAGGCGTCCTGTCCGACGCCAGCAATCGCAGGCCAGGTACATCGCCTTTTGCGGCGCACCGGCGCATTTGATCGGCATCGGCGGCTGGGTGAACAGCGCGGTCCCGGCCTTGAGGCCCTGGATCAGTTCCCACGTGTAGGGCGCCATGTCGAACAGGTAGTTGGAGGTCACCCCGTTCTTGCCCAGGGTGGCCTTCAGGCCTTCGACGCCGTTCCAGTCCAGCTTGATGCCAGGCGCGGCGATCAGGACCCGGTAGCCGATCCGTTCGCCGTCCTCCAGAACCACGTCGTTGCGGTCCGGCTCGAATTTGGCCACCGCGGACCGGATCCAGTGCACCCTCTTGGACATGACGTCGGCCATGCGGCGTTCGGTCTGGGCGCGCTCGAAGACGCCGCCCCCGACCAGGGTCCAGCCGGGCTGGTAGTAGTGATACTCGCGCGGCTCGATGATTGCGATGTCCAGTCCGGGCCGGCGTCGCAACAGGCCGGCCGCGGCCGCGATCCCGCCGGCGCCGGCGCCGACGATGACCACGTCGTGTTGGGCGGCGCGTGATACCGGCAGCGCGTCGCGGTCGCCGGCTGTTGCGGCCTCGGCCAGCGCACCGGTGCGCGCGCACTTCCAGGCGCGGCAACAGGCCGGCCAGGTCGTAACCGGCCGCGGTGGTTGCGGCCAGGATGGCGTCCGGTTCCAGGTGCCAGGCCTCCGACAGCGCCCACAGCGTCGCCGACCGGGTGCCGGTCCGGCAGAAGGCCAGCACCGGGCCCTTGAGTTCGCCCATCGCCTCGGCAAAGGCGTCCACGTCCTCGTCCGTCACCTTGCCGGAGACGACTGGGATATGTCGGTAGGTCAGCCCGTTTTGGCGCGCCGCCTGTTCCAGGGCCGCGGCCTCGGGCTGGTCGTCGGCTTCGCCGTCAGGCCGGTTGTTGATGATCGATTTGAAGCCGTGCGCGGCCGCGATGCCGATCTCGCCGATGCCGAGTTGCGACGACACCGACAGGAAAGGGGTGATCGCTTTGAATTCCATGGTTTTTTGCCTCCGTGACCGGACCGCTCAGACGGCGTCGACCGGGATCTTCAGATAACGCTGGCCGTTCGCTTCGGGCGGCGGCATCTCGCCGGCACGCATGTTGACCTGCACCGACGGCAGGATCAGGCGCGGCATGTCCAGCGTGGCGTCGCGTTCGGTGCGCATGGTGACGAACTCGTCCTCGCTGACGCCGTCATGGACGTGGATGTTCTTGGCCTTTTCCTCGCCGACCGTGGTTTCCCACCGGTACTCGTCGCGGCTGGGCGACTTGTAGTCGTGGCACATGAACAGCCGGGTCTCGTCGGGCAGGGCGAAGATCCGCTGGATCGATTTGAACAGCTGATGCGCATCGCCGCCGGGAAAATCGCAGCGCGCGGTGCCGAAATCGGGCATGAAAAGCGTGTCGCCAACGAAAGCGGCGTCGCTTATCACATAGGTCATGCAAGCCGGCGTATGCCCCGGCGTGTGCAGAACCACGCCTTCCAGACCGCCGATCTAGAAGGTGTCGCCGTCCTCGAACAACCGGTCGAACTGGCTGCCGCCGCGCTGGAACTCGGTCCCGGCGTTGAACAGCTTGCCGAAGACGTCCTGGACCACCGTGATCCGGTTGCCGATGCCGATTTGGCCGCCCAGCTCGTCCTTCAGGTAGGGGGCCGCGGACAGGTGGTCGGCATGAACGTGGGTCTCCAGGATCCAGTCCACCGTGAGATCGTTGTCGCGGATATACACACAATCACGGCATCGGCCGAGGTCTTGGCCGTGCGGCCGGAATTGGGGTCGTAGTCCAGGACCGAATCCACCACCGCGCATTTCTTGGTAGCCGGGTCCGTCACCACGTAGCTCACGGTATAGGTGGCTTCGTCGAAAAACGCCTTCACTTCGGGCTGCTGCATCTTCGCTTCCTCCGTCTGGTCGGTCGGATATGGGCTGAAACCTATATAGAGTGTATAACTTTTATCAGGGGGCATTGCATAAGCATTATCCTAGATCAAACTTTAGAATGCGACGGCGTGGCAGGCGGCGTTCGATCCCGGGCACCGCTTCTGCTAAAAGCCGGGGCATGGACTGGCGCGACAATGGCATCGTTCTGGGAACCCGGCGGCACGGCGAAAATTCGGCGGTTGCGGTGCTGCTGACCCGGGGCTACGGCAAGCATGCCGGCCTAGTGCGGGGCGCAACGTCCAAACGGATGCGGGCCCTGTTGCAGCCGGGGACGGAGGTGGACGCCAAATGGCGGGCGCGGCTGGAGGAGCATCTCGGCAGCTACACGCTGGAGCCGGTGCATGGCCATGCCGCGCCGCTGTTGACGAAGCCGGGACCGCTGGCCGCGCTCAGCGCCGCCTGCACCCTAGTCGATCTCGGTCTTGGCGAGCGGGAACCTCATCCCGACCTCTACGACGACATGCTGGCGCTGTTCCGGGCGCTCGCAACGCCCGACTGGGCCGCCCATTACGTCGCCTGGGAGATCGCGCTGCTTGCGGAGTTCGGGTTTGGCCTGGATCTCAGCCGCTGCGCGGCGACGGGGCGGAACGATCAGCTTGCTTATGTCTCGCCGCGCACCGGCCGGGCGGTGTCGCTGTCGGCGGGCGAGCCATACAAGGACAAGCTGCTGCCGCTGCCGGCCTTCCTGACCCGCGCCGGCGCGGCGTCGGCGGCGGACATCGCCCAGGGCCTGAAACTGACCGGCCACTTCCTGACCAGGAACGTCTGCGCCCCCCACAACCGCAGCCTGCCCGATGTGCGGCTCAGGCTGGCGGAACTGGTGGGGCGTGAAGCATAGCGGGGAGGGGCGTGCCGGTTGCTGCCAACCGACCCGTCGTCGCCTCGAAACACCGTGCGCAATACCGCAAGGCTTTGCAGCAAGCGTCAGTTCAAATACTATATGTGGTAGGAGGTAGTTGTATGGCATCAAGTCCCGAGGCGGCCGAGGTGCGGGAAACCGGCCTGGCGGACGCCCTGAGTGAACGGTACCTTTCCTACGCACTCTCGACCATCATGGCGCGCTCGCTGCCGGACGTGCGCGACGGGCTGAAGCCCGTGCACCGGCGCCTGCTCTATGCGATGCGCGAACTGAAGCTCGATCCCGAGGCCGGGTTCAAGAAATGCGCCCGCATCGTCGGCGACGTCATGGGCAAGTATCACCCGCACGGCGACCAGGCGATCTACGACGCGATGGTGCGGCTGGCCCAGCAGTTCGCGGTGCGCTACCCGCTGGTCGACGGGCAGGGCAATTTCGGCAATATCGACGGCGATAACGCCGCGGCGATGCGCTACACCGAGGCCCGCCTCACCGACGTGGCCCAGGCCCTGCTGGAAGGCATCGACGAGGACGCGGTCGATTTCCGCGGCACCTATGACGGCGAATGCGACGAGCCGGTGGTGCTGCCGGCCAATTTCCCCAACCTCTTGGCAAACGGCGCCTCGGGCATCGCGGTCGGCATGGCGACCAACATCCCGCCGCACAATGTGGACGAGATCTGCCAGGCGCTGCAGCACCTGATCAAGTTCCCCAATGCCGGCTTCGACAAGCTGGTCGGTTTTATCCCCGGCCCGGATTTCCCCACCGGCGGCGTTTTGTGCGAGGACCGCGACACCGTGCTCGAGGCCTACAAGACCGGCCGCGGCACGTTCCGTATCAGGGCTCGCTGGGAGGTGGAAAAGCTGAAGGGCGGCACCTGGCAGATCGTGGTGACGGAAATCCCCTACGGCGTCCAGAAATCGCGCCTCGTCGAACGCATGGCCGAGTTGGTGCACGACCGCAAGATCGCGCTGTTGGCCGACGTGCGCGACGAATCGGCCGAGGACGTGCGCGTCGTGCTGGAGCCGCGCAGCCGCAACGTCGATGCGGCCATGCTGATGGAATCGCTGTTCCGGCAGACCGAGCTGGAAAGCCGGTTCTCGTTGAACATGAACGTGCTGGACGGCGGCCTGGTGCCCGGCGTGATGAACCTGCGCGACGTCCTGAACGCGTTCCTCGACCACTGGCACGAGGTGCTGGTGCGGCGCACCTCGCACCGGCTGGAGAAGATCGAACGCCGCCTGGAGATCCTGGCCGGTTATCTGATCTGCTACCTCAATATCGACGAGGTGATCCGCATCATCCGCGAGGAGGACGAGCCCAAGAAGGTGATGATGCGGCGGTTCAAGCTGACCGACCTTCAGGCCGAGTCGATCCTCAACATGCGGTTGCGCGCCCTGCGCAAGCTGGAAGAGATCGAGATCAAGCAGGAGCACGCCGACCTCAGCGCCGAGCGCAAGGAGCTGAAGGCGCTGTTGAAGGACGAGCCCAAGCGCTGGAAGAAGATCTCCGGCGAGATCGCCGACATGAGGGCGCGGTTCGGCGCCAAGACCGAGGTCGGCCGCCGGCGCACCGAGATCGCTGCGGCGCCGTTGGCCGTGGCGGTGCCGGTCGAGGCGATGATCGAACGCGAGCCGGTGACCGTGGTCTGTTCGCGCAAGGGCTGGGTGCGCGCCATGCGTGGCCACGTCAAAAAGCCCGGCGAGATCAAATTCAAGGAGGGCGACGGCGCCAAATTCCTGTTGCATGCCCACACCACCGACAAGCTGCTGGTTTTCGCCACCAACGGCCGTTTCTACACGGTCGGCGTCGACAAGCTCCCGGGCGGCCGCGGTCACGGCGAGCCGCTGCGCCTGATGATCGACCTGGGCAACGAGCACGACTTCGTCCAGCTCCTGGTCCACGACCCGGACCGCAGGCTGCTGGTCGCCTCTTCCGACGGGCGCGGCTTCGTGGTGCCCGAAAAGGATGTCGCCGCCCAGACCCGCAACGGCAAGCAGGTCCTGAACGTCTCCGGGACCGCCGAAGCCGTCGCCTGCGCAGCCGTGGAGGGCGACTATGTCGCGGTGGTCGGCGAGAACCGCAAGCTGCTGGTGTTCCCCATGGAGGAACTGCCGGAGATGACTCGGGGCCGCGGGGTCAAGCTGCAGAGCTACAAGGACGGCGGCCTCAGCGACGCCAAGACCTTCACCCGCGCCGACGGTCTGACCTGGAAGTCGGGCGACCGCACCCGGACCCATACCAGCCTGATGGCCTGGGAGGGCAAGCGCGCCCAGGCGGGCCGGTTGCCGCCGCCGGGCTTCCCGAAGTCAAACAAGTTTGCCTGAGACCGGCGGTCGGCTATAACGGCGCAGCGTTCTGGGGCCGGAGCCCCCGGGATTTGGTGTCGTTACCCCGCCGTCCGTCCCGCCGCCGGGGAGGGTGCGCGCGACGGCTGGGGATCAAGTGCGGGAGTCTCTCTGTCTCATGTCACAGCATGTCCTTTCCGCGCCCACGCTGATCGATACGGTCTGGCGCGGGTCGAATGGCGCGCGGTATCTGCGCTACATCGTCTTGGCCGTGGTTGGCACGGGCCTGATCGTGCTTTCGGCGCGGATCCAGGTGCCGTTCTGGCCGGTCCCGATGACCATGCAGACCTTTGCGATCCTGGTGATCGGCATGGCCTATGGCGCCCGCCTTGGGGGCGCCACGGTGTTGCTTTATCTCGCGGAAGGGGCGCTTGGGCTGCCGGTATTCGCCGGAGGCGGCGGCATCGCCTACTTCACCGGTCCGACGACCGGTTACCTGGTGGGGTTCCTGGCCGCCGCCGTGATCGTCGGCGCCCTGGCTGAGCGCGGCTGGGACCGCAGCGTCTCCAAGACGCTGCTGGCCAATACCCTGGGGACGCTGGTGATTTTCATTCCCGGCGTGTTGTGGCTGGCAGCCTTTCTGATGCGTGCCAACGGTCTGGACGCGCCGACCGGCCTGATGTCGGCCTGGACGGCGGGCGCCTTGCCGTTTCTGGCCGGCGCCGCTGCGAAGATCGCCCTTGCCGCGGCCGTGATGCCGCTTGCCTGGCGACTGGTCGGCCGCCGCGCCGCACGCGGCTGATCGGGGCGGCGACCGGCAAGTGGCTGCACCGGCGTCCCTAAAAGCAGGATCGGTTTAGGTTTAAGCGCCGAAGCGGTTGCAGCCATGCCCCCTTCGGCAGGCTCAGGGCAGGCGTTCGTGACGGCGGATTCGCCGCCTCCTTGAGGCGTGAGAAAATAGCGTGCGGCGGCCCAGCCTTCCCCTCATGGTGAGCAGCCATTAGGTAGCGTGGCTTGCTTTGGTCCACGGTGTTCCTCTTGCGACGACGGCGTTTGCGAAGATGAGGAGCTTTCTGGCGCATGCGACGA